>Ga0180217_1000147_pt1 | contig 147477 bp, 70 predicted proteins | sample eDN3rd37CBELigOP_FD_128521 | JGI IMG/M metagenome (GOLD analysis project Ga0180217, IMG submission 128521) | Enriched Organic Plus compost microbial communities from Emeryville, California, USA - eDNA 3rd pass 37_C BE-Lig OP (version 2) (version 2) ... | reverse complement strand
TGGTGTGGATCCAGTCCAAGGCTACATGGAGGTTTTCCAATGTTGAGATAATGGAAATATCGTCCGCGTATGCTACCAACTTGTTCTCCGTCGGTAATTGGTCAAAGATGTCATCAATGCCCATCTTTTTTACCTTTTTCATCGGCTTTTCGCAGTCTCGCAGCATTTGGAATTGGAACTGGATCGTTGGAACCACAGGCGGTGGAGCACCCAGCTCCGAACTTAGTGATCCATGAATCTGTGTAGTTGTACCAGGAGACACAGGGATGGCGATGTTAGAACTACCAAGCTGTGGCGTTGGGTCAAAGGTACGTGGTGCAGCTACAGCTGAGGAAGGAGCTGAAGTGAGATGGTGGACCACTTTCTTTTTTTTGTAGCCGGATCAGGCTAAAATACGCGAGAGAGTCCAAGAGGGGGGGGATCCTAGAGGGGGATCCTAGGTCTGTGTGGAGGCTACTCTGAGGCGAGTTGAGCCCGTGACCGGTAGGTTTTAGCCGGATGAGGTTATAACAGGGAGTCTCATGTTCATGTTCATGTTCATGTTCATGTTCATGTCCATGTTCATGCTCATGTTCATGTTCATGCTCATGTTCATGTCCATGCTCCTCTGTCTGGTGGATTTTAGCCAGATGCGGCTAAAACGCAGAGCCATCGCACATAGCTCGACAGTGCTGGGAGGTGTAGAGAAACTGAGTGGAAACAGAAACCTTCGTCCAGGTATCGTATTCTGGCCTGGTACTGTGTCAGTAGCCTCTTGGTCGGGGCGGCAATATCCCTCTGTTACTCTGTTCCTCTGTCTGGTCGCCTTGTACCCGCATCCGGGTACAAAACGGAGTCATCTTGATCGGGTGTCGATTCCGAGTCTCGTCCCGCTGACGTCGTCCGGGTCGAGTCCCAGGCCTGGGGCCTATCGAGTCACCTCTGGCCCTCTGTTCCTCTGTTACTCTGAGTGGTGGATTTTAACCGGATGCGGGTACACAATGGAGTCCTTTCCCTTCCGACAGTGCTAGGAGGGTGTAGAGATACCGTTCCAGGTGTGTGGAGGCTGCTCTTAGGTGCCAAAAAAGGGAGTAATCTCCGTACCTCTTGGTCGTGTAGGTATTGTATTCTGACCCTCCTGGTTGCTGTGTTTGGTAGCCTTTTGGTCGGACGCGGTTACATCCCTCTGAGCCTCGCCCCGCTGGACCTCATTCGAATTGAGGCGTCCTGATTTTGCGTCATCTTTCAATGTGCGTGCTGAGCTCAGAATACATTAGAAGTCATCTGGAACTGAAACTGAAAGTGAAACTGAAAGTGAAACTGGAGACGCAGGATGGAGATGTTAGCTCTATCAAGCTGTGAGATGTGGTCAACGACAGGCGGGGAAGCGACAGGTGTAGAAAGAAGGTTGAGAGCGAAGTGATGGAGGCCGAGAGCGAAGTGGGGGAGGCCGAGTGCGAAGAAGGTGACGAGGGCGAGGATGAGGGGGAGTAAAAGAGGTTGCTCATCGTTCTTATCAGCATCGCGCCCTCCACAACCATGAAGGCCCCAAAAGGCTCCATGGGAGGGTCATCCTCAAATCGCGCGAATCCGTTTTGAGGCAAGCTCTCGGTTGGCTAGAGCTCCCTTTGAGGCAATTTATGAATCTGTTTTCAAACATTGAGACCCGATGACTCTCCGGAGAGCAGTTGTCGTCCCTGGCCCGCGAAACTGAAACTGAAGCTTGCATGTCTTCCAGCTTCTCATCGTCCCTGGTCTCCACCCACGAGAAGGAAACGTGGGTGGAGGCTGATGGAGTAGGCAGTGGCAGTGCTGAGACGGTGCAGGGATCTCGATGCTAGGTGTGTGGAGGTGACTCTCGCGGGTGAACTCCCTTGTCTGGTAGGTGTTAACCAGATGCGGGTTTAAAATGGCGGCTCGAGAGTGTTGGGAGGGTGTAGGGATGTCGATGCTAGGCTGAGACGCCATCGCATGTGGAGCTGAAACGGGAGACACTGGGATGGGCATGTGCGGTTGCGTCCCTCTGAGCCTCGCCCCGCTGGTCTTCCATTCAATTGAGGTGTCCTGATTTCGCATCATCTTTCAGTGTGCGCGCTGAGCTCAGGATGCACGAGAAGTCATCGGGGACTGAAACTCGAGAATCGAGATCAGAGGGCGTGGATCCAAGTTTGAGCACGGATACTGGACACACGGTTGAACGAGGAGACTGGATACAGTGTTGAACGCGTATACGGGACACACTGTGGACACACTGTTGAACGTGGATACTCGACACACTCTTGAACATGCATACCAGCCGCACTGTTGAACACTGAGGGGGAGGAGGAATTGGCTCAAGTCCTTCTCTGACGACGCGGGCGGTGGGCAACCCATTCTGAACTCAGTGCTCCATGGGCTGCACACCTGGAGTGAAATGGTGGAAGGAACATGCGAGGAAGGTGAAGAAGGTGACGATGCGGGGGTCTGTGTGGTAGCTCTTAGCCGGAGCCGCGTGTGAAACGGAGTCACCTTCAGCGGTCATCGGATTCCGACCCTCTATTGCTCTATCTGGTGGCCCGTTACCCGGACGCGAGTACAAAACGAGACTGTCAAACTGAGGCACCCTGATGTCGCGGCATCTTTCAATGTGATGTGCGTGCTGAACTCAGAGAGATGCACTAGGAGTCATTGCATGGGGAACCGAAACTGGAGTGGAGTCGGGAGAATCGAGACCGGAGGGCCCCCATTCTGAACTCCATGAATCTGTGTACTTGCCCCCAGACACGCAGCAGTGGAAATGTTAGCACCACCAAGCTGTGATGTTGGATCAAAGTCAGGTGGGGAAGCAGCGCAGTCACATGCGCATGTCAAATATGAGGTCAGGACAATCAAGAGTCAAGTTCCCAGCATCTCGAACGGATCAGCTTGTGCGACGCGGCAACATGCTCACCAAAGTCAGCATTAGACTCTTTTCGGCGAGGATAAGGCAGACGGCCTGGATACACATTGCTGTTCACTAAGCTGGAGGAGGTGGTTAAAATCCTACTCCGATGAAATGGGTGGTGGAGCAGCCAATTCTGAAACTTGTTCGGGTGGGTTCTCCAGACGTTACCGCGATCTTTGTCATGTCCATCTTGAAGTGTTTCTGGTATGCATCCAATCGAACGCAGAACCACGTTTTAGCTTCTCCACTCGAAACTAGAAGGGAAGTTACAGTTGCAAATAAATCACAATGAGATGGAGTTGGATGGAGTCAGTGAGCTTGCCCCAATCTGTGCTTGTGCGAACGCCCGAACGCAGTTCGTTCCGAAACCCAATCGCTCATGAAGCGTATATTCAGATTGGCACAATTCGAGGATTTCGAGGATTTCGGGGGGAGGGTGCATGGCATGGGTTGTTGCCATATTGCGCGTGGCTATCATGATATTGAGTCGTTTATGAGATCCTCACATTAAAATCGATTCTAGTGCAGATCCACTACTACACTGTGGATTCCGAGAAAAGATGTTTGCCTGGCTCGACTAGTTCTGGGAGGGTGTTGAGGATACCGATTCTAGGTGTGTATTGAGATTGCTTCTAGGTGCCAAAAAGGAGCGGTCTCTATACCTTTTAGTCTAGGTATTCCGGCCCCCCTAGTTCTATGTCTAGTAGCCTTTTAGCCGGACGCGGTTATAAAAAAAAGATATTTCTAAAACACTTCTCACCATATTTCGATTCTTTATAACCGCATCTGGCCAAAGCCTATTTGGCTCTAGGTCGTAATAATGAGATGGAGTCCGCCACAGAGTCGAGCCAAACGACGACGACGACAACACCGCCACTCGCTGTGTCACAGAGTCCAACAGACGGCGCAGGCAGTGGTTCGAATTCGAATGACCTGAACATGATGCTCATGCAAATTGAACAGATTCGGGCGCAACTCAACCGTATCATTCTGGGGCCAGCACCTGACCCATTCCAAGTGGAGAAGCTCAGTGCGCAGCTTGCGAGCCTCCTCAGAGCTGTTGGTCAAGGACGCGTAGAGCAACAAGGTCAGGCTGCAGCAGCGTACGACTCGGTTGCCCCTTACTTTCCCCTTCCTCCCCCACCCGCGTATGAAATGGTTTTCGCGGCCGCTGGCGCCGACGCCGACGCCACCCCCGCCGTGCCTGCAGTTTATTCCTTACATCCCATCACTCACACAACTCCAAGGCTGAGCCAAATCCCCGGTCGCATGGCTTCGACGCCTTTGGTGCTGCGAGGGATTTATTCAATCATGTTCGCCAAGACCGATGCGGATCTTCACGCGGGTTTTCAGAAGCTATCAGGCTGTTCCAAGGAAGTACCCGAGGTTGGGCTCTTCAAAGCATTGTGCTATCTAGAAGGCTTTGGCACGACTAAGCAAGTCGCAGCAGCTCGCGAGACACTGCAGGAGCACAAGGCGGAACCACGTGTGAAGGCAGTGCTGGCAAAGTCCCACTACGACGAGGAAAATTATGAAACAGCTGATGTTCTCCTGAACGAAGCACTCGAAGCCAACGACCCCTATGCGCTCCTGATTTACGCTCGATGCTTGTTGCATGGCATTGGAACCCTCCCTAGACCCTCAGACGCCCACTCCACGTTGATGAGGCTTGCTCAGGCTGGCTCGTCGGGTCCGGATTTTGCAATTGTACAAGCACTCGCAGAGGTGGAGCTGATGAGATTCGACGTAAGGGTGAACAAGCCAGCGTCTGATTTAGAGCAACGGCTTAGTCGTATCCAGATGTCGTGTATTTGGCCTGCGTGTTACGAGGCGGGTGTAGTCGTCGTGGAGGCTCTAGGCCATCACCCGGGAGCGTTGAAGGCGATCACAGCTGCAGCAGACGCGAAGCACTATCCTGCGTGTGTGTTGCTTGCGCAGGCCTACGACGGGCTGGCAACCTCTCTACTGAAGCTGCAGAAGGATATCTCGCGGGCGATGCGATATCGGGGATATGCAGCTTTGTATCAAGGTGCAGAGGAACAGGTGGCAGTTGCAAATCAACTCTGCGCGAGGGGGGACTACGAAGTTGCATTCGAGTTGTATGTCACAGCCGCGTCACTTGGATCCATCGAAGCCTCGGCAAAGGCTGGCACCATGCTTGCTCGAGGTCAAGGTGTTGAGGTGTCGTATGCCAAGGCGTTCACGCATCTCCATAGGGCGGCCCTAGCAGGTCACAAGGAGGTCTACGGCGATTTAGGTGTATGTTATGAACGGGGTTGGGGTGTTGGACAAGACTGCAAGAAGGCCGTGGAGTGGTACACCAAGGCTGCTGAGCAAGGCAATGCTGGTGCTCAATTCAAGTTGGGTCGATGCTATTACAACGGCCATGGAGTGACCCAAGACTTCAAGCAGGCCGTGGAGTGGTACGCCAAAGCTGCTGAGCAAGGCGACGCGGATGCTCAGTTCAACTTGGGTGTATGCTATTACAACGGTCATGGCGTGACGTGCGACTACAAGCAGGCCGTGGAGCGGTTCACCAAAGCTGCTGAGCAAGGTGATGCTGATGCTCAATTCCACTTGGGTCGATGCTATTACAACGGCCATGGAGTGACCCAAGACTGCAAGCAGGCCGTGGAGTGGTTCACCAAAGCTGCTGAGCAAGGCCATGCTGTAGCTCAAAGCAACCTGGGTCACTGCTATTCCTACGGCCATGGGGTGACGGAAGACTACCAGAAGGCCGTGGAGTGGTTCACCCAAGCTGCTAAGCAAGGCCATGCTGTAGCGCAATTCAACTTGGGTGTATGCTATTACAATGGCGGTGGCGCGACTCAAGACTGCGAGAAGGCCGTTGAGTGGTACACCAAAGCTGCTGAGCAGGGCGATGCTGATGCTCAAAACAACTTGGGTCGGTGCTATGATAACGGCCATGGTGTAACGCAAGACTATGAGAAGGCCGTGGAGTGGTACACCAAAGCTGCTGAGCAAGGCAATGCTGAAGCTCGATTCAACTTGGGTCGATGCTATGATAACGGCCATGGCGTGACGCGAGATTTCAAGCAGGAATTGAGAGAATGAACCTTCATAGCTGTTTCCGTGCACCTATTCATCGTTTATTACGACCGACCCTAAGTGGTTCATACAGAATCCTGAACGAGATACCTCTCAAGTGAAGGATAAAAACGGGCTTCGCGCTGTGTGTTCACCCAGCTGGGATCCGCACGTGCAACCCCCCGTCTTCCACACCCGAGTTGACGAGCAGCACCACACGACTCATATTGTCCAGTCTCGACTGACGTCCGCGCCTTCTAGATCACAGTCGGAGATGCAAGTGCGCAGGTTGCGACCCATGACTCGCACCAGTGTGAACAACCCAGACTGACGTTCAATGCCATGCACGGTATCATTCCGACCACCACCGCCTCGGCGCGACCCTCTGAGCCGCGTCAAGTCAATCCTCCAAACGCGAGTCACGCCGTTGCACTTTGTCACCAAGGTCGGCCGAAAGGCCATAGAAGAGCTGACCTGGATGTCAGTGAGCGGCCCACCATGGTGAACTTTTCGTAGACACGTGCCAGTGCTAGGATTCCAAAAATGGATCGACCCATCGCAAGTCACGGTAAAAAACAATAGTCCGCACGCGATCCAGGAGAAATAATAGACCCTCCTCCTATGGACGAGCCGCTTGCAACTCAACGTGTTAGGACCCTGTACTCCCTTGCGTTTCCTCGTCTTCCTCTTTCGCATCGGCAGGTCACAGATTCCCACGACCCCCTGGCCTGGTTCCTTAGGGCGCATGGTGAACGCAATCTAGTGACCGCGTGGCGACACCTGCGTCGAGAACGTGCCACAAGCACAACTTTCCTCAGGGGTGAACATTGTACCCCGCGAACCCTTAGCTCGTGCCCAGACATGATGCGGACGTGCAAGCCGCATCACGCTGATCCGCCACGCTCCGTCACAATTCACGCGCACCTTAACCAAAGCGGTGTTGCCAGGGTGCAATGCAAATCCGTATCTGTATCGATGAGGGTCCATCCAGCATGCATACACCTCCAGGCGGGTTTCGAAGGCACATAGGGTAACTCGCCCAAAGCCATCAGAGTAGTATCCATAGACCAGGATGTTACGACCGTCCTGAACAAACCCGGCGCGTTTGTACTCGCCTAGGGATTCAAACTCACCATTCCTGCAGAGGAAGTGCTCGAATTTCTGTAACAGCCGACATGAGGGGACTTCGACGGCATACATACGTTCCTCCATGCTCAACAGTAATTTACGACCGTCGATCGAGAGAGAAAGCTGGCTACCGGTCGGAAAGTACGGATAGTTGTGCTCCAAAGCAATCTCGTCCATTTCCACCACCGATAGGCCGTGCAAACGTGACGTCAGCCTACGACACGACACAGCGTCGTAAAGCTCACGAAGATCCTTGCACTTTCCAGCGACGCGATCATCTTTGCCGAGGAAGTCTTGATACGCCTCCGCAAGGCTTGAGCAGCCTCGAGCGCTAAGCGACTTGTTGAGCGCCTTCGTGAAGTCATTTACGCTAAGACGCCTTCCCTCGAAGGCATCCCAGAACGCGAGCAGCCCGCGTCCCGCGGAAGCAATCGTGCGCCCATCTGGAGACACGACGAATCCTGAATCCGGTCCTTTCCAAAGAGATGGGCCTCCAACCTGGAGCACATGTTGATACAGAGTAGAGCACCAAGCAAGCATCGAGGCATCGAATACCCTCACTTCCGTCCCTGCGTCTGGGACTTGGAGGAATCGACTTCCATTACGTGAGACCGCCACTATGGAACCTCTCAGCTCGATCCAATCCGGAATCCGATCGTTCTCTCTCCTCCATTCCCAACGCGGGAGAATACTCCAGGGACAGATACCGCTCTCGTCACAAACCGCATTCAGCGATAGATCCGTCGCAGCATACTCGCTCCCCACTGGCTCGGCCAGGGACCCATACATCTGGGAAAGTTTCATCCATTGCCCCGCAATCTCAAATACAAGTGGGTCAGGACTGCAAGACATTCGCCGGTGATGCAATCCCAAAGAACAACCAGACAGCCTTCTTTTGCGACAGTGGTGGATGCAGCCAGGTACAAGCCATCCGAGGAGCAGCTCAGCCTTTCAATGTTTCGGTCGGTGTGAAGCGTAGTCTTCAACTGTGCAGAGGGCGTGGAAACATCCCATGTGTGGATCGTCTTACCTTCGGTCGCCACTGCGACGAGGGATCTGCTTGATGAAAGCGCAATATGCTGGATGGCACTGCGCGAATCGAGCGCAAACGAGTGCGTTCGGAGGACTGTAACGTCGTGCTCAGTGTTGGAGACGCGCCAGATCTCAACTTCTCCTCGACTGGATCCAACAGCTAGAACCTGACTCTCGCTCGTTGAGAACACGAGCGCCGTCACTCCACCTTGACTGCGCAACCCTGCTTGCTCTTCTCCTTCTCCTTGTCCTCCGCCTCCTCCCGTCGATGGTACCAGATGCCTTGCGATTGATTCCAGACGTAAGTTAGAGTCCGCGAGGTTTCGCGTGTATCACGTCAAAGCCCATTCGTGGAACGCCAGACTGTATAAGCATCTGACAGCCACTGTAGGTACGCGTCTGATTCGGGACATTTCCAACGCAGTGATATCCCCAGATGGTCGAACACTGGCCATCAACATAGGCAATTCCAGACTCGAATTCTGGGACGCCATCGAAGGAAAACGCTATTCATCCTTGACTCCTCAAGAGTCGTGGGATCATGGCTTCGACGGCGACGATCCCTACGAAGAACGAGAACGCATGGGGAACGATTGGGGGGGATGTATGGACTTCTCACCAGATGGTTCGGAGCTGGTGCTCAGCGGCGGCTGTGACATCAACTTCAGGGTGGAAGTACCGTCCGGCAGACTGTTAGGAGTCTTCCGGGAGTATCAAGAGGGCGGGCACATGTATTCAATGGGCGATATTTTCGAGTCCAAGTTTGTTCCAGGAGGTAAGCTTATCAAGGTCGAAGTGCTACCCTGTCAGGCAACAACCGGCGACATCAGGATTCTCAAGTGCAGCACTCTCGAACAAGTTTATGAGGCAGTCATTGGCCATTGGGAATTCGCATACGCTCATGACGTCGCTCCGGATGGAAAGACCTTCGCTTTGGTCACCGTGAATTCTACTGGTGCCGTACGCATTTCCGTTGTCGATATAACCCGTAAGGTTGCGACGCACCTAGACGCTCCTTCGGGCACTGCGCCTCCCCAGACGAATGACCCCGGAATCACATTTCCAATAGCATTTTCACCGCAACCGGGAGCGAGATGGCTTGCCACAGCCCATCGTGATAATGTTGTACGAGTATGGGACCTATCATGCGGCAAGCTTACCTTCAAGGCCTTACAGCATCAGCATTGGCCACATTTCGCGTGGGTTGCAAGCGGTCAATACATCCTAACAGGCACGGAGGATGGTAAGCTGCATATTTGGGACCCAACGAGCGCTTCTAAGCTCATTGAGGTGAATATCGGTGACAGGGTGGGCGGGCTGGATGTGCACTCGCACACGAACCTACGACCAATGGTTGTAACGAGAAACCTCGACTTTGTTCGAATCTGGCGAGCCGACTTCACGACCGTACCAGGTCTTGTTAGCGCGATACCACACCCAGAGGGGCCGGTAGTGATTTCGATCGAGACAGCATGTGAGCACGGGCTTTTGGTGCTAATCCGAGTTCTGGGTCATGCCTCAGGGACCGATCTGACAAGCTGTGACTTGGAAGGGGCAGTACTGACCAACGCCTGGAAGGTGTAGAGTCATAATTAATCAATACACACAGACCCATGGTAGCTTTCGTCACACATGCCCATCTACCTGCCGCGATCGCAGCTGCAAGGGTCACTTAGTAGATAAGCCATGCAACTCCGGTCCCGCGCCAACCTGCTCATCATTACTGGCATGCACCGTTTGTGCGTAACTCGATTGTCTGGTAGTGGGTAATGATGATGAGGATGAGGGTATCGACTCTGACGCACTGTTTCAGCTCAGAACTTGTTGCTTTTGCGGACATAGAACGAAGGTAAATTGCGAGTCAACTCGGAAATGGTGGTCAAAGAGTGAGAAGCGAGTGAATACTAAAGCATAGAGCGCATTACGAGAGCGTTTCCATAAGGAACAGTGGCTAAACCTTTGGTTGCGCATGACTATGACTCTTACGTGATCTCTCAAGGCATGGAAGCGAAGAAGCTCATTGCCATCAGAAATCCTCATCAAGTGCTCGTCGGGCATCTGCGTGTCCTTCTTCAGCCGCCTTTTCATAGTATTCTCGAGCGATGTTGCGGTTCTGTACAACTCCATCACCATTGAAATAACACTTCCCGAGCCAATACTGGGCTTCACTATAGTTGGCTTCAGCGGACTTTTGGAACCACTCGATGGCGGCACTCTTATCCTGGGCCGCACCATGACCATAGAAGTAGCACCGCCCCAGATTGAACTGTGCGGGACGGAAGTTTTGTACAGCACTTCCCGAGTACAGCTTGAACGCTTGCTCATAGTCTTGCTCTACTCCATGGCCATAGTAGTAGCAATCACCCAGGCCGTTCAGTGCGATTGGACACCGCTCGTCTGGAGCTTTGTCTTCAACAAGAGCGTGTTTCGAATAGATTTCGACTGCGCGCTTGGGGTCTCGGGGCACTCCTCTACCGTGGTAGTAGCAATCTCCCAGACTAGACTCACCTGCAGTTACGCCTCTGCTCGCTGCCTTTTCATAGTATTCGAGCGCCTTTTTGTAATCTTGCTCAACGTAGTAACCGTAGTAATAGAGATCGCCCATACCAACAAACGCATCAGGACAGCTTTCGGTATCGATTTTGCTGTAAAGCTCCCATGCTTCTTTGAACTTACGTTCTTGGATGTAAGCGTCCGCGAGATTACATTGTCCAGTGAGGCTACCATTTTCCGCTGCTTTCATGTACAGCTCTTTTGCCTTCGCTGCATCTCGCTTCTGAACACCAAGTCCCCTATCATAGGCGTAGCCCAAGTTGCATTGACATCCGGCATGACCGAGTTCTGCACCCCGCGCATCCCATCTAACGGACTCAGCATAGTCTCGCTGTACACCGTCGCCATCCCAGTACATTCGTGCCACCATGAAGATACTGTCCAACTGGTCCTGCTTTGCAGCCTTCAGATACCATTCAAAGGCCTTCTTGGCGTCCTTGTGCTCCTCGCCCTCGTATCCCCAGTAGCAGTATTCGCCCATGCGGTACTGTCCGTGGCTGTGACCCGCGTTGGCAGCCTTCTCATACCACTCGCGAGCCAGGGCTAGATTCTTTGGAACGCCGTACCCATAGAAGTACATGTCTCCGAGCCAGGCATGAGCATCAACATCTCCGACTTCTGCTGCCTTGTTGAACCACTTGAACGCTTCCTCGTAGTTCTGCTTCACACCATGGCCTTCATAGTATCCCTTCCCAACGAGGAACATGGCGAAGGGATGGCTGCGCTTGGCAGCCTTCATCGCCCATTCGAATGCCTTCTCAGGATTGTTTGGGAGACCTTTACCCTGTTCGATGCAAATGTAGAGGTTCAACTGTGCGAGTTCAAAGTTTTGCTCAGCGCTCTTGAGGAACCACTTGACGGCCTCGTTGTGGTCTTCAGGCGCGCCTACGCCTTTTAGATACGCCAAACCAAGATTGAACTGCGCATATGGACAACCCTGGTGCGCGGCTTTCGTCCACAGCTCCACTGCCTTGGCCTTATTCGTTGGAACTCCTTCACCCCGGTCGTAACAGACGCCTAGATGATACTGTCCAAGCATGTGTCCCAGCTCAGCACTTCGCGTGTACCACAACACCGCCTTTTGGAAGTCACGCCGCACACCTTTGCCAATATAGTAGCATTGACCGATGTTGTGAAGAGCTCCCTTGTGGCCCTGAATTGCACTTCGATGATACCATACAAGGGCTCGATCGAAGTCAATGTCCACACCCTCACCTTCATCATAGCAAACTCCCAGTTGGTATTGACTCTCACGGTCGCCGTATACTGCGGCTTTCATGTTTCGAACGAACTTGGCTTTCGCGGTGCCTGGGGGAATTCGGAGTCGCTCACTCTCTAGTTGAACGTCAAAGTACGCTAGGAACGCGCTTGCCTCAGGCCAACCTAGTTCGTGACTGCGCTCCAGGTAGGTACGGGCCATTTCTTCGTCCCTAAACAGAGCCCCCCGACCCGATAAATAGCACTCGCCTAGTCGACAAAGCGCATATGGGTCGTTGTGGTAAGCACCACGATGATACCATTCGAACGCCTGCACCACATCCATCTTGACACCCTTTCCGTAGCAATAGCAGTCTCCTACATAGGCACAGGCTGGCGGATATTCGAGTGAGGCGCTTTGATAGAAGTATTCATAAGCGCGTTTGTAATCGGTAAGGACGAATATTCCGTCCCAATACATTCGACCCAATTCAAATTGCGCTTCGGCAGAGTCCTGGCCTGCTGCTTGAGTGTAGAATTCAACAGCATTTTGGGTTTTCAGGGAAGGTTGGTTGGCATCTTTGCATAGGGCCCTTGCTACGTAAAGTTGCGCCTTCGCATGGTGTTGACCAGCTGCAAATAGATTGTACAGAAGCTCGTGAGACTTGCTGCGCTCCAATTGAAGATCCAGCGCAGGTGATTCTGGGTCTTGACCTCCGAGCTGGTGGGCAACAAAGAGACAGGCATCTAGATACCTCGCATTCGCAGCGTGGATGATGGAGTCTTTGGCCTTCTTGCGGAAGTCGGCATAGCCCGCATCGTCTTCAGCTTCGGACGGCAGACGCTGCTGCAGGATCACTAGGGTATCGACCGCGGCATGATACAGTGCGGGTGGGAAGCCGCTCGTGTAGATGTCTTTAGAAATTTGGAGTTCGTCCTTTGTCAACAACAAACCATCGATGGGAGCGGTTTGAGGAATTCGGAAATGACACCGCAACAGTTCGACATGAGCAAGACTCTGAATGATTTCGTTATCAAGTGCTTTGTCTTGGATCTCGATGAGTGTTTGGAGTGTATCGCGAGCTCGGAAGACGTCCACTTCGCAGCCCTTGCCGTTGAGAAGACACCTTGCCACCATTAGCATCGCATAGTCATCATCGTTTCCGTCCAGGGCTTCGTCGGACAGCCGATACGCCACATCAAAAGCACCTTTTCTGTAACAGTAGCCTGCAAGCAGCGCTTTGCTGCGCTCGCTGACATGCACGTGATGAATCACGAGCTCATATGCGAGATCCGGCATCGGTGCCACACCGATACCTTCGAGTAGACATAATGCGATGAGATTGCGCATTGCTACGTTATCTTTGTGTTTCATAAAATGGTAAAGCAGCTGATTGAGGCCCGCGTTCAGGTTACCGGAGGAATCGAAGAAGCACTCATTAACGATGCCTGGAACCTCCTTCGGGTACCTATTCTTGTTCTCATCGTCTTGCTGTTGTTTCCCAGCTTGTCCTCTTCTTCGTTGTCCTATAGCTCTTGGATTGTTTGGCATCAGTTCCCTCAGAGCCAGGCGAAGTTTCAGGATCCTAACATGTTCAGCAAGCGTCTTGAGTCGCTCTGGAAGGAGGTCTAGCAGTTGCTCATTGGTCAGTCCAGGTATTTCCGTGGGCAAAGGCACTCCTGGGATGGCGCACGTTGGCTTGGGGAAGAGACCCTAGATCAAGAGCAGTGGTAGTGCAGGATCCAAAGTTTAGCCAATGCGTAGATTGCGAACCTAATTTCCCCCCAGGGTGAACCTGCCAGCTACAGCGGAGTTGGTCACACTCCTCATGCATCCCATACTCACACTGGGTGTCAGGGCGTGTCACGGCGTGTCACACAGCGTCATGGCACAATTCTGCCATCTTTGTGCAGACTACGAGGGGGTCCGCTGGGCCTCGATGGGGACCCCCGGTGCGCACTCTAGGGCGACAAAATCGCATATGCAAGTGGACCAAGCTTGCGTGATGTGCATGGACTGCGCGCCTGGAAGGGCTTAGCGGGTAGGCGTGTGTATCAGCCGACAAGATTTGATTTCTGAAAATGAATACGTACGTCTTTCCAAGGACAGAATAGGTAGAGGTTGGGGTCGAAGTTCATTTTCAGATCACAGGCGTTACTAGTATCCAACGCAAGTTGTATCTACGGCGCACACAACGCGTGCCGCGAGATAATTCGTCGTGATCCTTTTTTACGCACTTGGCAAAACACACTCACCAGAAAATCTGGGGGGTGACTGACTGGGGAATTCACTGGGTTTGCGGGCGATGGCTGGCTACGTGAGCGGAATGGCTTGATCCTAAAGGTCTCCAGAAGCCTTGCTAACGCGGTAAGCCGTCTACTGCGGTCGGAGATAGGCCGCGCGCACACAATGGAGTGACTCCACTCGTTTATTTGACATTATAGGTTAGTGTTGGTCGAATGATGACACATTGATTAATGAAAGCATTAGCAAATATCGTCTACACTGAGAAGACGGGATACTACGGGAAACAAATTAAGCACGGTCTGACAGACTGTTCTCGCGATCGAGAGAGCTGGGGAGTCGGGGAGGTGGCTTGCTTAGTAGAGTTCGAAGTCGGCATTCTCTAAGAGCCATTGCAGAGCCCGCTTGCAACCGCCATCGGCGGCCTTTCGCATAAGCGATTCTACTTCCGATCCAAATGTGTCCTTCTTCTCAGGGCGATCATACAGCAGTGCCAGCTCATACATAGCTTCATAGTGACCCCTCTGTTGGGCCGCGTCGAAATACTTGATTGCCTGGTCAATCGAGGGTGCAGGAAGGCCGGTTCCATCGCGGAACCGAAGACCAAGGGTGTAGTTGGCGTCTGGATGACCTTTCTCACATGCACAAATCAAGTACATGTTGATGTCCTTGTCTGTTTTCGCGTACTCTATCGCCATCTTGTAGCATGCGTCAGCATGCCGGGCTCTGGCTGCAGCCTGAAGAAAACGTGCGGCAGATTCAATGTTCGGCTGGCATCCAATCCCCACCTGATAGCAACGTGCCACATTGTACATTGCATCTATATGCGACTTCATGGCAGCACTGCGAAAGTATTCAAAGGCCTTGCGTTTGTCGATGGGAACACCCAAGCCATCCAGATACGCCTGCCCCAGCCGGAACTCCGCTCGCGAGTCGTTCTCGATGGTCATAAACCACCTGAAGGCTGTTTCGAAATCTTGCTCAACACCTCGACCAGTGAAGTATGAAAGGCCGACACTGAGGCAAGCATTGACATGCCCCTGTTCTGCAGCCTTGAGTACCCATTTAAAGCCCTCCACTTCGTCCCTCTCAACACCTTCGGCATTCCAATAGCTCAATCCGACATTGTACTGGGCTCCAGCATGGCCCTGCTGTGCGGCTTTCATGTAAAGCTGGAAGCCTTTATAGCGATCCTCCTCAACACCTTTGCCGTAATCATACATGAAGCCGAGTCGGGTCAGCGCAACTACATTGCCTTGTTCCGCTGAAAGTCTAAGCCACCGAAGACCCTGCTCTAGGTCCGTCGCGACCCCCAGTCCATCGCAATAACACTTGCTCAGGCGTTCCTGAGCTTCAGCATGACCTTGCTCTGCGGCCTTTTTGAACCACGAAAAGGCCTCAGCTCGATTTCGGCCTAGGATACTATTGCCGTATGCACACTGTGCCTCGGCGAACCCCTTCTCAGCTGCACTGCGAATCAAATTCGTCGCGCGGCGCAGATCCCTCGACACGCCTAGACCCTGCATATAAAGCATGCCCAAGCGATACAAGCCCACCGCATTCGACATGTCAGCGGACTGTTGATACAGCTCGGCGGCGCGTTCGAGACTTGCTGGAACGCCCGTTCCATTCTCGTAGCGATATCCCAATTCAGCCATTGCTTCAGGCTTCTTGGCCTCAACGGCTTGCATCAGCGCTTTCAGCTCTGAATCCTGCTCGCTCACTCCATCGGCCGTGTCTTGAAGGCCTTCTTTTCTTGGCATGAGTGATTGTGCCAAATGCTTGCTGCTTGCTGCTTGCTGCTTCCTGCTTGCGGGCTCTCTGTGGTTCACTAACGAAGTCTATGTGGAGGCGTTTGACTCGGTTGTCCGATTGAGGGTGAGTATCTCCGCTTCCGCTTCTAGAGGATTCATACACCGTTTCTCACGGATGTGACAGGCTGATTTGATAGCCGGAGGGGGAGTGTGAGCGAGTGTGTGAGTGAGTGAGTGAGTGAGTGAGTGAGTGAGTGAGTGAGTGAGTGTATTCTGTCAGTGGAATCGATGCAAGCTTTGGGGTCCCAGGGCGTCACCACCGAGGAGATCCGTCCTTCCAGCAGTGCAGGCGCATTCATAGTGGATGCATCACTAATCTCACACATTGGCACACCCAGCAGCTCACGCGACATATCCAAACCGCACCCTAGGCCGTCCGAGTCACGGTTACCAATTTGGTTTGTACACGCGAATTGGGACTTAGTGGGCACAGACGGCGAAACAAACCAGCCCAGAATAAACACCAACTGGTGGTGGTGTGGAGAGAATAATCAGCACGAGGACAAACTCCCGTCCACCGTGTCGTTTGGTATAGTCAACAAGGTGAATTCGCCCATGATCTCATCCACCCGGGGCTGGACTCTCAAGGCGTTCTTGCCACAGAATGGGTTGCAGTCGATGATGCACTTGGTAACGTGTGATGTGATGTATTAGCTAGCTTTCTACGCGCTACAACCTAAATTTAACATAGGGACTATGCTGGCACTACTATTCTTAATTTTAAGAACTTCGAGAAAGAGAGAGAGAGAAAGTATTGTACAACGACGTCAGTCGGTCGTCCAAACCAACCTGAAAGGTAAACTCCATGCACATGCACGTGGAGTTACAGCTCATCCTTCTGTTGCTTGTCGGCCTGTTCCGAAGCATTCGGTGTGATTTGCGAGTAGTACACACCGTCATCAGCCAACCACTGCATGAAGAAGTCCGAACCCTTCAGAGCGCTCACCTCGAGTCGTCCAACGAATGGGCAACCTGGGCAGTTGTTGTGTGTGAACTGAGCATCCTTCTGGGCATACAGATATGCGCCCGTAGTAGCGTGCGCAAACTTCACAGGTCGTTCACGATACCAGTACTTGTCGTCACACTCGACAATCCAGTTGTCTTCTTCATTGGATTCACCCTTGCCGCCGAAGCCGGTGACCTCTTGGCGCCCGGAAATTGGTGCCTTGTAACCCGAATGCGAGTGCAGCTTGACGTTTGTAAAAGCGTGCGTAAATCGGACGACGTCGCCGCAGCGGAAAGGGGTGCCATAGGTGCAGGGGGCAGATCCATGGCCTTCGTTGATTTGCCAATACGCGTTGCTATCTCCTTCGTCAGGTCCTGCGGTAACAGACTGCTGTCCGGATCCAGAGGGTGATGCGATGTTGACAGGTTGTGAAAAGAGGAGATACTGCGTTGCTTTGTGTCGAAGTTTGATGTTGCTTCCGCTAAATGGCGAGGAGGTGTGGGGAAAGAAGGGCGTTCATTAGTTGGCAATGCGGAGTAAGCCAGGCCAGGCAGTCCAGTAAAGGAAACAACGTAATCATCACACTTGCGATACGTGGCACATATCTAGCAGATGTTAATAGCAACGAATCATTGTACATATACACCAATATCCACGCTGATGACACAGCTTGGCTCGTCGACTATCTCCTCAGAGCTGACTTAGCGCGGTGGAGTCGAGTCTCTATCACCGCCTTGTAGGAGGCAAGTGCATCAGATGACGCTCACGTGAACCTCTTGGCCACAACAATCATGCTGACTCTGCCTGATGTGCCCTAATCTCCGTTCTGCGCACGTACCAGGTGACCGGCTTGTACCGCACGTCTGGGTCGCTATGTGTGTGTTCATGTGCGAGGGTTGTAAGTGCGAGCGTGAGTGCAAGAAGCGCCGCCAGGGCCACGAACCGGCTCAGTGTGGGCGGGCTCTGTCGGAACGCCATGGGGTCTGACAAACTACTCGACGTCTATACACAGATTCAGTACACAGAGAGGGGGTCAGAGCGGTCGGAATAATGAAGGAGACGATCTCAGGTGTCGTTTGGCAGGATGCACACCTGTGGCATGGTAAGCAGACTTAACTAGTCGAATGCACGTCGAACATAGATGTATTTTCATTTATTCACCTACTCACCACACGCACAGATCCCGACATTTCATCCCCTGATCATTCTACTTGAGTCTCCAGTTTTTCTCCCTTCCGGACTGTGAGCGGGGCAGTTCCCTCGTGTTTGCTACGGACACTCAGGGTGTCTCAATTTGCGGAATGGCATACACTGCCGGCACATTGGCTTGAATTATATGCGCTGCGTTTGGTGCTGGTTACATTGAATATCGTGGCAATAGACTCGAAGATCCTCGCGTGTCCCAGCGCTGAGGAAACACAGAGCAGCGCTCTGACACATGGAGGACATATTATATGCATGAATTGATACAGTGGGTGCATTCAATCGCTCCTGATATAGCATCAGACGCCACTGCACGCCACATGCATGATGCTACTAGTCTGATGGCCTTGGACGTTTAACCAGATCCCAAGGGTTGTTTGAGTACCATTCGTGTACGTCTACTCCAGAGCCAGTATTACTTAAAGAACACCGCGAGCTTGCATAAGCCTAGCTGAAACGATGCTCGGTCACATCCATTTCTGCTGTTCTACTCGCATCAGTGCGGGGCACCCGCATGAAATTGCCCAGCTTTCAGTTAGGCAGAGCTGATCTTTTGAGGGCATCTCTTCGCTACAACACGACATTCTGGTGGCGGCAGTGGCGCATAGCGGCGTTCCAGTACGGCTTACGTCCGTCGCCCCAGCGGCGTTGCTTTCAACCCTCTCCTCCTTGAACTACTGGATGCTATTGTTCAAATTCCTCCCACTAACATCCGAGCCATAATTTCGTCGAAGGATTCGGCAGAACCAGCAAGTGTTCGCGGGTGAAATCGTACGATTATATGTATTGCGGCATGTATTATGCGGATAATCTATGCGTTGCACACTGTGCCGTGCGATGTCCACTCAGTCACACTCCAACCTGGCTTTCAGTTCGTAGGAATCCGATGAAAACCCTCGCGTTCCAGTGCATTCGAATGTGCAGGATGAAATTGCCACATGGAAACGGCGCTACAGCCCTTAAATAGTCCGAATTACGCTCACAGATCCTTACCTCGATCCCTCACCTCCCCGCTTGCCACCTCCCTATTCCCAATCACTGAAAGGTGCTCTAACCGTCATTCTTCCGAGCTCTGAATCTCCGTCGTGCGGTTTGTTCCGGGCATACTACCAAAGTTGCTGTGTAGATATTGCGTAGTAGAAACACCTGCCTCCGTTGAATCCGCGTCTTACGTCCCCCGCACGGCGAAATCACCCCTCAAAGCTTCCCTTCACTGTAGCTGTCGAGAAGCGAGTGTACGCGACGTCGAGCGGCGATACCGCAGGCGTGGCGAGGCTATACTACCAATACGGATTGATTTAGCATTGCACACGACATCGACCGCGCATAGCAACTGACCCCGTCAGATCGCTCCATCATCGAGAACCACACTCCCTTGAGCATGTCTGCGAAGAGCTCCTCCTCGGACAAACGCACGGGCTGGCGCACTCTGCTCGCGGGCGGTCTCGCCGGCGCAATGGAGGCTGCCATAATGTATCCCACAGAGGTAGGTATTATCTGCCGTCCCGCTTTGTTGAGTGTTAATCAATCTTGCATGCCGAACTTGGGGACGTCCTGCATCTCACCAGTTGAGAGTACGATGTGCTAGTGTATGTGTGATAAAGCTGGAGATGGATTGGTATTGGCCTAGTACTCACTGGCATGACCCACCTTCTGACTGCATCTTAACACAACAGTTTGTGAAGACTCAAATGCAGCTGGCCAAGTCAACCAAAGGCATGACCCCGTACTCCGGACTGGTTGACTGCCTCAAACACATTGTTGGCACGAGAGGAATCACAGGATTGTATGCAGGTGTACCTACACTCATGATTGGCTCGTTTGCTAAGGCTGGTGTGCGCTTCTACACGTACACCAGCCTGAAGGGCCTAGGATCCAAGATCTACAACAATCCAAACGACAAGAAGGCCAAGACGAAAGTGACTATATTTGCCGGCTTAATGGCTGGTGTGTGCGAAGCCATCGCTGCCGTCACACCAACAGAAACGATCAAGACGAAGATTATACATGATCGAAGTCAGCTCAACCCAAGATTCAAAGGCTTCTGGCATACCGCCACAACCATCGTCCATGAGGAAGGTATTCGCGGGCTTTATCGAGGTCTGCTTGCTACCATGCTGAAGCAAGGATGCAACCAGGCGTCACGCTTCCTGGTATACACAAGCGTTATGAATGCATTTGAACGAGTCAGCAAATCGAAGGCAGCACACCCCATCTCTGCTCTTGCCGAAGACCAGGGATCCAAGTCAAGAACAAGCACGCTTGATGTGCCTGCGTCCATAGCAACGACCACGACCCCGTATCAGTCTGGAGCGGCGTCTTCCTCTGAGAAGGACTTTTCTGTCCCCATCCCAAGCCAGCCAGAGAGCGGGTTTGCAAAGCCGTCAGAGAGCGGTTCTGCAACGTCCGCCACTGCCGCGGCTCCTTCAAACAAATCCAGTCTCACCGACTCATCATCAAATACTGCTTTACGTTCGCTGGTGGCGGGTGCCATTGCAGGTTTCACGAGCGTCTACATCACAATGCCCTTCGACATCGTGAAAACCCGTATGCAGAGCTTGGAGACGCAAAAGTCCACATGGGACTGCTTCAAACGAATCGCTCAGGAGGAGGGCATTCGCGCTTATTGGCGTGGCACAGTCCCTAGGTTAACACGTGTCACATTCTCTGCCTCCATTACGTTTGTTTGCTATGAGAAGATCATGCAACTACTCCAGAAGTACACGTGAACCAAGGGGAGGAGTGAGTACATGGGTCACTTTTCCTTACTGTAGCCACCCGGTACCTGGCAGTGCATTGGTTCTCACAACTCTACTGTCTCTTCTGTTAGTTACACTACGCTTTATTTCATTACTCACCCCGTACTCATCTCGATCGGTACTTGTCGGGCCTCCCCAACCGCAATTGAAGTAGTGTAGTCTTTGCGATTCGTTTTATATCATTTCCTTTTGTATTCAAGTTCAAATCGTACAGGTAGACGCACACACTTTGTTTGCCACTATGGCTATTATTATGACTTGTTACACTATTATCTCCAGTGGGTCATGAAAATCCTTGTTCGCCCGCATACATGATCCAATCTCTTCTTATCAACGAGGCGAGAAGGGTGCCATGACGGTTAGCTTCGTGACGTCCTTTGTCTAACGTCCTCAACTCCATTACTGCTACACATTACGTTGCACAATACACGCCCTGCTTCATCTTGCGTCGGACTCTGTTGTTTCGATACCACTAGACTTAGTTTATGCTTTCAACCATGAAGCTACGCTCACGACATTTGGTTTCGACACATTGAAAGAAGACGCACAATTCGTAAAAGACACGCAACAAAACCGAGCAAGACTGACGCAAATACGAGCCAAGCAGTCAGAAACCCAAACGTGAAGAACAAAGCCGTCAACGGTCGAAGACAAACGGCAAGCGAACTAACTAGCACAAGTAAACGAAAAGGTCACCGTTAGAAGAGCACAGCTGATGGACTCAGACGTACAAAATAGCTGTGCAGACACAAACCTGAAGTGACATTGCCCAAACAGCTGCTGGAAGCGATAGACACACTCGACTCAGCCCAATACACACTCGAACTCGCACTGAGGGCGACTTGGAAAAGTGGACGAATGGAGGTATACTGCGCATATAGGCTGCCTCAAACCAGACGCAAACGATGCATAAACATCAAAAATTACAAAAACATAAACAAAGACGGAGAGAATGGAGTAAATCAGAGACGATGATGATTAACAAGGTAGGTTATAGCCTCCTGTTTCCTCATGCGGTGTCTTATGATAAGATCCGCGATATCAGCATCGACATTCATCATATTTTCTGTTTGAAAACAGAGAGATCATGAGGCAATCTACCGTTATGATTAACATTTATATCCACAATGTCGGCTAGACACGAGATATCAGAGGTTAATCATACCGATAAACCGACCTAATTTTTTCGCACTTTGCGTGATTTTTCTGTGGGAATAGCGTGGCGGGTGGGTCTTGACCAAATTCGGTCAATGACTGTTTCAGGGTGGATGGCTTCATTTGTTGCCCGAGCCGACTACTCGACCTTCCACTACTACTACTACTACACTGGATCCACACCATACGTCTACTGCAGAGATTTATTACACTCAGAAATCAGTTTGATAGTGCATCACATTGCGGTTTCTACTCGCATCACGAACGAGCACTCAACACTCTATCGAAGATCCTAACCTAACACTAACTAAGCGAAGCACCAAGTCTCGGAGATCGAGTCGAGGTATAATAGACGCGCTAGGCTTACGTAGGTAAGGACTAAAGCGCCAGTATGTGGTCCCGTATCAAGGCTGCTGCGACACTCAAGGGACGAATCCCGTCTCCAGTCGTGCTGGGTGTCTCACTCGGCATCCTGTCCCACTACGCATACCGCAGTTATAAGACAATCAACAACATCAAAACCTACCCGGCCTTCAATACCGGACTCCGGGTGCCTAAGTGGTACGAGGCTGCGTACAAGGCCTTCCTGAACAAGGTCGATCCCGAGCGAATGCACCTCGCGACGATCTATGTCCTCGGCTTTGCACCCTCATGGAGGTACCTCCTCGGACTCATCGATCAAACACCCGATGACCCTATCCTCCACACCAAGGTGGCGGGAATGACCTTCACCAACCCTGTAGGTCTTGCTGCAGGCTTTGACAAGCATGCTGAGGCTATTGACGGCTGTCGAGATCTTGGGTTTGGCTTTGTGGAAGTCGGTTCCGTAACTCCTGCACCTCAACCAGGCAATCCTCGGCCTCGCGTGTTCCGGCTCCTTGAGGACGGCTCAGTGATCAATAGATATGGATTCAATAGCCACGGTATCCAGATTGTCAAGTCGAGGCTGCGTAAGTGGCAACGGAAGAACCATATTGAAGCGGAGAATGGCGAGCCAGTGGTTTGGAAGGACGTTCGTCGGGTTCCCGACGAGGAATATGTCAAGCAATATCAGGAGCGACAACGTTCGAGTGAGAATAAGACAGTGGAAGACGCCAAGTTCATTCCCGTTCCCGCGCCTATCGTGGGTGTCAATCTGGGCAAGAATAAGACGAGCACCGACCCTGTCTCGGACTACTGCGCAGGAGTACGTGAGCTGGGCCCATACGCGAGTTATCTCGTCGTGAACGTGTCATCACCGAACACACCCGGACTGCGCGCGCTGCAGTCGAAAGAAGAGCTGGTGAAGATTCTCGAAGCGGTCTTGCAGACACGAAACAAGATCGACCCAGCGGTCAAGGGTGTTCAACGACCGCCAGTCTTTGTCAAGATTGCCCCAGACCTCGTGGAGGCGGATAAGAGAGATATTGCCGAGGCTTGCATTGCCACGGGCGTCGATGGTTTGATTGTTTCCAACACGACTATCCAGCGGCCTGAGTGGCTCAAGAGCAAGTACAAGGACGAACCAGGAGGTCTTTCGGGTCTCGCTCTGAGAGACATGTCGACTCAGATGATAGGAGACATGTATAAGCTCACCGGTGGCCGATTACCCATCATTGGCGTGGGAGGTATCTCCTCTGGCAAGGACGCCTACGACAAGATTCGCGCGGGCGCATCGCTGGTCCAGTTTTATTCCCAGATGGCGTTCCAAGGACCCATTATGGTGCAAAAGGTGAAGCGAGAGCTGGCTGATCTGCTCAAGAAGGACGGTTACAGCAATGTAGCAGAGGCAGTTGGCGTGGATATTAAGCAGACGGCAGCAACAACCTCTTCTGCCGCAGACGCAAGTGTGAAGCGAGCCAAGTGATGTCCCAGGTGTGTTCATCAGTCGATTCTGATTCCGTCTTTGACAGTTCGAATCCCCGAGTCTCACGCCAGCGCTGCAAGTACCATACATTTCTGTAAATAGTCGACTAACAACACACAGTATATGTGCGCTCGCTGGAAATCCGGGGGAATTCCAGGCTGATATGGCCGGTGTCCATATCACCCACCAACTCGTCAACAAACTTCGTCATCATTGGGAATGCCACGCGAGTCAGAGGACGTGCATTGGTTAGAGGATGCGAGTATTATGGGTCCAATCAGTAGAGCCTCGGGGATAGTGTAGGTGCTGGGGAGTATTTCTGCGTTATTACCGCGCTTTGTATCCCACTGCTTCGTGCGTATTCGCTCCATATCCCCAGTCGCGTCTTTCGGTCTGGGTCCTCGGTTGACGCGAATTTTTCTTCCACCGTAAGTCCCGAGCAGTCTGGTGAAATCCGAGTCGGACGCAGGTAATATCGTGCATGAAATTCGGTATTGCATATCACTGGTGGATATAGAGATATACTAGGATGTGTTATAAACCTGCAATAAGACCCTTTTCGTAATTTATAATCCTACACTCCGACCCACACCCCGCCTAGCAGTGCGAACCACTACAGTTTGGATCTGAACTCAGGTCCGGGGGGAAATAGTGCGTATACTGTGCATGCGGGTGTTGGGGAGACTGGACATGAATGGATTTGAGTGCTATATACACACCGTTACACATGTGTGGACTGTTTTTCTTGTGCCTCATACCGGATATCCACACTTGTGACCAGACCAACCTGAAAGTATCACACTGACTTGACTTACTTGCGACCGTATATACTGCATGGGTGATGACAATCGCACCCAATCTTCTCTGCGTGGTACTAGTATAGAGCCTCTCACCACCTATCGTGGTTTTAACCAACATGAGCACGTTCGTTACTCTCTTGGGCTACCTTGCTGTGGCCTATATTGCATACCAGATCGTTGACTTTATCCGATTGCATGTCCTGCGCAAGTCGGATCTCCGCAAGTACGGTGCCAAGGACGGCGCCTACGCACTCGTGACTGGTGCCAGCGATGGTATTGGTAAGGGCTTTGCAGAGGCTCTCGCACGTGCTGGATTCAATGTCATCCTCACCGCTCGTCGTAAGGAGGTCCTCGAACAGGTTGCTAATGACATTGCTGGTCGCTACAAGGTCAAGGCCGTTGCCATCGCTTCGGATGCAAGCAAGCCCGATGCTGTTGAGAAGCTTACCAGCGAGATCCACTCGTACAACATCCGCGTGCTCGTCAACAATGTCGGTGTCAACACGGAGTACCCCACTAAGTTCGAGCAGTGCAGTATTGAGGACATTAGCCGCATGCTCGATGTGAACATCAACTTCACTACCAAGCTCACCTATGCCATGATTCCCAAGCTCTCGGTCGCTCGCGGTCGTTCTTTGATCCTTATGCTTTCTTCCTACTCCGGTGTTACTCCCGTGCCCATGATGGCTGTCTACTCCTCGTCCAAGGCCTACATCGACTTCTTCGGCCGTGCCCTCGCCACTGAGCTCGCTCCTTCAGGCATTGATGTCCGCTCCATTGTTCCTCACTACGTTGTTTCTCAGATGTCTCGCTTCCGCCGTGCCACCATCTCCGTCCCTGATCCTCTTCCTTTCGCGACCAGCGCACTCAAGAAGATCGACCACGGTTTCTCGATCGCTCCTCACTGGCTCCATGACATCCAGACCCGCATCACCAAGTGGATCCCTGACTCTATTGCGGGCCCTCTCGGCTTCAAGATGATGTCGCGTGCCCGCACTGCTATCATCGCTGCCAACGAGCGCCGCAAGCAGAAGGAGGCTCAGATGGCCAAGGCTCAGACCAGCTAAGGTTTCAGCCCAGAGATTGTTGTGTGATAGCTGCCATCTGTGGTACGGTCTCAAGTTACTACGACCTGATATTTTGTAATATTATCAGCATCGTTTTCTTAATTTAAGAGCATAGATGGTTGAAAGTTTCGAGTCAATCTGTCAGTTGTTCTGCTGGACTCAGTTGCACTTCTTCGTGGGGCTGCTGATTAAAGGCTAGCGTGCGGGTCCTATTCAACGTTTAACTAGGAGACGCCTTTTTCGGCTGTTACCATGTGTATTGTACTCAGTACAAGGTCTACATCGCGACCAAGCAGCGAGAGTATGCGCGCTGCAGAGTATGGCCCAACAATTCGAAAATTCAAATATTTAACCGCATGAGGCTAAAATTTGAATTTTGTGGTTGATTGGAGCAAGGAACATATATGGTGAAATATGAACCTTGAGTCATCCGGGATGAGTAGAACATTAAAAAATGGAGTCAGCCCGGGTCATACTACGACAGAAGACCATTCAAATGTACAAAAGATCCATCTAAGATACTCAGTTGCAGGTGCTGATGGGGTCTTGCGGGTTTGGCGACAAGAGGAGCTGGGTATAGCCAAGGATGCCGTGGTGGTACCGGATCTAAGTATGGGCAATGCTTCAGGAGCCGATGCTAGACTGGTATCTCCGTCCGGACGCGTATTCAGCACAAGTCAGCCTCAGAATGATCACTCGGGAGCTGTGCTCTCTCCGGTCTCCAAAAGGTTCTTTGCCTCCGCAGCGGACACAGAGCACAGCCAGGCTTTGGATGAGACAGGTTATGGAAATTCCGGCACACCCAGCATGCGACGAGGTGATGGCATTACACAACATGCCCAAAGGGACAATACTCCCACCTCTAGAAGGGTGCTTCAGGCAACCCCGACGCATATCGCCGCGAAACAGCCAGCGTTCTCTGCAGAGACGCTGGGCGTGGACCCGAACATTCGATTCTCCTTACCTAGTGCTGGTTTCCCAGTGCGTCGCGTACACCGAGGCGATACCCCAGCCACAGCTGCCTTCCTATCAAGTCCTTCCAAGCGAAGGTCGGCATCACCAGTCAACACGCATTCCTCCGCGGATTCCGATCACGATGGGCACGACATGAGCGGATCCTCGGGTGGCAGAATCTCGACACCAAGCTCCACAGGTAATAAGGTGGCTTCCGCCTCATCCGCAGCGCCAGATGAAATCGTTATTTCCACTCCCAGTGCGATCAAACCGTTGCCTCCAGTATCCCAGCGAACCCGCCAGGCTACGACCCCGCTGAACATCACGGTGAAAGATATCTCCCCCAGGCTGTCCCTAACTCCGTCACAGATGGCAGAACGCCAGAGGAAGCAGGCTTTGGTTTCTCCACTGACTGCTGCCGACGCGCTTGCCACACCCTTACCCAGGCCATCCTTCGAAGAGAGTCCTGAGGATTCTAAGCAGGCAGCAGAAGAGAATGACGACGACGAAAAGAACCCAAGCCGAAAACGATCACGCGACGAGCCCTCTACGCCTGAGCTAAAGAGCAATCTGTCCGAGGCGTTCAAACGTGTGCAGTTGAGCCCGAAACGATCCGAAGAGCGAGATACACCCACGAACTCGGGTGCTCTGCCTCCACTACCTTCGCCATCCACCAATTTGGCAGTACACCCAGAGTCTGCTTCAACTCGCAAACCGTCTAGATCACGTTCTCGTTCAAAGACAGCAAGGGACGACACTCTACCGCCGGCGCTTAACCTCGAGTCAGGGTCTGAGACCGAAGCTGACAATGAGGTTTATGTGGGAGCTACGTTCGAGGAAATTTTGGCAGAGCGAACGAAGACGACGCATGGTAACTCGGGCTCGACAGCATCCACACCGAGCCAGGACGATGCGCAGATGACTATTTCACAGCTACCTTTGACTCGAAGTATCTCTGCCACGTCGAGCCATAATCATAATCCACCAGCCTCTCCATGGCCAGCATCGTCAGCTGGAGCCGACTCCGGGCGAATTCGGTCTTCAATCACCGCCACGCCTCAGAGCATTTTGAAGAAGCCCACCCTATCCTCGGCGATGAAGGCTCCGGGCTCAGCCACGAAAGAATTGACTTGGGGCCCAACTTTGAGTCAGGTCAAGTTTATCCCATCCAGCTCCCGCAGCACAAAGCGCTCCATTGCCCGCATTAGGGCTGGAGAAAGTGACGCCGACGATGGTGGTGATATCAAGGCTGACCACCCCATTTTGAAACGCGTGGACTTCGGCCCAGACACCATGGAAGACTCTGACAACGATGATGAAAGCGAATCACGTGATCGAGTCGCCCAGCTGCGATCGGCAACGCCATATCATGCCCGTACAGGTCCCCGCGTCACTTATTCTCACTCATCAGATTCATCATTTTCTTCGGTCTCGACGCAGGTCCGAGTGCCGACCCCGAAGCCAGGCGAATTCAGGGAGGATCCATTCTCCAGGTCATATCAATATGGCTCAATTGGGCCCGATGACAAGAATACTGAGCCCGCCCTTCTTCCACTTCGCACTTTCCGTGTTGACGAGCCCTCGGTCTCGCTTGTAGTAGCTGCTGCCCTGGCGCAGGGAATCAATGTTGATGATGAATCAACTAATATCTTTGCTCTGCAGCCACGTACAGCAAAGCGCACACCAAAGCCGAAGAAATCGGATGGGGGCTCTGGGTATCAGAGCTCGTCGAGTGGCAGCTCGAGCAGCGGACTGCTCTCTAAGCTGTCTTACTCCATTTCATCCATGTTCACTTGGGGTTCTGGTCAATCAATGGACGATTCAGGATCGAAGAAGCCAGCAGATGCACCATCGACTCCTACTGCATCACGCATTGCCACACCACCTGAACGCCGGGGAGCTTCGACCTCTTCTCGATACGCAGAAGAGGCTGCAGCACAACTTCAGATGAGTGCACATGATGTGAAGGATGTGTCAAGGATCCTCGCGTTTGATGATGCAGAGGAGGACTCGAGCGATGACGATGACTTGGACTTGAAAGCCAAGCGCGTTCAGGTGATTTCGAACGAAGAATCGAACGAAGTCGAACGAACTGTACTGCGCCAGCAGGGAAGCTTCTTCTCTCTTAACCCCGAGGTATACGAGTCTCAGTGGTCCTCAGCCAGTGAGTCTGAGTTTGAGGACGATGAAGATGATGATGATGACGACGATGATGATGCCGATGATGAATCTTTGGAGATTCTCGAGGTCGGGCCACAAGGCAGCGCGCCCATTGTTCAGACAATTTCATTGACGACAGGGCGTCCTTTGCCAACCATTAAGGACAGTGAGTTCGGTACTGCGCGAACCTTGATTCGATCGATCGCGCACCGTCTCACCATGGCCAAGGCACTCGGTATTCGCCCCAAGTTTATGACATTTTTCCGTCGGTGGCCAATGTCCATTTTCAAGGAGCTTGGGGCGCTAACAATCGGTGAATTGGCTCGCTGGCGATGGTTCCACCTGGCCAACGAAATTGTCCGCGCACATGCAAAGTTCGGTCCATCCACTTTGCTGAAGCACGCTCTACCCATGCCGCTTCTGGCTGAGATTGACGAGTCTGCGCATGACGTGCCTCTGGAAGATGTTCTTGACAAACAAGTGACGATATTTACTGAGCTATCGGGCGCGCGAGCAAGGATGCTTGAAGAGACACTTCGCATTACGAGCGTCCGTTCACTTGCTACTTTCCGTCCCACGTTGCATGCTTTTGCCCTTGCCCAACAGGCCCATCGTGAAGGAGTGGACTTGACGAGAGTGAAGCCATATCCTTTTGCAGTTCGACGAGTTCCTAAGATGACAGCTCCGATGAAGTTCATGAGTTCGGGGGCACAAGGCAAGGTTTCCATGCCCGTGACGAAGACAGGCGACGGTGATGAGTCCCTAGAGGACGAGCCGAATGAGAAGGACGCCTTGTCTTCGTCGGAGGCCCATTCCGAGTCTGAGGCTGACGTCGAGCAGGAGTCTCAGCGGCAGCCTACTCGTAGGAAGAACAAAAAAACAGCAACAGCCAAGGTAGATGGACAAAGCACAAAGAAGCCAACCACAACTGCCAAAGGTGGATCTAAATCCAAGGAACCGACAACAGTGTCTACTGAAGCTGCCGCTGAGGCAACCTCGGCGACAAAGACCACGATGCGACGACGAGGCCGCTCAGCCTCAGTCTCCGCGCAGGACACAGCGGAACCAGTCGAACAAACCCAACGCAACCAATCGCATACCTCTGAAGCAACCCCCTCCGCTGCCATACGAGGTCGTGGCGCTCGGCGTACCACGCAATTGAAGAAAATTGCGGAGGAGGAAGCGTTGACATCAGAGTTGGAGTCAGAGTCAGAGGCTGTATCAGAGAAAAAGGCCCAAACCTCAAAGACTACACGAGCTGGAGCCAAGGGCTCAGCGACAGGCCGTTCGCGGAAGAGCTCAACTGAAGAATCTGAGGACGTTTCGCCGACGCCGAATGTCAGCGGTGAGGCTCCCACTTCAAAGCAGACGACTTCCAAGAAGTCTACCGCCGCGACTGGCTCCCGAACCAGAGCGAAAAAGGCAGCTGCTGCAGAGGAGACGGTCGCCGAAGCCGCCACACATACTACCCGCAGACGAGCAACTCGCAGCACTAGGTAAATCCAGTTAGGGGTAACTTCGGCACTTATTCGCGTTGCCTTCATGAATAAACTAGATTATCAAATCAAGCAGGGAGCTTTGGAGGCTCATTCTGTTCGATTATTCTATCCGAAGACTCACAGACTCGCACTATATTACGTTGCTTATAACAAACACGTTGTGTTTATTCTTGCTCTTACACTCGAACAACAGATTGGGTGCTTATTTCTTACCAGCACCACCGGCAGTGTGTTTGAAGAAGGCGATATCACCATCCCTGAACTCGTAATCCTTACCACGCTGAGCCAACTTACCAGCCTTCTTGACTTCAGCTTCTGAGCCGTACTGGATCAAGTCATCGTAGTGGAACACTTCAGCCATGACGAAGCAGCGCTGGAAGTCGCTGTGGATGACGCCTGCGGCAGCAGGTGCAAGAGTACCACGCTTGATGGTCCAAGCGCGGACTTCATCAGCACCGCAAGTGAAGTAGTGAATCAAGTTGAGGGCGTGGTAACCCGCGAGGATGATCTCACCCATCTTGGAGTTAGCATCGTGGGTCTTGCGGTCCTTCTCCTCCTCCTTGGACTCGAGAACCTCCTGCTCGTGCTTGACGGAGAAGGGGATAACCTTGGCATCGGGAGAGCGCTTGGCGCACCACTCGAGGATCTGAGCCCAGTGCTCGTTCTTGGTGGGTTCCGTGAACTCATCCTTGCCCATGTTGACGAGGTAGACAACAGGCTTGGCGGTGAGGAGCTGGAGCTGGTTAAGGGTCTCGACGTCGTCGTTGCTCCAGGGGTATTCACGGATGTCGGTACCAGCCTCGAGGCACTCCTTGGCCTTCTTGAGGGTCTCAAACTCACGCTGCTTCTGCTTGCTCTTATCGATACCACGCTGAATGATCTTGGCGACAGTCTCGTACTTGGTGAGGACAGTAGCAAGGTCCTTAGCAATCAACTCCTCGGAGATAATCTGGAGATCACGCACGGGGTCAACAGTAGTCTCAACGTGCTGGATGTCAACATCAGGGAAGGCACGGCAGAGGTGGTAGATCGCATCGACGGCCTGAATGTGCGAAAGGAACTGGTTACCAAGACCTGCACCTTCGGAAGCACCACGGACGAGACCGGCGATATCGTGCACGGTCAAGAGCGCCGAGATCTCGCGCTTGGGCTTGTAGATCTGGCACAGACGGTCGAAGCGAGGATCGGGCACGGGCACATGGGCGTAGGAGGGATCAATCGTGCAGAAAGGATAGTTCTCAGCGGGCACATTCAGCTTGCTCAACAGGTTGAACATGGACGACTTGCCGATCTATAGAGGGTAAACAGCATTGTGCCAATGGGATGCGTATATACACACAGCAACAAGCAGTTGGATGGTGAGCTCGGGTTCGAAGTCGGTCGTCGATCGTGTCCCAAGGTCTAGGGCAATTCACAAGTGGTCATGGCTTGCGATAATCGATGCATAGAGCTGTCGCGGTGGTTTATCTCGTCTAGGATTCGACACCCGGACTGCACATGTGCTGCAGATCCTCGCGCAAGTGATCTATCCTGCCTCGCAAACTCGCGCAGGGGCTATAGAGTCAGCGTTGGATACGTACGTTGGGCATGCCGACGATACCGATCGACACTACAGGGCGGTGTAGATACATCAGGCGAGTAAATGAGCATTGTGATCATGGTCAGGGTGTATCATCCAGTGGATGAAAGGGTGCAAAATCCATGCAAATCCGAGTGTTGAATTTGCTGAGACCCCAAGCGCAATGTTTTCAAAACGATTTTGAAGTATATACAGGATATATCCAAGCATTATAAATATGAAAATGAACTTACCATCGTTGGAGGGACGTCCGAGATACACTTTCTTAGGGGCCTCTGCCTTCTTCTTGCTCATTTTCAAGCTTTTAAACAGCTGTTCCAAGCTCGTTTTTGGCCGCGAAATTCCACGGTTAAACTGGTTTAACCGAGTTAAACCGGGTTTAACCGTGCGGCAGCCGCGCACTTGCTGGGGCCGAGCTCGGTTTTCCAAAGGACTGGCAAGACTTTTATCAGGGTGGACGGTCTCACGTTCGAATTTTCGAACTGCCCTTCAACGTTTACGTTTAAAAAACGGTCCGATTACACGACTTTCAATGAGTGATTTGACGGTATTACAGGTGGTGACGTGGAAAGGTATTGATGTAATTTTAATCTACATATCTGTAAAATGCTATCGGTTTACTCTCTATACCATTCTGACTTTAATGGACTCACTGTTCAACCCATGTTCTTTAGAGCTCTGGCAGCTTTCACCTGTGACACCATTCAACACACCATTACCGCAGCCTAACCTCTAAGCCACACGCAGTGAACCCACAGACATGTTCTCCCGAGCCAAGTCAGTCAGCTCACAGGCTCGGCTGGGTGGCACCGCTGGCCCCGGCGCGGAAAAGAAGGACGAAGTACCCGACCTCGAGACACTCCTCAAACGGAGGGACTACCTGGGGGCATGCACACTGCTCGAGTTCATGCTACAGTCGGGTGAGGGCACCAATTTGACCCTTCCCTGGCTTGGCTACGCCGCCTTCCACCTGGGCGACTTCAAAAAGGCCATTCAGACCTACGAAACAATCCTCAAGGACCGTTCCGCCGACCCAATCTACAATCTCTACCTCGCCTGCTGCTACTACTACTCGGGCGAGTACGAGAAGGCCATCGAGAAGGCGCGTCTCGGACCCGCTAATCGGCTACAGAATAGGATCCTTATGCACTGTGCACACAAGCTCGGAGATGAGAACGCCGTGACTGGCCATCTCAACCGACTCAGCGAGTCCGACGTCCAGGACGTGCTGAGTGGAGCCGCCCTGCAGTACATGCGCTGCCAGTTCCAGGCCGCCATGGACGACTACAATGCTAGCTTCCGTGCACATCCAGACTTTGACGCACTCAATGTATATATCGCTCTATGCTGCTACAAGCTCGACCATTTCCAGTACTCCCTTGATTTCCTTGACAAGTACCTCGCTCGAGTGCCCGACTCCACCGTCGCACTCAACCTCAAGTCGTGTAACGACTACCGACGCGGCGGCGGTGCGCTTGCCGAGGCCGGCTACAAGGACCTCGCCTTGAAGAGCAAAAGTGTGACGCACGACTTTGATGCCAACACAATCAAGCACAACCTCGTGGTGTTCCGAAACGGCGAGGATGCCATGACGGTGCTCCCTCCGCTGGTAGACATCATCCCCGAGGCGCGTTTTAACTTGGCTGTGTACCACTTGCGCCAGGGTGAAAATGAGCAGGCATTGAAGTTGATCATGGATGAGGAGCCTGTCACTCCTCAGGATTACATCATCCGTGGTGTGGTCTACGCAGCTCTGGGCGCCGATGACGACCAAAGCAAGTGGGCACAGGAGGCCAAAAAATACCTGCACAGCATTGGTGATGCAGAATCCGAGCGAAACACCGTGCCGGGCCGAAAGTGCATGGCACAGTACTTCTACCTGGAGCGCGATTGGAGCCAGGTTCTGATCTATCTCAACTCGATCGAAGCATACTGCACCGGGGACCCGGCATTTAATTACAACTATGGCATGGCCGCGGCCAACCTCCGTCAGTGGCGAACAGCGCGAGCCCGCCTTGTGACCGTGCGACCCGAGCTGCAGGACGACAATTATCTCGCCTGGATGCTCCGCGTTTTCATCATGACCGGCGATCCTAAGAAGGCATGGGAATTGTATACAAATATGGAGAATATTTCCCCAGAACTGTTGCAATTGATTGGTGATGACTGCTACCGCACAGGTCAGTTTTATTTCGCGTTCCTTGCATATGACACATTGTTCCGACTAGACCCCGTACCTGCGCTGTGGGTCGCCAAGCGTGGTGCGGCTTGCGGCGTCCTTCAGCGGACGGCAGCGGGTATTGAGCCAAAGGAAAATCTTTGCAAGGTGATTGAACTCATGCGTCAGCACCCTGTCCAGGATCCCGAAGCTGAACACATCACCAGCGTCATGATCAACTGGGCGACATCTGTGGGTATCAACATTGGTTAAGGAGGCTTCGATACCCAGCAGAGATGATCCAGGTTGAGGTGGGATCTCATCCATATGACGGTGACACCGAGTCCTGTCACCATGCTGCGTATTTTAGCTAGCTCCAACTCCCAGCAACCAGAATGAACGACTTGGTTCGTCGTACCCCAGAAAATAAAATAGCAACAACCTTCATCAGCAGTCCGAGCTAAGCGCCTCTCCTATCTCGTTGCACTGGAATCGGTCTCATCAAGCGTAGATTCAGTTTGGTGCGAGAGTGCGTAATCCATTGGCGCTCACCTTCCGCACTCGTGCTGATCAGCATCAGCAGCAGCAGCCGTGCCTCTTTTGGCTGGGTGAACTTGTCTGACTCGCAGCATGCTGCGGGTTGGGAAACGTGAATGGTGCAGAAACGGCTTTTATGGTACATTGTTAAACACACTGTATAGCACGAGATAGCAGTCTCATTGCTACACAATCGCTATGGGCTGCGTATCAAGCACTGGCGGTGGTAAAAACACCGCCAAAGTCGCTCCTGAAGAAGTCGCTGAACGTGTTCGAGCTGATCGTAAGCGTTTCGTACGTAGAATCATTGCATGTTCACTGTCTTTTTGGCCTCGGATATAAACATGGCCTTGGATATCCCCCGCATGACATAATATTCAGCAATATAACGCCTCAAACTATCGATAATCACCATTTCTTTTCCTCAAACAGGCCGAGAAGATCACCGAGATGATGGCGAACCAGCGCAAGCTGACTCCAGAAGAAAGAGCCGAACTAGATAAGGACCGTACGTACTTGTGCCAGGGCGTAAAAAGGATTTCTCTTGGCCACACACTGGTATGCTGATTGCGTTTCTTGATTTATTCCTCCATACTGGAAGCATTATCCATACTATGAATGCAAACGGTTTCGTTGTGCCCTCACCTGAGACTGAGTTCTGCACACTGAGGTACCTACACTTACTTCATGCTTCTCATCTCCTCCCCAAATTAATCTCATGTAGCTATCACTTGGTCTGACATTAACGTGTTCTGTGCTCACTTCGACGACGTCATGGACCACTACACAACGAAGTACACCGTTCTGAGTTACTCAGACCTGCTCAAGCTCGTGGATGATGCCTACATGCTCTACCTGCGCGCATTGAAGGACGCCATTCGTCAGGAACTGGGACCAAACTCCGTCAGTGAGCTCAAAATCGAGCAAGAATTCTCAAAACGCGTCTTGAATCTCATGCCAGGCAGAAATCAAGAAGAGTCCGTTAGGCTCATTGCGAATTATGTCATGTCCAATATGGGCGAAGATGGCTTTATCACCACGAGTCGGTTGAAGAGTGGTTGGCCGCCACTTTACGATCAGCTGTTCAACGTCTCTTTGGATCCCAAATCCAAACGCGATTTACTTCAGAGGATTACGAGAGTCAAGGTCCGCAAGCGATGGCCTTTGCCTCACTCAGTGAAGGCCAAGTATCGAAAGAAAGATGACGACAACTTCTCATCAAGTCTTGCAGCACGACTGGGTGTCAAGAGTACTCCGATTTCCTCTGAACGACGCTTGGCTTTGAAGAAAAAGCCGTACTTGTGGATGGAACCTGAGACGTTCCTACCGCATATCTTAGATGTCTGGGAACACTACAAGTCGGACAAAAGTGACGGTCAAGAGGACTCAAATACTGCAAAGGCTCCCTCTGGAACCATGCATGTACACGATCTAATTACCTTGTGCCGCGATATGGTTCAAGCCATCCTCCACAATGCCAAGCGTGAGTTCAAAGCGTTACGTTTGTGTCCTGAGGGGTCTTTCGAATTCGACCAAAAGCTAGCTGCAGTATATTCCGGTCTTTTACCAGGCTATTCACCAGATCGCGGGTCGACTGCGAATGAAAAGGCAATTGCCGAACAATTCGCCTCGTTGCTCCTCAACTACCTTGATCCTGACCGCAAAGGCTATATTGACCGTGACACCTTCTTGGTAGTATTTCCGATTGTTGGCTTGTGTTTAGTTGACTACAATCAACGCTTTGCCCACGCAGTCGCTCCGGCAGCAGGTTTCCTGCTATTCCCATTGCTATTCCCACCAGCCAGCACGGATGGAAAGCTGGATTCGATTCTCCCAACCTCGCTGATCCAGGCTCTCAATCTCGAAGATACGATTGTCAAGCTCTCACCGATCGAGGACAAAACGAAGTATCTCACCACCTTGGCTCAGCTTGCCAACTTGCGCCCAAACTTGTCAAAATTACGAGCAAATGGCGTACAGGACCTCGCTCTCCTAACAGCTCAGAAGTCTGAGGATCGCGCACTCCCCAGTTCCGGCCGAAAAGTGTCCCGCGTCAAGGAGCTTGCGGATGCCACTGCACTCCCCGGCGCAACCCCACTGATTCGTGCAGGCAGCCCGTCTGCTATTGTCCTGGGCTCACGAGAATCCCACTTCCACTATTTGTGGGCACCTCTGGACGATGAAGAATCCAAGTCCGCCGAGGAAGACTTTGGCCAACTTGTGCGACTTGCAAAGAGGCCTGGTAAGTCGCCTCTAAGCTTCCAAGAGGCCGTTGAACTCGAACGTGATCGCCAGCGGTCTGTTGCCCTGGCACAAACCATGGCGTTGTCAATCAATATGGTTCACTCGATGCCTCCCGTTTACGGGGTACTAAACCATATTCTGATCACGACGAGGGCAGCATTTGGTATTGTCGACACATTCCAAGCATCCAATGTAAAGTTGAATCGCAAATCAAAGGCCCATGACGACTATGACGACGATGATGACGATGACTACGATGATGATGATGATGATGATGATGATGACAATACTGGATATGTTGGTGGTTCCGGAGATCATAAGACCGACCAGGGCGTCCCGCCCGCTCAAACGCAAAGTAGTGCGCAACTTCAGCCATATTCATCGCTTACGGATCCTGTCACACCGAGTGCTACCGTTCGAGTTGGACTCACAACTTCGGCCAACCCACAGCCCTCAGACGCTTCCTCAGCTACACAGGCATCCCGATATGACTTGGGTGTCACCCCTCTTGTTACAGCACGAACCGTAGAGAGCACATTACCCACTATTGTAGCATCTCCCGTTGTATCCGAGCCTGCCGCACAGCCTGGAGGCCCTCGTCCTAGTTTTACAAGCGTTCGCGCTTCATCAACAGAAAACGAACCAGCACTCGTCGCACTGGCTGCTCAAGCTGCTGAGGCGCGCCGTGCCATGTCTCCACACTCATCCACTTCTCCGACTTCATCAGTATTCGGAAGTCGAGTGACAAGGCCAACATCGGCGCGAACCGAGTCGCAGCCTAGGGCAGAAGGGAACGGGACTTCCAGCACAAACGCTGCTGCGATGGTCACAACTGCGTCGTCAGAAGCACCTGCATCACCTGAGAAAACATCAATGGCAACAACAACAGCAGGAGCCGACGTCTCTACTGCTGCAGCAGCCGTTGGAGGTGCTTCAGCAGATCCCCTGGCGTCACTTTCATATTCTCCGGCGCCAGCTGGCAGCAACGAAGCAAGTGAAATTGAGAAGATCCAAGGTTTGGTCTCTGAGCTTGGTCTTGGCTCTAGCCAAGTACCTTCCATTTTGGAAGCCAATGTTCTGGCACGGCCGCCATTCGCCAAGCTCCACGCAGCCCTTGTGGTCCTTGATCAACTCACACGCGCTCGCACCGTTTCGAAACCCTTGTTTAATCTGCAGAATGGCGAATCGGTCATGACAGCCATGTTCCCAGAGAACCCTGCCACAGCTCTCTTCGCGAAGGAGGCAAAGCCTAATCGCGTAGCAGCAGCCACCAAGTGGATCGAATACGTCTTGGAGCATCAGAACCTCTCAGCCAAACTGAAAGAGTGCTGCGAACCTTTGCTTACAGTAACCCCGAACAAGATTGCAAATAATATCATGTCAGGGCAACATGTCCCTCTCACGCTACGCTTGATGCAAGCGACCCTTCTCCTGTACGCTATTAACATGAACAAGTTGTAGCGAGGTCCATGCTACTTCCATATCGGGTGCCATTCTCAGTGTATCCTAATGTGCTCTTCTGATTATGACAGCGACAGGACCTCGACCGTGCTTTTTCTTTGTTTTCCTTGTCCACTAGACGACTTTAGCCACCTGCCGTACAACGCGGCTACCGAACTTTGCTTACAGACTCTATCCTCCTTCTCTCCACTCATTCTTGACCCTATTGAGAGGACGCTTCTCTTATCACTGTCCCTTCCGGTCTACATATTAATCCCCTTCGTTTTCTCCCCCTTCACATTCCCTTGTTAATCTCTCTGCTTTTCCAAAACTTTGCTCGCTTGCCCTTATACTTCCGTCTTAATAGCGCTCCTTCACACGCACACTCTCCGTCTACCCTCTGTGTGGTTTGGAGCAACCCCATGCGCGCAAGGAGAGAGTCCGTCTCAACCCCATTTGTTTAGTATCACACACTTCATCACAACTCCTACATACTCTTAGTTGCTCAATTTAGATTCCACGCAGGTTTCTTAAATGCTCAGAGTCACAACTATAGAATGTGCTGTCCGAAACTCTTTGATCACCACTGATCATCCATCCTCTCCAGCGTTCCTCAACTGCTACCAAAGTTCTGATCCGATCATGACGTCGCGCAGACATTCTTCGTTTAGCTAGCGCATTGAATCTGTGGCGCGATCAAAGCAGTTTTGCATACAACCCATCATTCGTGTCTAATCTCAGGTGGCTTTCTCTGGCGCTAGTTATCACCGCTGCACGAGCAGGTGTCAAGCCAGTGCAGGACGGATTTCCACACTCGGGGGTGATGAAATGGAGAGGGAACAACTGTCGAAGTAGAAAGTAAAAGTTGCAAAATGAGGGGCATGTTGCGGGTTTCTTGGTATAAAAATTATTGTTGCGATTATAATTACTCAATGAAACTGAACTCTTAGGTTCTTTTAAGGAATGGCTCAATAGCTCGCGAGATACACAACTTTTTCCACGACGGCGTGGAGGAAACGCTCACCAACAGCAATCATGGACTGTGCTGACGACCTTGGGATGGATGTCTTTGCTGCCTACCCACCTGTTCTAGGTCACCGCTGTTGATCTTATTGCACCATGGGGTCTACATATCGCCACGGCCTATGGGTCTTTAAGGAAACAAGCGAGAGGTACTCAGCCGTTTACGACACTCTGGAGAAAATTGGTGGTGGCGCATATGGTACGTGCAAGTGCTGAGACGTCTTCATGCGAGTTTCATGTTGGATGGTGAAGGCCCGAAGCAAATATGCCCTTAGCTGACTCCTCTGACAACATTCATATCCTGAACTCTAGGTCGAGTTTACAAATGCCGGCGGAAAACAGGACCACAGGAGCTGCGAGCGGTCAAGGTGATCGACAAGTATCACTTCCGAGATGAGCTTAGCCTATTTAGGTACGTGAGCCATGCATTTCTCATCACACCTCCGGGTGGCCGGATTTCATCTTCGTGCTGGGGCCTGTGAGAGAATTTCTTCTGTGCTTAGCCCATCCAGTTGTAACTGGACATGCCTCTCACCGTTGCCCCCTTCTACTCCTTCCACGAACCAACTCTAGACATGAAATCACCATCATGGCCAAACTTGATCACCCCAATGTGATCAAGTTCCACGAATTCTTTGAGGACGCTCATCGTCTGTACATTGTGATGGAGCTCCTCCAAGGTGGTGAGTTGTTCTCGTACATGCGTCGCAAGTTCCAGAAACGTGGGTGCATCCACCGGAACTGCAAGTGCCTCGTCCCATGCTGCTGCTTGGTGAAGGTGCACGCCTATTCTGAAAAGCAGGTTGCGCAGTGGTTGCGTCAAGTTGCGGAAGGTCTAAAATACCTTCACAGCCTACGAATCGTGCATGCAGACCTCAAGCCTCACAACGTAATGTTTGTTTCCAAAGACGATGACTCTCAGCTCAAGATCATTGACTTCGGCTTGGCTTCAATTGTGAAGAAGAAACACCTCATCCGAGGCCAAGACGGCACACCAGAATATATGGCGCCCGAAGTTGTCCAGGGTCGGTACACATACCACTCCGATATGTGGTCGTTTGGCTGTCTAATGTTCACTATGCTTTTCGGTTACTCACCGTTCTGGACACACTCAGTATACGAGACGTACCATTTGATTGTCGACCATGGTTTTCGTCCAGACAAGCCCACGCCTGGCTACGACAACTCCTTTCCCAACTTCCCCAAGGTGTCCGAGTCTGCAAAGGATTTGATTGTCAAGCTTTTGCAGCGGGACCCCGTTCGCCGATTAACCGCAGCAGAAGCACTTGAGCATCCATGGCTCGCTGGTCGAGACGCCACAGATGTTGAGCTCCCGCGAGTAGCGGCGTCGCTCGTGCAGATGCACGATCGAACGCTGCTTCAGCGCCTTGTAATGAACCTGATCATCGATTCGTTGACGGAGAAGGATCTAGAGGAATGGAAGAAATCCATTCCACATATCGCGCAGGTAGGTGACAAGATCACAGTCAACAACCTCAAAAGCCTACTTCGAAGAGCAAAGCATCTGAACCTTGATGAGGTTAAGACGCCCACTACCGTCCATCGCTCGCTGCATCAGACGCCGACCGAGTTCACCAAATCCACCGCCGAAGGCGTGGCGGAGATTCTGAATGAAACTATGGGCGATCCTGTCATGCAGGCAAAGATCCTAGAGGAAAATGCTTCATTGATGTCCCCGAATCCTGAGATGTATACTGCACCAAAGTCAATGCACTCAACCACAGCTGCGGAGCAGTCGTCGAGATCTTCATCAGGCGTTGGTATCTCAGATATCCAGTCAATGCGAAACCAACTCGAGCTTATCCAGCGCCGCGCAGAGGCTAACGATCTCAAGGATCATGATGATGAGGAAAGTCAGAGAGGCTGCTTGTGCTTTGGTCGCAAGTCTAAGAAATCAAAGCGCGAGACTCACACCCGTATCGATAGATTCTCAGAGGAAGACGAGGCTGGAGTTGCCCGCAAGATGCGTGATGTCGACTGGGCTGCATTTAACCTACGCGAAATGCTGATTTCATCAATCGAATATCGACTCCTCATGAAAGAGGAGCGCATTTGGAGTGCCTTCGATCGGATTGATGCAGATCACGACGGTCTTATCACAGCTAAGGAGCTGGCGCAGGTGCTCAAGATTCCTTTAGATCTGGCCCAGAGAATCGTCCAAAGCGCTGACCAGAACGGCGATGGTGTCATTAATCTAGATGAGTTCCTGACGGAGTTCTCCAAACGAGAGCACAATCGCCAAGCCTTTGAGGAGTCAAAGCTTGGATCTGAGTATTCTCAGACTGATGGCGTCTCTTCTCTCAATAACCAGTCAAGTGATTCCCGTTCAGGTGGCTCATATGTGTCCGTTAGCACTGCGGAGGCCAAGTCCACGTCCGCATCGGACGCGAAAGTCACGTCTGTTTCCTTCCCCGAACCTGGCATGCCTCCGCTGCCAGCACCTACAGTCACGATCGAGGTCAAACCAGAGCCAGGGTCTGATGATGAGGCTGCAGCTCGAGAGGGTGCGGATACGGTTCCAGTACCTGCAGAAATTCGCTCAAAGCAGCAAACAGTGAAGGCAGACGGGTTGGATTTGGGCCTCGAGCTAGACATCTCAGCACCTAAGGCCGGAGCCACTGTTCAGGCTATTGGACTCGGCCATGCTGATACTCTCGCCACACCGCTTTCCGCTGAGCGTGCGCGTGTTCAGTTCGCGAACGCAACCGGACTCGTTCCGACCTTGCTGCCTCGTATCGTCGCCGCCTCGGAAAGTCTCTCTCAAGGCGTGAGGAAGCCACCGGCCAACCCCATTGCCGCAGTTGTACCACCATCCAAAACTCCTCCGCAAGCTTACCGCCAGTCTGGCTCGCGTGCCAGTGGTGTGGGTATGGCGGACATCCAGCTCGAGGATACCCCATTTATTGTGGGATGTCCCATTAGCAGCGTCATTCCCGACCCGACTCACCACTCGCCCGTCGTAGGCCTGCGCCGCATTCCGGTTGAGCGACCCAAGATCACTGAGGCGAGCGACGAAAGCGATGATAACCTCGAGCGAGCACCCAGTGTGGAAGCCAAGGTCAACCAGGATGTTCTGCGGGGCTATATTGCCTCTCGTCAACAGTAGACCTAGCACGCTCTGAGGTCCTCATCGCATTCCAGCTCCCATATTTCAGAGTTCCTTCACTCCCCTCCGAGAGCCATTACATTAGTTGCGGTCATATCCTTGATTCTACCTGTCCACACCCAACACAACACCCCACCCTGCTTCATATTTATTCCGCCTCTCTCCCTTCCCACCCGCATATGCTTCCAAGTCTTGCTCCTGAGTTAGCGTTCGTTTCCCATAGCTCTTTGTCACTTCTCTCTTCTGCGCGCGAGTTAGTTCGTCCATCAGTTCATTAGTTAGCCTGTCACGTTGTCACGTTGCCCATGTCCAAGCGCCTACGTTAGTCAGTTGTGGCCTGTCTTCAGTGAGCCAGCTTGAATCGTCTTCCAAACACAAGACTTTCCATATCCTCCCTACTTTGTACATTTCCCCCTTCCCCTCCCCTCCCCTGGTTATCAGTTGTAACTTCAGTACCAACATAGGTACTTCCTCCTGCTCCATCATCGTCCTCATCAGTAGTATCATGCTCTCGCCGTCGCTAGCCTCGTTACTGAGTTCCCACGGCATTCCACATCGTTTTCTCCTCCCCTCTCTCTTTCTTTTAATTTTTCACCAGACGAGCGTGTAACGCATTGTTGGACCGTTGTGTTCACCCAGGTTTCGTTCTATTGTGCGCCTGGTTCTCGTACTTGTCCATATGTTTGCTCACTCGCAACCAACCCCTAGTGTGCTCAAGCAATACAGATTGAGCCCATCGCATTGTATACCACCAACGGCGAACCCTGCCAGTAGCGGGTGAGTGAGTGCGTGCGTGCGTGCGTGCGTGAGTGAGTGAGTGAGCGAGTGAGTCTTTCAAGAAGTCAAGAAACGGTTCTAAAATCTGAGTATTGTATATTTGCATTGAGTTATTAAAGTGTAAATATAAATTAAAAACAATCGATATCCTTGAGATGAATACTTAGTTTGAATTAATTTTTGACGCATTTTTACACACTTGATACACCATACCATACTACCTGTCAGTTTCTCACTCCAAAAGTAAAAAAATTAGTGGGAGGAAAGGGGTGTTCGGGTGAATGAAAACGCGGGGTTGCCGCGCTCACACGCGCGTGAAAATATATTCAGCCTGTAAAGACCTCCGAGATAGCATGGAATAATTAGTTATTACACTGGATCCTCAGTGGGAGACATGAGATATTTTCATTATTCACATTCCCTCTCTAACAAGTGAAACGAATCAGATCGGTGCTCACCCTTTTTGCCCAGGTTTGACCTGCATCGCGACACTGTGCGCCAAAAGCAACTTGGTTTTCTGACTCCACACCACTCGTGCTATCACCCTGTGCCCACGTGTAGATACCTGCTCTACCATGTTTCGACGATTCGTGAACCAAGCACTGCGTGCCAATTCCAAATCGAGCCATGTTCGCGGCTTCGCGTCGACCGTGAGCGACGTGCACTCCGTGTTGAGCACACGTCGTGATCTGCGTCAGCCCCCTTTGGTTGCTAAGACCCCCGCTGATGCGCTTCGACCTTTCCTCAAGTCGAACTCGAACGTCTACATCCACATGGCGGCATCCACCCCCACCCCACTGCTCGAGGCGTGCGTAGAGCTCAAAGACGAGGTGAAGAACGTGACGTTCTACCACATGTCTCTGAACGGCCCCGCACCTTTCCTCGATCCCAATATCCCGGAGGGCACCTTCCGTTCCAAGGCCTTGTTTGTCAGTGGTAACGTTCGACCATCCATCGCTTCGGGTCGCTCGGACTACGTCCCCGTGTTCTTCTCAGAGATTCCTGCGCTCTTCCGCAGTGGTCGCATCCCTCTCGACCTCGCCCTCGTTCAGGTCTCTCCCCCTGACGCCCACGGTTACTGCTCTCTTGGTCTCTCCGTTGACTGCTCCCTTGCTGCAGTTCAGTCCGCCAAGCACGTTATTGCTGTCGTCAACCCTCAAGTCCCTCGCACCCACGGTGATGGTATGATTCACATCAACACCTGCGATGCGATTGTTCACTGCGACTTCCCCATGCACGAGGTCGCACCTGAGCCCGTCACTGACGTCGAGCTCAAGATCGGTCAGCACGTTGCGGGCCTCATTCCTGATGGCGCGACCCTCCAGATGGGTATCGGCAACATCCCCAATGCCGTGCTTGCTTCGCTTACGAACCATGTCAACCTCGGTATTCACACCGAGTTGTTCTCTGACGGTGTTCTCCCACTCGTTGAGTCGGGTGCCGTGAACAATAAGTTCAAGAAGTTCTATCCCAACCGTCTCGTCGCGACCTTCTTGCACGGCACCAAGAAGCTCTACGACTTCGTGCACGACAATCCACTTGTCGCTATGCTTGACGTGCAGAACGTCAACAACCCTGTCCTCATTGCTAGCAACCCCAAGGTCCATGCCATTAACTCTGCCATTGAAGTCGACTTGACCGGTCAGGTCGTTGCTGACTCCATCGGTAAGCACATCTTCTCCGGTGTCGGTGGCCAGATGGACTTCATGCGTGGTGCTGCTCTCTCCGAAGGTGGTAAGCCCATCATTGCGATCCAGTCCACTACCAAGAAGGGTGATACCAAGATTGTCCCCACTCTCAAACCAGGCGCTGGTGTCGTCACCACTCGTGCTCACGTCCACTACGTCGTTACTGAGTACGGTGTTGCTGAACTGTACACCAAGTCGGTCCGAGAGCGTGCTATTGCCTTGGCTAATATTGCTCACCCTGATCACCGCGATGCGCTCTTTGAGGAGATCCGCAACCGCTTTGGTCGCATCTACCATCCCTCTGCTGAGGTTCCTCAGAACTAAAATAGCAACGTTCTGTGAGGAGCTTCGTCTTGCTTCTATTCTTATTTAAGGGCCCGGAAAGGATTGTTGTAGAGCAATCGTTTCAGGGTCGTCGCCGTGTTTTTCGTCGCCACCATCTTATGCCCACAGTGACATGCCTGCCACATCCCAGACTAATACGTTTCGGCTGCAACAGCCGCACGAAGATCGCCATTAGTCGATTTAACGTGCACTAAATTAGCTTATCCCACCACTCCTGCGTTTATTCCTAAACCCCTTTAAACATGATGAACGGCTCGTCGTGGGCTGTTGTGTTTCCCTTTGGTCACCCCATCTACGCTTTCATTACCAGACGACTCCTCTCACAAGCTACCATAGCGGTCTTCGTTTCCGTGAGCATACATTCACCCATCGAGCAGCACATCCCTCTTTGCTCTTCTGAGCAGGCCGCTGCTCTTTCCAGTTCTACCCTTTTCCCTTTTCCCTATTCCCTATTCCCTATTCCCCTCCCCTTGATTCATAAATCCCCGAATCCCAAGTCTTTGATGCACGTCCCCTCGCTTGGATCGCTAATCAACCTGTTTCGAACTATGATCGCTGTTATCTCATTTTGGATTTATTTTGATGGTGCTCCACACTATCTACCTGTGACTATGGCGCTTCTGAGCGTATTGCATCCCTGCATAAACAAATCGGTCGATCAGACCTGCAACCGTGATTACGCCACCGACAATTGCGACCAGCTGCGTAATCAAGTGAGCGAAGGAGCGGCTTTTCTCGGTGACACGAACGCGGATCGGAGAGATTTCGTAGAAGAAGAATGCTCCATTGGGCACCGATTGCTGATCGTTTGTACCAGCGAGGGGCTTCGCAGACGACTTAGTAAGTTGGCTTAGCTTTGAAGTGCCGTCATTTGACATGAGAGCTTCACTCAAGCTACTCGTCAGATGATACTCCGTTACACTATACTGGTTTGTGTCCTTGAGTTCACCGCGGAGCTTGCTCTTATATCGAGTTGGAACAACTTTTAAATAGTACAAAAAGCTCGCGGACTCAGCCTCAGGACCTGTTGACTTGACTGCACCCTTCAGGGGGTCCACAATACCCTGGTATTCTTCTCCAAATCGAATGGACTTGATAACATGACTGATGTTTTGCCACCGGTGCATTGGATAGGTCTGGATCAGATCTTTGATCAACGGATTGTCCTCATTCTTGAACATCGGATTGATGGTGAACTTGAAATTGCCTGCAACCTTGGGCACCCTCAAACGTCCATGCACATAGCAACCCTCACCGTCCTTTATCCGGCCAGTAAAGAAGGTTCTCACCGTCGCGTCAGGGTTCCGCAAGCATTGCTCGAATATGTCTTTCTTCTGGATGAACCATTTCTTCTGCTTATATGCAGCCAACACATCCTCGCACGTGTTGCAACATTCGGTCACGGGTCGTGCCCCATAACACGATCCACAATAGTCCTGGGGAGATCCTGCGTTCGAGTAGCGCGTTCCAGCCCCGAGGTGGTATTTTACAGCTTCGCTGAAGTCAGGTCGTCCTGACTTGGGTCGGAACGCCGCCTTTTCGATGTAGTGATCGATCGAGCGCATGTCCGAGTTAGCCACATCTGCGGCTTCGATTTCCAAAATGGGACAAGGCACGTGGGGGAATGTCATCTCAAAGTTGATGGACATCAGGTTGCCGCGCGTGTCATCAATTTCGAGACGATCCAACACTTCGGGCGAGAGATACAGGAGGATCTCCGACGTCATCAAGACGATGATCAGGATGACAGCGCAGATGGAGACGGCACCTCCACTAAACGTTCGAACTTGTACCTTGTCTACGAATTTGGGGAAGAAGTCCAGCGAGCTGAGGCTGCTGGACCAGCCACCGCCACCTCCAGTACTGCTCATGGTTCTTCTTTCTCAATTGAATGCCTTGTTGCGTTCCTAGTAAACAGATGTTATACAAGCGAACTGATGGCTTGGAGCGCACCGTGCACTTCCACGGTGATAGATCCTAAGATCCTTTGGTCGAATCTCCGCACAGGCACACACCGCGCCAGCAACGCAACTCGAGTTCTAGAGTGTGTAGATTGGGGAGGGCTGTAGTACGGAGTACTGAGCTGAGGCCACGGCAGGATCAAACGCATTAAAACGCCTAGGACTGAAGTATCCAAATACACTATTGATAATCCATCTCACGCGCAGCATATCGCGTTTCATAAACACCATGCCGTATAGATTCGAAGCCTGACGAGTGGTCCCATCCACCCTCAGTCGGACGGAAAGCTCCATCCACCCGCCCGCGGCGCGGAAAAAAAGCAAGAAACGCGGAGTGTTCTGGAAGCGAAATACCCAGCTTGTGGTTCATACTGTGTGAAGTAATTCGAATGAATGTGATGAATAGCTGTTATGCGCTGTTATGTTTGATGATGTTGACGTAAAGCCCCTAGACGTACCCTAAAACCAGCCCAAAGCATGACTCACTGATTCTTCCTACAATGAACCCTATCTTGTAGCATATTCCACGCGATCGAAGCGCGAGTCGAGGTTGAGCGCACGCGAACCGGCGATTTCTAACTCCTGAACCACTCGCAGAATCGTCATTGTGGGATGTCCGACTCTCAGTCAGCCTCCAAGGGCGCATTTATCAATCCGCAGCGCATGCAGGCGCTCGGCTTGCACCATCTTGGGTCGAGTCAGCCCGCGGCACAGTCGTCATCGCGCCCAGCCCAGCACCATCAGACGCAGATGCCTCCTGTCGCTGGTGGGTTCAGTTTCTCTGCACAGCCAACGGCACAGACAACCCCTTATCAAGCCCCTCCGCCTTACCAGCCACCGCCACCGTACCAAGCGTCGACGCAGTCGTCGTATCCATCTGCGGCTGAATCCAAGGCTCCCGCGTCATCATCGTTTTCATCTTCAGCCCAGGCTCAACCTACCAAGGGCAGACGACGGGCTGTTCCTGCAAGCACGTTCAAAGGTTTCAGTTATGATGAGCGGTTCCGACCCAGGCCAAAGAAGACTACTACAAAGTGGGGTATCAAGCCCACTATCGAGCAGTTGCAGCGCCAAGTCGCGATCAAGTTGGGTGTCCCAACAGACAATCCTGTGGAGAGCTTGAGAACGCTGGGGCTTCCAGAGGCGACGCTCTGGGATTTCGACTCGATGTTAGAGATCGTTCGAAGCACAACGACTCCCATCGGTCCTGGCGCGCCAGGTAACGCGAATAAGGCGCTGCATGCCCAACTCGCCATGGCACAGGCGCAGGCCATTGGTGCTGACCTGGACGCCGTTAAACGACCGTCGGAGCGTCAGCCAAGTCCTTATAAGGTTTACGTTGGTGGTGTGCCTCCACTGTGCACAGATCAGGAAATTGGTGATCTTTTCAACGTAGTAATTCTCTCCGTGCCCGAGCGCACTGCACCGCGCGATGTGGTTCCTGTTAAGGCGGTGAATACGAAGCCTGGCTATGCCTTCGTTGAGTTGAATTCGAAGGAGGATCTTGAAATCGCCCTGTCAATGGATGGCATCGATCTCCGCGGTCACATATTGAAGATTAAGCTCCCTAAGGACTCCCCGTTCGCGAACGACGAGTTCAAGCGGCACAAGATCCCGGGTCTCATCCCAACTCATGTAGAAAATGGACCCTACAAAGTCTTCTTGGGTAACATTCCGCCGACTCTGGATGAGCGAATGCTCAAGGCTATCATCAGCGAGTTCGGCCAACTCGCCGCATTCAATCTTGTCCGTGACCCCGTGACGAACGCCTCCAAACGATACGCATTCTTCTTGCTAGAGGACACATCGAGGACGTTGCCAACGGTCACTGCATTGAATGGATTCAAGCTCGGTGACTATGTGCTCACGTGCTCGCTTGCGCTCTCAGGTCGCCAGAATAGCGAGATGCCTCCCGGAGGCACTAGCCCCGCGCCTCTCACTCTTGCATCCGCCACTTCCGGCGCGTCGTTCTCAGGAGTTCCTGCCCCTGCGCAGGGATCGAATGACCAGCAATTCCGGGCTGGAGCAGTCGCCGGTGCACCAGTTTACCCGAGTGTACAGCCGCAAGCAGGCCAGGCCACACCCCAGCCAGGATCGCGAACACCTCTTCCCAAGCTGAAAACACCCCTTCCAGCTCCACCCCCGCTGGAAGTGTTCCCACCACAACCCACGGGCGAGCCCTCCAGGGTCCTAGTCATGCAAAATATGGTGACAGAAGAGATGTTGAAGCGAGAGTATGACGACATCGCTCTGGACACTCGTGAGGAATTCAAGCAGTTCGGTGCCATTAAGAGCATATCAGGTATGGGCGCACTCGTCTATCTCGTGTTTGAAGATTTGGAGAGTGCTAAGCGTGCCGCAATCGACGCCCACGGCCGAGTTTTCGATGGACACAAAGTCTGTGTGCAGTACATGCCTGAACATATTTGGGAGCAGCTCCGTCAACATCCTGAGATGGGCCCCATGAGATAACGTTTTCGTGTCTTTGATGGTCGCAGAGAACGGAAGGGCAGTTTAGGCATGCAACCGTAACTAGTGCTCAGCTTTATCTCCTTTCCTCCGTTTGCATACAGCCCGTAGCCAGCCATCGCGCGTTCATTGTTTCTGTTCAAGTTTGTCGTCATTCATTGTCGTGTCGTTCTAGTCGCTTCGTGTTGTCAGCGGCCATTGCCAGTGAGAGCAGTGAGAGGTCTTCGAAGCAGATTGTGACCATGGTCACATCGCGCGGGCTGAGATTCGAGAAATTTCGAAAAATTGGTGTGCCAAGTTACATGAGAAAAGTCGCTGAACAGCGGTTAAGGCGTGTTGGCGAGTGCAGGCAAATCGGATGGATGGATGGGGCTTCGTGAGTAATGCTCGTAGCTAGGGGGGTCGTCCTACCACAAGTCCTGTAAACAATTTTTTCATGACATTTTCTTACTCTACCCACTTTTCTAGACCCGAAGGTTCTTGCTTGCGGAGGTGCATTCCGTTGTTACGCAGTGTGATCGCGGTTAGAACACGTAGGATCCTATATTAAACCGGATTCTGCGCCGTATTCTGTGCGCCATATTGCGCCGAGCCCCCAGTGTACTAGTGATCTTGGCAGTTTTCTCTCCGAACCGGCGAGGCCGAAACGCACGAGGTGAGTTAAAACCATCCGTGCTGAGAACTCGGGCACTTTTACACACTATCTAAAGATAGATCCGGTGCTGCGTTTGCACGCCAAGGCCAGTTAGACCCGATCCAGGGCCGCTAACCACCGATCAACCACAACAAGATCCTAATCAAGATACGAATCGAGTAACCATGAGCGAATCGCAGATCAACTCGCCTCTCTTTGCATCACATCTACCACCACCACCTCCGCCTCAACACCCGCATGCACACCCACATGCTCACTCACACTCTTCACAACCGCCAGTGCCGCCTGTGACCTCACCCAACTCCACAGGATCTGGAGCGAATACTTTGGGGTCTGATCGCTCGGGAGCCCCAGCAGCTCCTACTCCAGCACAGATCGCGGCTGCGGCAGGGGCTGCAGCGGGAGCAGCATCTGGAGCAGCATCTGGAGCAGCACCCGGTGGTGGTCCAAGTGGCTCCGTGCAAAGTCAGCCGGCACAACCTCAGCCTGACCAGGGTCAGACATCTCAAAACCAATCGGCAAGCGTTGCGAGTCAGGCGCTGCCAGAGCTGATCCTTGGCAAGCATCCTCGTAGCGAGTCACCATCACCGAATGCAAACGGGTCAGACAAGGGAATGTCAAATAATGACACTTCTGCCATGACAGATGGTCCGTCGGACGGAGCCAACAAGCGCGTACAACTCTCAGTTCCTGCAAACGGCACGAGTCCCACAAGTTCCGCCACAGCAGCAGCAGTTGCAGCGGCAGCAGCAGCGGCGGTTGCGAATATGCCTTCGAATACTGGAGCTGGCATGCGCCCCCCTGCGCCCCCTGCAGGTGGCTCAACTTCATCCTCATCAGCTCCTGCAACGAACTCCTCTGGAAGCAGTGTTGCCAACTCTACTAACGCAAACGGAGCCGGCGCTGCAACCTCGACACAACCAACTTCTGGAACTCCTACAACCGCTTCTTCTTCGAACGCACATTCAGCATCTCAATCCGGTCAGCAAGCTCCTCCAAAGATCCCACAGTCTGCACTTTATCTCTCGCAGAATCTTCCCTTGCACGCTCTTCACACCCAGGCGATTACTCAGCCAGGTCAGGCACAAAACCAAGTTCAGCATGATGCATCTAAGCTCATTGCACAGGCCATTGGTGCACCTGCGGCGTTGCAGCACGGCCTCGCTCCGCTCTCTGCTGCAAACGCCATCCTCGCAAATTCGGCATCTGCGTCCACCACCACGCCAGTTGCGCACGAACCCGATCTTGATGACGTCTTACTACAAACAGCGGAGTCATCTGGTGTCAGCTTATCGACAGACATTCGAATTCTAATGATGTATGCCAAAACCATGATCGCCAAGCAAAAGCGTGACCTGGACGTTGTGAGGGTGGAGTACGAACGGCACGCAACGATGCAGATGACCAAGCTCGACTTGATAGCGAAGCACGTACAATCGAACCCATCTGTTCCTCGCGTGACAACGAGCCCCGGAGTGGCGCCAGGTGTACCTGCCGTTCCCGGAGTCCATACTGTCTCCGCAGTACCTCCCCCAGTCTCGGTGCCATCAGTAGGAAACGAAGCTTCTAGTGTTGACGAAGCGACGGCAGCCGCGGCTGTGGCAGCGAGTGCAGCAGCTGCAGCTGCGGCCGTGTCACTGGCTGCAGAATCTGCATCCCGAGCAGCGCCTGCTGACCAAAATACATCGAGTGCAGGACATCCGTAACACTCGTCCATGCGTGTCAAGTGTTCCTTCAGAGCGCAACTTTCAAGGATTAGGTGTTTGTTCGGTTCTGCAACCGACTTGTTTGCTTCTTTTCTCCAAGACATCCATCGACTGTTCATAAATATCGAGACATCACGAGGGTTGTTTTTATGAATACTTCTTTGGAAATTTGTGGCCCAAGAAGCGTTCTGACAAGACACGGAGTTCGCCGTCCGAGACTGTCAAGTCAAACGACTGGCGAACAGAAACAAAGAAACAAAAGGATTAACTCACAACTCGGAAAGGTTTAGAAACATTGCGAATGACAAGAACAACGCGATCGACTAACACAACGAAAATGAATGCGAGCGAGGGACACATTCTCTTGCTAAGACAATTAGCCGCAGAGGACGACGCAAAAGACAAATGTAGCCTCGGCGGCAGATGACTCTTCAGAAAAAAACTGTCAAAATTTCGCTGAACGAGGAGGACACCCATTCAGATGCGGACGCCAGGGATGCAGGAGTCATCCAAGAAAGAGCGCTCGCGTATGAAACACTAAGCTTTGACACAACAAGGAAAGACATGCTTAGTCTTGTGCTAATCAAAAGGACTATGGAACTCTGGAGGACATGGCACAATCCATAAAATAGGGGGATTTGGTTAAACAAGGCAATACATGGTAAGGTGATAAGAATAGAACTAGGAACGAGCGTAGGACAAGAGATAGAAGTATTACGCTGGAGGCAACAAGGTACGAATCGGGGAAATTAGAGGGGTCGCAAGGTATTGATAATAAGCGTTAGTTAAATAGGGACCGCTGCAAACACACAACGGTGTAAACAACCGAGGACCGATGGTCATAGAATTAGAACGAATATCGTCTAGCTTAAGAATCAGGCCGCATGCAGGTTGCCAACTAAACTGCAAGGGTTCCAGTCATATAGTAGTAGAGAAAAATGAACAATGCTGAGAAAGCCGTAGGTAAACGCCGAAAATGAGCACGACGGAGGAATACGCTGACAGTCTAGCGGCCTAAAGGTCACGTGAAGTCAAGTGAAGGAAGCCAAGGGAGGACGGGACGTGGACAGGCTACATGAATCAGACCTCAGACTCAATCCGTGAACAGAACCTCATGCACTAGGATTGTCTAATCAAGGACACTATGGTCACCGGAACATAGAAGAAAGAAGTCAACGTAATGTGTAGCAGTGAGCGGATGGGCTCTCGCGCAGCTCAATGAAGTAAGCGCTTCTGTTGACTAAGGAGGACCGCTGCACTCGGGATAATAAATAACGAAGCGTTTAGCGCCTTGAGCGAGCATCTGTCGCCCCGAATACCATGTTATTTGTGCTCATCGCTGCGGATGGACTTGCGCCACCGAATGAGCTCATATTCAAGCTTGAAGCTGATGGGGTCAGAGATCCCACACGCTGGAGCTGCGGTTGGCCTGCGACTTGCGCAGCACCAACTCCTGATCCATATGCTGTGGAGAAGGATTGGGAGCTGGAACTCGAAACTCGCTGCAAACCGATAACAGGCTGGTGCGGAGCTTGCTGCTGTAGCTGTTGGAACTGTGGATGTCCTTGTGCTTGCTGTAGCTGCTGGACAAGAAGCGTCGCACCGTTGGGTGGGCCAGGAGGCTGTGTGGACTTGTAGAGACCAGTGTTTGCGACGACGCTGGCAAGTGCCACAAATCTGGGATGGTAGTTAAGGATGGACTGGGGCTGTGACGCAACATTGTTAGAGGAGACAGCCGCCGCAAAGTGGGATGCACCAGGGTTCATTGAGGATGCATTCATGGCGCCATTAGGGCTTGGGAAAGAAGTACCCATGCTGAGGCCTTGGGAGTCTGGTTGAGGTGACTGGCTACCCGGGCTTTGTACCTGCACTTGCACTTGCGCTTGCGCTTGCTGTTGGTGTAGGTGCTGCTGCTGCTGCATGTGCACATTCACATGTCTAGGATTCAGCGACGAGAATACGACTGAATGAAGGACAGGAGAAAGATTCGATGTGTGTCCAAACGAAGCAGAGCTCATGCTCGAAGCGATGGAGACTGTTGGCGAGACATTGTGCATATTCCGGAGAGCCTGCTGCTGCTGGGCGAAGTTGTGCGACTGCTGCGGGTGCTGCGCAACGTTGGATTCAAGCAAAACACGCTTGCTTGATTGCTGTGAAGGAGAGGGTGAATTCGCCTCAAACGCAGAAAATGGACGTGACATTGACTGTAGGCTCAACAGAGAAGGCGAAGCTCGTAGCGCAGTTGAGGTTGGCAGTGGAGCTCCCGTGCGCTGATGTGGATAAGGGAATGACTGCACGACCGATGTGCTCGAGGCAACAAGCTGCTGCTGCATTTGCATTCTTGCTTGGAGGCGCGCAGCCGCTTCGGTTGAGGACAAGGGTGGAGCCGGGGAAGGGACATGAGTTGGATTCGGCGCGGGTGCTGCGTTAACTGGAGTTGGTAAGCTGGCCCCTTGCATTGCAAGGGTGACATTTTGATTGGAACCCACACGAAGCAATGACAAGGGCTTCTGAACCAGCATGCCGAAGGAAGCTGAGGACGGAGTGCGCGAAATAGGGTGGGTCTGGGGAAGGAGCTCCTCTTCGTCGTCGTCATCATCGTCATCGTCATCATCGTCATCGTCATCATCGTCGTCGTACTGCTTATTCAGTATTGCAGCGCGCTGCTGGACACGCACGCTTGCGGCCATAATTGGACGAGGGTGGTGCATTGTCGGCGTTCCCTGGCTCATTAGATCGGAGCCTTGAGCCGAGGCGTTCACCGCATTGCTCGAATTACCACCTGCAGCAGACGTTGGCCTTGCATAAGTTGAAGCAGATCGTTGTCTTGTGGTTCGAGTGCGGGATTGACGACTGCCGGATCCACCTACAGCAGCGGCTGCTGCACCTGCCGCGCTAGGACTCAAAGCTCCTGCAGCAGCTGCGGCCAAAGACTGGGTGTGATGCTGGGGAGTTCCCACTGAGTCGCCTTCATCTTCTAATGATGCTGTCATCATGCCTACAGTCGTAACTGCGGCATCGTCATCATCTTCTTCGTCCTCGTCCCAAGCACCGCCCGCGGTGCCCATGGAGCCAGCACCGCCTTGATTAATAGGCGCCGAGTTAAGAAGCAGGCGAGTTGACTGTGCCAACTCCTCGAGTGAGATACGGGGACGGATGACATCTCGGACAGGGTTCTCAAGACGGTACTGAGTGACTGAGTTTGCGAGGTTTTCTGCAACGTCGTCTTTACCGAAGGCCAAGAGCAGTCGAATCGTATCCTCGGTGGAGAGGAGGGAGCACGAGGGAGCACGCTTACCAAGGATGCCTGACGACTTGAGGATAGCGATCTCCTCCTTATTCGCACGCTCACTCTTGAGCGACATGTTCAAGATGGCTTGACGAATGCTGGCACGGATTGCCTGTTCTGAGGGACCGCCGCGCGCCTTGCGCTTGGAGTCTGCACGGATGACTTTGCTGTCAAACTCGCGCACGGCGAAGAAGGGACCCAGGTACTCATCTACACGGAAGCTCATGACCCGGAGGTCGGGGCTTACCTCGAAATCTGTCATGTTGACACTGCTTGAATGGTGGTGCTGGATGCAGATCTAGTCCTCCGAGCCAACCACACTTCAAACACAAGGAGCGACTGTTAAGCGCGACGTTGTACGGGAGTAGAAGCCAGTACGGCAGCACAAGGTGTGCACAAACTGAGGGCTTTAACTCAAACAGAGGGGACAAAGGGGGTGCGTCGGCTCAAGTTCGGCTAGAGCGTGGGACGGCGGGATTGTTTTCGAGACCAGGAGTGAGTTTTCAACAACCGGAGTGCAGGATTCCGATCGGCCGCAGACCTGCGACTCGGAGTAACTTGTGATTCAACTCGAACACTTGCGGGCAGGGTCGCAAAACTCGACGAGAGGGGGAAAGTGGGGTAAAATTCGAAATCTGGGACATTCTTGCGAGTTCCTAGGCAAGATTGCAGTGAGTAGCGAGTTATGCAACCAAGTGTGTTGAGTAGATGCAAGTGGTATGCATCGAATGATACGCTTGAAATTGGCACAGCACTCGAGCCACGCGCGCTACACCGAAAAAATACACCCCTCAGACATGGTGTTTTTGAATGGAACAAACGACGTCATTGGATCTGGTGAGGGGGGTGTGGGGCGGGTTTTACTGGGATCGACGAGGAGTTTCGAGTTAGCACTTTCTATACCAAGTTTATATCACTATATCAGTATTTACAGCATCTTTCACATTTCATTACATGCACTATACCACTCAGATCCACTCACAGACCCCCCCAAGCCGCGAAGAATTTGAAATCTTTTTGGACCCTCACGAATTCGACTGCCCGCATGGCGCTTCTCGGCATGTGTTATGGTTTTGAAAGCACGTGATTCGATTTGCAAAAACCCCACAGAGATGCTACACCTTGTGGTGTATATCCTCGTATATTCATACACTTGAAGCACTTAGCCTTCCATATACCCACCTCACACTATGCAATTGTTTCTAACTGAAATTGTGTGCAAGCGAATTCGATGCCTTGCAACTCGAAGAGAAGTACAGGTGGTCACGAGACATATTGAGGTGACTCGAGGCCCGGTCCAGTAGTGTCTTCAGGAGCGGTGCGAGGCTGTTTAGATCCTACTTCACTTGAACAGGCATGTCTTGCGAGCGCAGCAGGGGGGTTCTCAGTTGAAGTTTCGTCAGAGACAAGACGACATAAGTATATCAAGAAGCATCATGTATCCATCAAAAGTGTCATGCCGCTTGATGCTAGCTTCAAGCCCGGTGTATAGGTCTCATCCCAGTGAATTTCTTGTTCCCACATGTGTATATCCCTCGCAGGCATGCGTGCTAGTACTGAGTCAATCCAGTCTCCAGCCAGCCAGGCAGTGCGAAGAAAAGGTAGGGTAGGGGGGCCCGCTACCCGTCCTGGCCCGGAAATTCATCACGAAGAGAAATTGCGCGGGCGGCCCAAGAACTGGCCTTCGCCGCATTCGGGGGTGCAGGAATACTCGGAATTTGGTCTTAAGACCACAGTTTTTATGTCGCCGTCTGGACATATCTAATGGTTATATCGTTTTGACTTTCCATTATCTAGGTTGTTTGTAGTCGTCCCTATCGATTACCAACATTATTATCCTTTCAAAGATGCCATTCGTACGTAAATTTGATGTCAACACACTGCACTTTCGGAATCACCACACTCCGCGAAGATGTTTTAACATGCCTGGGAGACTGGATCGACTTCAGAAAGGATCAATCTATCGCTCCGCGGATTGTATGCAGTGTTTTACGTTGGCTGCATCCCAGATCCACCCGGCTAACCCACTCCGCTCGTCCAATTTCATCCCATATTTAGAAAGCCATTTTGTTGAAGGGACATACGCGTAACCTGACACACTGCGTGTTCAACCGCGAAAACGACCTTTTGTTCACATGCGCCAAAGACAAGTCAGTCATGGTGTGGTTCACGAGCAATGGTGAGCGTCTTGGTACATACGACGGTCATAGCGGTGCCGTAAACCACTGCGATGTGACCTTTGACAGCCACAAGATGATCTCCGCAAGTGCTGATATGTCGGCCAAGCTGTGGGACGTTTACTCTGGCAAGTGCTTGTTCACATTCCCTCACACTGCTCCTGTGCGACACTGCATGTTCGCAACGGGTGACAGCATGGCGCTCACGGTACAGTTGCAAGCGGGTTCTGCAAAGTCGAGAATCTCAATTTGGAATATTAGTGACGAGTTGACGGACGAGGACAAGGAATCACTGCGTGATATGGATTTGGCAGAGGGCAGCTTCACACGTGCAGTATGGGCACCCCTCAACTCACACATTTACTCCGGTGACGAGGACGGCTATGTCCGCATTTGGGATGTTAGTGAAGGCAAGCAGACGTTCCAGAAGAAGGTTCACAAGCGCAAGGTTAGCTGTCTTGCTCAGACGGTTGACCGCAACCTCCTCTTGACTGCATCCGCCGACATGACTGCATGCCTGATTGATATGCGCACTCCTGAGACTGTTCTCAAGACCTACGTCTCCGATCGTCCTCTCAACGCATGCGCCTTCTCCCCTATCTTGAACCACGTTCTCCTTGCGGGTGGTCAGGAAGCACAGGATGTCACAATGACCAGCTCGAAAGAGGGTCACTTCGAGGTTGATTTCTGGCACATCTTCTACGAGGAGCGTCTTGCTTCAGTTCGTGGCCACTTCGGTCCCGTCAACGCCCTCGCAGTTTCACCAAACGGCAAGATGTTCGCATCGGCTGGTGAAGATGGTTACGTCCGATTGCACCACTTCGACTCGACGTATTTGAACTCGACGTACTAAATCGGAGGACAACAGTTGGGTTACGCTTCTGCCCCCCCATGCGATAGGGGGATCAGAAGAGAGAGGAGGAGAATGAGGAGGTGCGCGTGGAGCGTCTCAGAACCAGAGCCTCCGGTGGTCCTCCGAGATGTTTTCAGATGCAGATCCATGCACTGGTGTGTGCATGCTGTTGATTATGTAACACAAATAACCAAATACACACACTTCTAAAGGTTGCAATTCCATTGTTTTTCCAGCTTTGCTTGACATTTTGTAGTTGGTCGCCCGTCTTGAAAATCAGGACGCGGTCAAAGCCCAGTTTTTAGAACTCGAATCTACACTGGCGAGGGTTCAAGATCTGGAGGATCTCGCGGTGCAATTGCAACAAGACCCGTATCATTATTTACATCTAGCATAGTTAGACCGTTTTATATAGCAGGAATTACACCATCCCCGCCGATCCTCTCGTAGAGGAAGACTGATGTCAGGTAGGTTCTTCGACTCGATTGCTGGATGCGACCAGGACCGGCGCCAGACCGGTCACCAACTGGCCTAGCAGTCCTTTAACACCTCGCCACCGAGTGGTTACCACGTGCGAAGTCTCGATATGTGCTGTTGGTATACTAACGGAGAGCCCGAATTCAACTCTGATCTACTTCACTCTAGGGGTCTGTGACTGGTGCGAGGGCTTTGGGTGCGACGCATGTACTGGTACTGGGACTGCCAGTAGTACGCAGCCCGAAGAAGCTCAAGCGCAACGGATGTCGCAACAAAATTGTGATTGGTGCGATAACACTGGATGCGATGCATGTCGAGTACCCACTCGCAATCGTCAAGGCTCAGAGGAAGACAACGCGATGACGACAGGAAATGGCAGAGAGCAAGACCAGTATAACAACACCGCGGATAGTGGCGGCTGGGGCGCTCTTCCCTCGCGCGGACTTGGTGATGATGACGAGGGCTGGGGTGAAGTCCTGTTTGAGCAGGGCAGGAGTCATGGCGGATGGGGGGAGCTGGTTCAGGATGAGCAGTTTGGTGAAGCAGGTGACAACCTGACAGCGCAATCCCTACTGAACCAATTCTATGAGGCTGAATATACTGATGAAGACCGAAAGTACGCAGCATTCCAATCCGTCGTGGAGGGCGTCTTGTCTCTTCGCCAACTTCTTTCGAGCGAGGAGGTACGGCGGGCGTTCATTACCTGTCTCTTCAAGTTGGCCGAGCGAAGTGTACACCAAGATGATTCAGAGGAGCTCAAGGAGCATGCATTAGATCGCATCCTTAACGAGCTCGGAGGCATGTCATCAGATGAGGCCCGCGATGGCTTGACTTCATATCTCGAGCTGTGCTCTTCCAAAGCCTCGAGATCACTTGTGTTCGCAGCTGCAGAGCTTCCAGAAGATTATGATTTCTCGACGCTAACGACATCCGCATCGCAGTGGATGCACCGTGCCTTTAACAAAATCACAGAGGCGCTCGGGACCGACGCCAAGTTTGCATCGGTGCAATTTGCGTTGCTGCTTCGGCAAGCCAAAGAGGCGATTGCTCAGAAGAATAGCGAAGCTGCACGCGCGCTTATTTCTCGGATGTACAGGTTGACAGCACTTGATGCCGGAGCCCTGACTGCGGCCAAGGCGGCAAAGGATTCTATTTCGGGATTTGGAGAGGATGATGCTGTGGAGCACGCTGAGATCCTCGAGATCGCTAGCGAGCACGATCCTAGTTTCCACCGTAAGCTTGAGCAACGAATGCACGTGTATGCACTTGAAGTAGATCTCGCGCGAATCACCCAGGACACTTCGCAGCTGAGGAAAATCTTTGCGGCAACCCGGTCAATGAACCATGCTGTGACAGATTCTCGCACACAGGCCATCCTTAAAGAGTGCGCAGGCCAGGTATTGGCTGACTCTGGGCTGTGGTCAGAAGCGTACCAAGAGTTCTATCACGCTTTCAACCATGCCCGCGAGTCTGGAGAAATGAGCATAGCCCGGAGGGCCCTGCTGTACGCAATGATTGCCAACGTCTCAAGTGGTCAATCAATTAATCCACTCGAGGCACCAGAGGCTCGAGCAATTTCTCGGCAAAACCCGATGCTTGCCACAATAGCTGATCTACGTACTGCTTTCGAGGCTGACCAGCTTGTCGAGTTTGACAAATGTCGTGACCGTCTGGTATCACTCCTTCGCTCTTCGGGTGATAATTGGGCCGTCCGACACATCGAGGCGTTACGAAAGCAATTCCGAAAGAACCGGCTGAAGCGTATATGTCGAGCTTATAGTACCTTGAGGGTTGAAGTGCTTGCTAAACGCTTGTGCTGTAGTGAGTCGGAACTGAGGGACATCTTGGTTTCGTTGATCGTGAATGAGGAGATTGACGGAACATTCGACGCTGTGGGGGGAGTTCTTTACATGAATCAAAGCAATGCCAAAATGAAGCCATTAGCCACTTCAACAACAGGACCAGGTCTTGATTCGCAGCCAGCTCGACCAAATCCTGTTCACTTGGCCGACTCCCAAACCAGAGACTCTTCCCTGCTGGGGAGCCGATACCGTGAAATCCAGAACCTCCTCAAGCGATGTTCTGAGCTTGTGGACGAAATGTAGAATACAGTGACTCGTTAGAATGTACGTCTCTCGATTGATGTCGTCGATGTAGTGGGTGTTCTTAGGGCGTAGATGTGAAACACAAGAGTTGGGATTTATTCTACCTAAACTGTCACTACCTTTCTTATTTCTTCTTCTTCTTGAGAGTTTGGGGCTCAGGCTGACTGGGCGCCTTTCGAACTTGGCCAAGCTGAGCCGGAGCCTTAGCATCGCTCTTCGTTGCTACTGGTGCGCTTGATGCCACGGAGGATGCGGCTGCAGCAGGAGTGGCCTGCTTCTGAGAGCGGAGCTTGTTGAAGGCAGCCTCGAGAGGGTTGCTTGCTGTCTTCGCCTTAGGCGCAGCAGCCTTCGCCTGCGAGTCACCGCTGCCACTGGTGGTCTTTGCCTTGGAAGAAAGTGCACCGCCTGATTTGCTGAGGACCTTGAGCAACGCCGACTTGCTTGCCTTGTACCTTGACTCACCGTTCAAGATGGCCTTGACTGCGTTACGCAAGTACTCTTCGTTGTCAATCATGGCATCGGTGACCTTCTCGTCATCTGAGTCAGGCTCACCCTCGTAATCATCAGAAACATCTTCGCCATGGTCGCTGACGGCTTCGTCGCCCTCAACGTCATCTAAACCTTCTTCATCGGTGTCGGCCTCTTCTTCAGCATCATCTTTGGTCTCTTCGCTCTCTTCCCCTGCTTCCTCTTCCTCTTCATGCTCTTCTTCCTCTTCTTCCTCTTCTTCCTCTTCTTCCTCTTCTTCCACTTCTTCCTCATCCTCGCCATCTTGCTCGTCCTCCTCGACTTCTGCATCATCGACATCTTCTTCTTCTTCTTCTTCATCTTCGCCAGCCTGCTTTTGTGCAGCTTGGAGCTGGGCAGTAACCTCTGCTGCACGTGCCTTCATCTGTTGTGCGAGTTGCTCTCGACGCTTCTTCTCCTCTTGGGCGGCGAGCAACTTCTTCAACTCGAGCTCCTCCTGCTTCGCCTTGGCAGCTTGGGCCTTCTCCTTTGCAAGTCGCTCCTTCTCAGCCTCCTTGGCCTTGAGCAGCTCAGCAGCGGCCTTTGCAGCGGCAAGCTTTGCTTCATAGTCAGGCTCATAATCGTCTTCAGGAGTCGCCTTGTTTTTGCTGTCTTTAGTCGTAGACTTGGCGAGCTGTGTGGAGGCAATCATCTCTTGGCGTGCCCGTACATTGGCAATCTCGTCCTCGGTCTCATCGGGGATATTAAAGTCGTCGTGTTCCTCATGCTTTGTGACCTTGGGCCCGTTCTTGAGCACTTTGAGCTTGGCAACGAAGAAACCATCCATGTTGTGTGTGTGGGGGTAGAAACGGCGAGTGAGTTTCATCGAAGGGTCAAACTCGCGTTCGCGGAAGCGAGTGAAGCCAGGAATACCGAACGGCAACTCAGCATCGACAAGCTTGACATGTCGAGTGTTCAAAATGTTCTGGATGACAGCCTCGTTTTCTTCAACGGTAACACTACACGTGGAGTAGACAATGTAGCCACCTGTTGGGCTGTTGACTTTAATCAAGTCGACAGCGGTCTTAAGAAGCTCCTTTTGAAGCAGAGCACATGTGAATACATCCTGGTTCGTCTTCGTGAGCTTGATTTGGGGATCGCGTGAAATGACACCCAAACCCGAGCATGGCGCATCGAGCAGGATGCGGTCGACCTTGGGCAAGTGCTTAGCCAGCTTGCGACCATCCATGTTGGTTACAATGCAGTTGCGCACACCCATACGGTGAATGTTTGCAACGAGCGAAGGGATACGTGACTTGTTAACATCATTCGCGATCAGCATTCCCTTGTTCTTCATCAAAGCAGCGATGTAGGTCGTCTTACCACCCGGTGATGCTGCCATATCGAGAATCGTTTCACCGGGTTGTGGGTTCAGAGCAATCACAGGCATGAAGGATGAAGCACTCTGACGCATGTAGTGACCAGCCAGGTACTCGGGTGTAGCACCCAAGGGCACCTGACTTGAATACACCTTGAGACCGACCTTGCTCCAGTCACCCAAGGGGTCAAGGTTGACACCACGTTGAATCAAAACCTCAGCAAGGTCACGGCGGCGCGTCTTCAAAGTATTTGTACGGATAACAACGGGACGGGGTACTTCGTTGGCTTCGAGGAATTCTAGGCATTCGTTAGGGGGGAACATTGTCAAGAAGCGCTCAATTAGGTTGGGCAAATAGCCAAAGTACTCGCACATATCGCGCTTTAGCAATCGCAAGTAGTCCTTGCGATCGTGGATTCCATCGCGGAGTCGGTTGAAGTCACTCAGGACGAAGAGGACGTCCTTGATACGACTCATGATCATGGTAAGATCAGGAGCACGCTGGCTCTCCGCACGGAGTTCCGCGGGGGTTGGGAAGACAAAGAAGGTTTCTTTGTTCTCCTCAGCCTCTGCGTAGTCTGCCGACGCGTCAGCGGCCATACGGGCCTCACGTCGCGCCTCACGACGGGCACGCTCCTCGAGGGAGATGCGATCACCGCTCTCTAAGTCGTCCTCCTCGTCGATGCCGATTCTTGGCTCATCATCATAATCTTCTTCGGCGTCGCTATCGATAAAGGCCTGTGCGCGCTGGTTCTCTTCATCGTCCGAGATGATGAAGCCGGAGCCGACATCAGCCTCCTCTTCTTCCTCTTCCTCATCGTCATCGAACATCTGCTTCTTGGCTGGGGCACGGCCTGACTGTTCATGTTGTTCTTCCTCCTCCTCATCATCGTCTTCGTGGTAGTTTACCTGCTCGGGCTGCTCGTCCTCGCTCTGTTCCTCCTCAGAGTACTGAGGCTCGTCCTGCTCGGACTCGTCCTGCATCATGACCTCATTCTGGGCATAGAGCTGGTCATCCTCCTCCTCTTCTTCCTCCTCCTGCTTGCGCTTCAGCTGCTTCTTCGACGTGCGTGCCGCGGACTTCACGACGGACCTTGCAGCCGCTGCGGATGTTTTGGTCTGGCGCGTGGCTGCGGTCTTGGCCGTCTTCGCGGTCTTTGCCGTGGCCTTCGACGCGGTTGCGCCGGCCGATGCAGCCTTCTTAGTTTTCACAGCCGTGGCCTTCTTCGGTGGCATGAAAAACCTGTGGTGCGAGGGGGGACGTGACATATCACGCGAGTGAGTTTTGGTACGCAGTCCAATAGCAAGGTTCAACATGCCGGCGGTGAGCAGAAAAGGGTTGTACACGGCATATACACTCGTAAATACTAAGCGGCACCCTTATTTCAACACATCAGCCACAACGCCCCGCGTAACGCGGCGTAGTATACTCCACGCACTTTTTTCCTATTGAGCTCCGATATTCGGGATAATTCGCCCGATACATGATGTGCATCCTCGTGCGGAGACTGAAACTCAGGCAAACACGTGAGATAAATAATATTCACACTGTTTAATCACACAATACACGGCGACATGTACCGTTTTCAAACACACTAGTCCTGTGCCTGAGAGTCGTTTTTTATAACCACATCCGGCTAAAAGGCCGGGTTTTTTAGCGTCAAAGCCGTGCCGGAGGGAGTTGATATGTGCGGTTGCAAAAATGAGCCCTATAGAATCACCGGAAAACAAAACAAAACAGAGTATCAGCTATGGAACATTAGTTTATTCCTCATCAGAGGCCTTTTCAAGCTCGCGGATAACAGATTCGATTTGTGTCTCCCGATATCTCCAATACTTGCTTCGCACACTGTCCAGCGCAATGAGCCGCTGAGCACATCGCAATGCCACTTTAGCGTTGTTGAGGTAGGAGGCGCCTTCCAGTTTGGCCTCCGGATTGCCTCGCTCGTAGGACTCTGGGTCTTCTGCATCGCCTCCCGTTCTCGCTGCGGAGACTGGCTTCTTGAGTTCATCTGAGGATGCCTCCGTCTTGCTGCTTTCCTTGTCTGGATTATCCGATTCTGCTGCTGCTACCGCTGCTGCTGCATCTGACGCATCATGTCCGACAGCGCTTAGCTCCCCTGCCTCGCGCACGCGCTGACCGAACTCAACATCTGAGGTCTGATCCAAGTCCAGGATCTCTGCGTCCATCACGGGGCATTCAGGCCGCATCAGTTGTGCACATAAATACGCCAGCGCAAAGCGGTTGCTATCATTCTTTCGGAAATGCTCAACAGCGTATGCAATGCCGTCCTCCCACAAGCCCTGTGAGTACTTGGGGAGTTTTGAAAGACCCTCTAGATAGTTCCATGCTGACTCGTTGAGTGTGACACGATCTAGTGCTGCTTTTACGTAGTTGTGCTCACGACGAAGCGCAGCTGGACTTCCTCCCTCAAGGTGCTCGACAATCGTAAAACGATGACTCCACGCCGAGTTGTTTCGCACGTCATCTCTTAGAAGCTCATCGGTGAACTTCAGCTCATTGGCAATGTGTTTTTGCGCCTCTGGAACGCAGTTACGCAGGATCCACTGGCGATACGACCAGGCGTGGTAGTTCTTGGGGTCCTCTTTCAGGAACTTTTCGACTCTTTCCAGGTCCTCCAGTGCGCACTGCGGCGAGTTTGAGGCCATGATGAGTCGATGCTGCCAGGCCTGGTATGACTTTGCATTTCTCATCAACACGCGGTCCACGAGCTGAATTTCTTTGTCATAATCCGTGCCAAGTGCAGCCAAAATCTTCCTTCGGTAGTTCCATCCGCTATAAAACCCTGGAATAAGCTCCACTGTGCGCTGTGTAAGTGCTAGAGCTCGTTCGGAGAGTTCCTGTTTCGCGACGATGGCTCTAAAATACGACATGGTTTCACCAATTTCAGGCGCGAGCATGATACGTACGACACGGTTGCTCAAATCAGACTCCGGAATGGGCTGAATGTCCGCCCATGCGGGGTCCTTGGACAGGGGCAGCGTGGGTGTGGTAGTCGACATCTAGCCTGGGATCTATTCTTCCTCGATTTGCGATGTATCGTGCGGAGTAATGCAAAACTTGCCAGACTGTATCGATTTGTCCTGCGGAGTGAGGTTGTTTAGTAAAACTGTTAGTGCCGCTCCAATCCCACGCCAGGCGATATCGGTCCGTGAGGATTGTACCAAATCGACTGGGTTTGAGGTTCCAGTGCCGAACTCGCAACATGCTGCGAGTTCTCGCCCGGACTCTCGCCCAGTGCGGATTTCTGAGCTTGAAAGTGTACTGTTTAAGTGTTAAAATGACGACCTTTTCATGTTTTATGGAAGCAACCACAAGTTGATTTCGATAGAATACGTTAGACATGTTTTAATTAACTCTATTCTAGTGTGGTTCTTCCTCGTGATTATGGATATTTTTTGTGATTTATAAGTTTACCCTGAGAGTTCACACTACCTAGAATCCTTTTCAAAGCTTTGGGGATGGTAACGCGTCACAGACCTGTCTGATATGTGGCGCGTACTGCCCCGCAGTTCATACGCGTGGGCACAACTCACCTGGCGTCTGGCTATGAGTGCAAGCTTGCCCAGTTTCCCTGCTTTACCAGTTGCAACATTTTCACTGACATCAGGCTCACTTTGGTTTCCATGCTTCTCTCCTTGATTCCTCCTGCTCCTGCTCGTGATCTTTGTCTCTCCGTCGCGCTTACCATCGGATTCATTCATCGTCGCATCGCGTCTATGTTCCTCTCGGACCCATTCGCACATACCAACCTCCTAACTCGACGACTGGTTGTTCGATTCATCCTGCCGTGTCGGTGTCTTCGCTCCGCCGAACTCCACAACACAACTGCTTCACGAAATCGTTCTCATGGCGGCGTCACACTAAACCGTGCGATATGTTTCTTGATACGATCTTCACGAATTCTACCCGATGATCCATTCTCGGCTACTGGATGACGACTCAAAATTGGTGCACTCACTTTTGCGCTGATTCGTCTCTTAACGTTTTTGCAAACGACACGCACTTCTCTCTGTGGTCTTGCTTGTTATCTTGCCGAACCGCGTCGTACGTATTCTCCCTCATACCCTAATCATTGGTCGTTTCTTGATTGTTTCGCTTCGAATTTGTTACCTTGGCTTTACCCATCTTTACAGCATAATGTCCTCAGATAGTCAGGCTGCAGCTGCCGGCCGCGGGTCTGCCTCTGCACAACCTGATGAAGAGTATTCGTACGAATACGAATACGATGACGGTGCGCTCGATCAAGTCGAGTTTGAACGCGAGCCGAGTGAACACAAGCATCCCGCTGGTGGAGATGAAGGTGCTGGCATAGTCCAGTCATCAACCACGGCTGGAGGCGCGACGGGTTCGAACGCACCCAAGACCACGCCTGAATGGCTGCTTCAAAAGGTTGGGCAACGTGTCCGTGGTGTGGTTCGACGATGGTACAATCCTCCCAAGCAGTACGGCTTTGCCACTGTCACATCCGACGATGGATCTTCGCAGGAAGACGTCTTCTTGCATCCTTCGAACTTGCCTCAAGGCACGCGTCTTCTCTTCCCAGGCCAGGAAGTTGAGTTCACTCTCGCACACAGTGAGTCAGGCACCGGCGTCCAGGGTAAGAACATTACCGGAATTGGTGGTTCTAACCTCAAGATGCCACACCCATCGCGAACCAATGAAGCCTTCTTGGAGCGTCTCAAGCAGCATCCTAAGATTCAGCTCGGGGTGATCAAAACCTTCGATGCTCAGAAGGGCTTCGGGTTCATCATTTCCGAAGAGGCATATGGCGTTGTTGATGGATCTCAAGTTCCTTCAGACATTTTTGTGCATAACCAAAGCATCTACTCAACGGGTAATTTGAAAATGCTTCAGCCTGGCACCTTTGTTGAGTATGAATTGCATCCAAATGAGTCTGAGCCAAAGGATGAGAAGAGGCATGGCCGTGCCGCACGCGTGACCGCACCTGGAGGTCTCCCGCTCGGCAACCCGAGCCATCGAAGTGCTCAGCCTACCGGCGCCACAAGTGATCAAACTGGAGGTCAACATCCCGGCAGAATTCGCAGTGGTTCCGATTTCAACCAGGATCGACACCACTCCTCCACTTCCTCATCCTCGGCAGGTCCGAGCGGATCTCATGGCACGATTACCATCGGGCAACGCCTTCAGGATGCAAGCAAAGGCGCAACGGTTGATCGTACAGTACGCACAGGTACTGTTAAGTGGTATGATCCACGCAAGCGCTACGGCTTTATCAACTGCCCAGGTTTGGAGAAAGAAGTTTGGGTTGGCGCTGCTGCCCTCCAGCGCGCAGGTTTCCCTCGCCTCGACGAGGGTCAAACGGTAGAGTTCCTTGTCGAGACGCTGCCGGATGGTAATGTTCGAGCAATCGGCGTTTCCGGACCTGGAGGTTCCGTGTACAACCCGCACGCAGGCCACTCGCGCCCGAGCCATTCGGACCAGCAGCACAGTCGAGGAGCGAGCGCTGCTGCAAGTGGAGCATCGTTGTCAGCAGGTACTACGACAGCAGCAGTTCAGCCCTATGGTGTGTATGGAATGAACATGGGATTGGGCATGGGTGTTCCAGTCCCCGTCATGAGCGTTCCAATGCTTGGCCAGCAACAGGCACTCTATCCACCTCCCCCACCGCCAGGCTATGCATACGTTGTGACAGCAGAAGGCATGGCCATGGCCAGGATTGGTCCCCAAGGCGCTATTCCGATTCCAACGGCACCTACATCGGCGACAGTTGTAACGTCTCCTCAACCAGCGCCTTCCAAAGCGACAGCCGCAGATGTTCTTGAAACGAAGGGCAAGCGTCGCCTTGATGATACCTCTTTCGGCCAGGCTATTCTTGCCCAGCAGCAGTATATCATTCAACACCCAGTTGCCGCAGCGGACGGAAGCTTTGTGTATCCTCCCGTTGCGGGTCCCACTCGCCACAAGGCAGTGCGAATGAATCAGACGCACTTCGTTCACGCACCACCTGTGGCTGCCGCTCCTGCACCCGCTGCTGCCACAAACTCGGCTCAAAATTCTCAAATCTTTGATCCCCTTGCCAATGCTGCGCTCACTCCTGTCTATTACACGGCACCCATCGCCCAGTATGGTCAGATGCCCCAGTCTCGCCGCCAATAATTCGTCCATTGATGAAGGCTTTGTAGACCCAGGAGCGACGACCAGACAGGTGATCACTGACTAATTAATCCTAGCTTGCTGTGGTGGGTTGCGATATGACTTTAGATCTTCGTCACGGATGGTTGCATTGCTACAAGTCGCCGTAAACTCTACCTCGTTTCATAATGCTTGGAGTGACCATGATCTGAAGCTGGTGCTATTACTCATCCATGCATATTGCTTGTAGCATACTGATCCTTCAGGTATGCTCGACTGTTTGTTAAATCCCGGCATATCCGCCAATAGGAAAGGGACTAACTCCCCAATCCTACGACATACATACAGCGCATTTATCTTTTCTACATGGTGGATTCGATTTCCTGCAGGAATACCGACCGAGCAAATGACCAGTACTGGCTTCGGAGATTTTATGGAGCAAATATTCTGGGCTCGAAGCTTAAAGCTCACAGTCATGCGTTTCAGTCAGCCACGTAGGCGTGCTAGTGAGCCACTTTCTGGATGTCACCGTAGCTGAAGGCTCGTCAAGAACCCTCGGTTGCCTTCGACGCTCGGTTTACGAACCAGACGTGTGGACGCAGCGACAGGTTAGTATACGCCATTTATTCGTTCTTGGGGTACTTCAACTACTTGACCAACGCCGTTGTCACGAAGTTGATCCCTCGTGAGTCGTTCACATTCAAAAGTACACAATTCGGCCCAGTAACCACATCACCTGAAGATGAGTGAGGGGACCACCCATTCGTCGACACAGGCCAAGGGCACAGAGCTGTGCTCGGCAGCAGCTGCAACGAATGCAGAAATACGTTCTCACTTCGATGAAGATGACGCTGACGAAACACCGTCTCAGGCCGACATCACCAGCATCGACTTGAACGCGTTAGTACGAGCATCAACAGTTCCACGGCCACTGACGGTTTCGTCGACACCACCGCTAATGCCGCTGTCTCAAGTCAGTAGCGCACGAGTGGGAACCGAAGTGCCACTCTCCGTCCTATACTCGCGAAACATTTTGTACAACATTCTGTATGGGGACCTACGGCAAACATGCTTACCAAGGCTTTTAGGCTTTTTGACATGGAAAGACTTGCTGTCACTTGAACGCGTTGCAAGGTGGTGCAATGTCGCAGCGCTGAGTAAAGCGTCTACCTCAATCAAGAGGGTTCCCAGTGCAGGCTACTTAGCCTACCACCACCAGGCAACAAGCAATGCTACAGGCGAGGCCAAGGCAATGACAGAAGATGCGTACGAAAGCTTCATCTTAGCGTCGTGTGGGTATGACTCAGTGAAAGCTCCTGACACGAAGGAGAACGCTGGCGCGGATCTCACGAACTTTACGATCCGAGAGCTCCACTTGCAGCAGCGCCAGGAGGAGTCGCATGCGTTCATATGTTCCAGTCCTCGGAACACATGTTCGGTTGCTCTTGACATTGGGATGAACAGACTCGCACTGGTGAATGACCATTTTGAGCATGCATGGTGTGTTCATTTCGCCACCCGATGGCCGGACTTAGTCGAGGTGGCCTCGTTGGTGAGGCTCGTCGCGGCTCGCCGCGAACCTATTCATGCGAGTTATTTTGATTCTCCACATTCCGGGGCACATGGTGACGAGCATCGGATCGTCGTTGCTTCGCCTCAGCACGCCATGCCGACAGAGGGTGAGACCAATAACAGTTCCGAAGCTAGGAATATGAGCCACGGAACGGTTGTGTTTGATGCCATCTCTGAAGAGGACACACATGATCATGATAGATACCCAAAATCAACCGAAGAGGTGAGCCTCCCAGAGGAAGATGTTCTGTCCGCCAGATCGTCCAAGCTCAAAGCTCGCCACACGACGTGGTATATTAGCACACTAGCATCGTGGAGGAGTTTGTTTCGTGCAATGCATGAAGCCGAAGCCGACCTTGAAAGAAGTCTTCGGCTGCCGCGGTCATTCGTGCCTCCTGGCACACATTTCTTAGAGACAGGAAATGGACAGAGTGACGCGACCGGACGACCCTCAAAGCGCCAAGATAACAAGGGGCCAGCCCAGAGTAGTCATGGGGAGCCGACACACAGCGGCCAGACGGTGTTTTTATCTCCTTCTGCGAAAACAGCGTCCGATAGGTTCCATGAAGACATCTTCCGTGAGCTGTATGGGATGCTTTCAGAGAAAGTCACAACCGGAGTGCAGCCTTCACGAACCTCTTTCGACCCTCGCATGGGCTCAACACCTGAAGCCCAAGCTCGCAGGCTGGCTCTGTCGGAGATCCAGATCCAGCGTGAAGCCTTGCTGTCATTGAAGGCGTGGGCTCGTCCGCAATGCCGAACCATTCTTATGGAGGAGGTTAACAGACTAGAGGATGCTCTCTGCATGAGCACCACCGACGAGGTGGAGGCGAAAGAAGTTCAGATTTATGAACTGCAAGGATTGGACTCCTCGCCTGCAGCTGGACCCGACAAGACCAAAGCTGCATCCCGGAACAAGAGCATTCGCTGCGTTCAACTCGCGCGGCGAAGAGCTATGGCATCACATCTCTCACCCATTCAGCTCTTAGACGCATTACTTGCACATCTAACCAAAATTAACAAGTCCGAGCGAATACCGTCTGCCCCAATCCAATCGGCTTTGGTGTCACTCACAGTCAAGTTGACGACTTTGTGGATGAGGGCCGGCGGTAATTTAACTTTTGAGCAAGCATCCTTTGCCGCTGTCCGTGCGGGTGTTAGCCATGCTCACATGATCATGTCCCTCCCTTCGTATGCCAAGTTTGCCCTGCGCGAGTGGCTGATTCAGCAGACCAGAGTTCGCTTGTCCCGAGATATACCCTTGACATGCGCTCCCCCCGCGTTGCTCCTCTCCGGCCATGGCCGGGTGTATAGCAAAAAGAAAATGGCACTTGGCACCGTGTTTACTGTCTCACCCATGTCAGGAAGTCTGGTGACACCTGCAAGTACACATGGGTTACCATCGAACGACTCCAGGCCACCTGCTGCACTGGCAGTGCTTCCCTTGTGTGTCTGTCGAACTCTGACCTTTGTCGTACGCAGAATTGCCTCAGATTTTGCGAGTACGTTGCTTCGGAACCGATGCCAGTCTTCTGTATCAAGTGATGTCTACCAGCTTACTGAATTCCACACTCATCGCTTGCATCACTCTCCACCCCATCTATCTAGTAATTTCCTCTACCGATCGACATGCTGAGCAGATTCAGAAATGGGCCCAGTTCTGTCCCCCAGAGTGCAACTGTGAGGCGATCTATGACTTCCTTCGAGAGACCTCACCTCAGGGTGGCCAGCACCAAAGGGTTTCGAGTGGCACCATTTATAGAGACATGCTGAGTCGGCGTGCATCGACTAGCCGACGATCGTCCATGACATATACGTTCGATCAGATGCAGCGCATAATGAATCGCGGTGTTCAACGTCACGAGCCTCCATCCACAACGCATCAGTCTCAGAGTGGCTCGAGTCACCAGAGCGCAGCTCTGGATCGAAGCCGAGACGGAGGGGACAAGCCATTCACGAGCCACTTCACGAGTCCACGACAGCCTAAATGGAGGCGTCCGCTTCCAGATGGGCTTACGGTACTACCGTTCCCGTTAGACGGACTTCACACTCTTTCGGTTAGTTTGTGATGGAGTCAAACAGAGCTAAACCAAGCAATGGTTACGTGTTACAAGAATAAAGTGGATCACGATAATGTAGCACGAAACGAATAGTATTGCCTCCTAGCAACTTAAATCCGCCCCATATGGGCAATTCGATTGACTCACCCCGGACATCAGCCAGTGATACTCTCGAAATTCCTCCACTCAAACTTGAATATGACCCCGAGGTTACTTTTTCGGACATTGGATATCTCGCGCGCGATGGACCCCTTCCAGCGGGGCTTCGACCCAAACACAAGTACGTACCTAGTATTGCATGTCCAGACGATCTGATGGCTAATGATGCGTTGAATACCTCTCATTTCGACGAAAATTCATTCGCTCACTTAATTCTAGCCCGGCCCACTAAGACCTACCCCTTTGACATACTAAGTAAGAGTCGAGCGTCGATTTCGGCCATGGCAGCGGCTCCACAGGTTCATAAGAGTCGTCCTTCCAAGCTCTTAACCGCATTCCTCACCGTTGGTACCTTCGCAGCGTGCGTTTTTGCCTTCAACTCCAGCGCAGCACAGCTCCTCAACGCGCGTTTGAAGCGACTGGGTGATAGCATGCTTGAGAACAAGGGTTATCTTACCCCTACCGCGCTTGAGCGCGATAGCCGCGGCAATCTTATGCACCCTGCTGCCATGCGGCCTCAACGACGGCAGCTCAATTCGGAGGTAAGCAGGTAGTGCAGGTAGGCTGATTGGCTGATGCTCGTGACTGCGCTCAGCCTATGATTGCACCCAGTGTTCCATTACCTACCTATGTATATAGCGCTCGTTGTTCTGTACAGTCATAAAAGACGTTCATCGCCGTTCCCAAGACAATGAAGTAATATAACCATTGGCCTTGCAACCCATCTATGAGACTTACCTACGTAAATCTGGGTATCACAACAACCCCGTGGAATGCATAGTCTCCTCTTCGATCAGCACCGACCACAAGTTCCCATGCCTCCAGTCTGTTCACAAACCAGCTCGTTGCAGTTTTGCTCAACCCACCCTCGCAGTGCCGTGACAAGCAAGCAGAGTCCAACACATCTGTATACAGCAGATGCAGCAGAGCTGGGGGTCTGCCGAATTTACTCGGTATGAACAGGCATTCCTGCGCCGAAGACGACGCCGTGTGTTTGGGCAGAACCGTTGATGACTTGTTCATTGTTATTTATGACTGTATTTAACTTAATCATCTGCGAAGAAGCTCGCAAGATCCTGCACCTCTGCGTCGTCGCTTCCACGTGGCGAGCTGTTGGCTGCTGGGGTAGTGGCAGCAGCGGCAGGCTGAGATGCTGCAGAAGGCGATTGTTGTTGCTGACCATCTTCGGCGCTTTGTTTCTTCTTTTTGTCCTTGTCCTTGTTGGCACTGCTTTTCGGGAGCAACCAACCGAAGAAGCCAGATTTCGTCTCGGATTTAGACGCAGTTGAAGGCCGATCGATTGTCATGGCGCGTTCTAACGAGGACTCTGCCAAACGCATATTGCGTTGGACCTCCTTGGACACACGCAGGACCCATCCATCTCCCGTTGCCGCGGCGAGCGTCGCAGAAAGCGAAGCATCAGCATCCTGATAGACAGATTTACCACCACTTGTGACAACCCCGTCAGGATTGAGCAAGCTAGCGGGCACAGCCGCACAGGCTGCTTTCGCTTTCTCAACGAGCGCATTGCGCTTGTCCAACTTCTTGAATTTTGGACTCGACTTGAGCACATGGTCCAGGATTCCAATACCCATCTCCGAAGGGCACTGCTCAATGAAATCTTTCGCATAGAGGTCAAGCATTTCGGGATCCACTGCACAAAGTCCACGAAGCGCATCAATGGAGCCAAGTGCTTGCTTAGCCGCTTCTGGAGACTTGAGGACACCTCGCTTGGAGAACAGCTTGAGCAGCCACTCATAGTCTTCTCGGAGCCGTGACACCAGCGTGTCTGTGACTTGAGGTTTTACCTTTGCGAATGTTTGCAAATAGTGCACCACGATTCCGTATAGAACTGAACGTGCTGCACGATGGCGATACATGGGAACCTTGATCCACTTGCGAACATCGAGCAATTTTTGCGAGAGACCCTTGGCCTTGTTAGCAAACCACTCGTCTTCCGTGAACCACTTCTCATTAAATAGTCCATCCATCTTCGGAACCATTTGGCTGAGGATCATCACGCTGAGAATGTCACAGGCAGAGCGAGCAACTACGACTAGTCGTTCGTTGCATGGAGCAAGCGAGATTGCGACGAACTTGGCGACCTTGTCGAGCTCAGCCGCCGACAATACGCCTAACAGAGGCACATTGTCAAGATATGCGTTTGCCTCAGTAGCCGCTTTCTGAACCGCCTCCATCGTCATCAGTTTGCCTGGACCCGCGCTTGGGGCTGAACCGGCCTTGCGATCTTCTTTCTTTCTTGAAGCCGCGGCCGATGCACCACGCAAGCCACCACGTCTGCTTGAGTCCTTGTGCTCGTCAGAGTCCGAGTCGCTGCTTGAATCACTTGAGTCTGAGTCACTGCTCGAGGGTTGTTGACGGCTTTTTCTAGCACCACCTGCAGCAGGCTTGTTCCGCCTCTTCTTGTCTGTGTCACTGTCACTGAGATCTGAATCAGAGTCTGAGGAGCTGCTTCCTGACGAATCCGAATCAGACACGTCATCACTCTCATTCCGCCGTGTAAGGAATGCAGGGCGCTTCGCGAGGAAAGCTGGTTGAACCTTGCCAGTGGGTGCTTTGCCGGCACCGGGCTTTGCTCCCTTGCCCCGTTTTCGAGCAGATGAGGAGCTACTACTAGAATCCGAGCTATCACTGTCGGAGTCAGAGCTATCAGAGTCAGTGTCAAGTTCGGTCGTAGTCTCCAGCTCATCGCTATCTTGACCGGGCTTCTTTGCTTTCTTTGAAGACGAACTCTGCCTTCCGACAATGCTCTTTTGGATCGCATCAATAATCTTAACCATGCGCTCCGCACATAAGTGACTGCTATTCACTGCAGCAGCAAAGTAGGACTCGTCAAGGGGAATCTCTGTTGCCCCGAATAGGAAGGGTCCGTCCACAGCCCTTCGTGTGATCGTACCGAAGAATGCGATACGACGGTTCAAGAACCCGATCACCACATCGCCGACAATACGGGCGATTGGAATTAGTGGAGCACCTGTCAACCCAAAACCGGTGGCTTGTGACATGAGCAGGAACATATAGGAGAACAGATCCTTGGGTCCTGTGGTAACCAAGTAACCATCAGGTCCTGGCTCGGGCTTGGCTTCAAGCTCCTCTCGGCGTGAAATGGTATCGAGTGCTGCCATAGACGACTTTCGAATGTAACTGAAGTAGTAGTCAATAAATTCTCGGGCAAGATCCTGCATTTCCATCGAAGACGCCTTGATATATTGGAGGAGCGGCTGCACTGCGAGCAGTTCAGCCTCCTCGTCAATAGGCTGTTGAGCCACCTGAACTGCATTGGCATTTGTATCAGAGCCCTTTGCTCTCGCAGCGAGCGCTGGGTCAATATCTTCAATCCGCACTCCTCGTTTCTTCGCTTCTTTTGCAGCTTTTGCGAGCGCCTTAGCCTTGGCCTTCTCCTCCTTTGACTTCAGCTTTGCATCCGCCTTTGACATTTTCGATTTGGACTCTGCTTCTCGTTTCAAGCGCTCCCGCTCCAGCGCGGCTTGTTCTTCACGCTTGCGCGCGAGCTTCTCAAGCCCGATCTTACGTTGGTAATCACGAATCTGTGCCAGCGGGACGCGATCAAGCCATCTCAAGAACAGATAAGCACGGAGAGCGCTATTTCCTGTCAGCTCGCTGCCTCGATCAACAAGCGAGAACTGTAGACGAATCACCGACATGGTTTGTGCGATGTAGTTCTCCATGAAAAGTGAGTAGACATCATACTCAGGTGGGAAGCAAGGGCTAAGCGAGTTTGTGATAATCCCCACATCCTCCTCTAGAATCGTCTTTAGATCGTCAAGGATGCGCCCTCGGAAGGTTTCAGGCTGGTGATCCTGAATGCTTTTCTCGATATTGCGCAATTGCTGTTGCAGATTCTGGAGCTGAGGGCTGGGCTTGAAAGGCATGCTCTGCTCAATACTTGCGAGGTCCTCTGCTAGTTGCTCCTTGTCGCTATCCGACTCACTTCTACTGCTGTCATCAGTGTCAGTGGTAGAGTCATCAGCATCGGTTGAGGTGTCGGGCGGGCTTCGACTGAGATCGGAATCCGTCAAGTCGGAGTCTGTCAAATCTGAGCTATCCGAATCCGTGGTGCTGGAGGAGTACTCTGTCGAGGAAGTTTCGGAGTCAGAGCTATCAGCAAGGTGGCGTAGATGCGGCTTTGGCGCTGTAAATGACGACCTCACGGTGCTATTTCGAAGTGGGCTCGGACGAGGACCACTCCTTTGCATGACCATGCGTTTGGCCTCATTAAGTTTTTCTTCCCATGCTCCACGCTCCTGCTTCATTTTTTCATCCAGAAGTTTCTTCACCTTACGTTGGGTATTTCTAAGCTTTTCCAATGCTTCGGATTCGCTTATCATCAGTGGTTCAAATTGCTGGTTTACGACCGTTTGCAATTCTCGAACCAAGCGTTCCCGAATGGATCCTGGAGGGGCGAACTTGGCCAGGGCCTTGGCCTTGGCATTAGTGCGCGCGGCAGCATTTGTGGCCGAGAGTCCATTGGGAGAAGGTACGGTCTCATGAGTAAGCAGTCCGCTTTCCTGGCTCGTCAGCTGTAGATACGGATTAGATGGCTCCATTAAAGCAAGAATGGCAGCAGCTCGCTTAGCGTTGGCTTCTTGCCCTTGTCCCTTGGAGTCTGCAAGCACTGCAGCCAGGCTAAATGCAAGCTCATCTGCATCTCCGGTTCCAGGACCACTAGGCGTAATGCCACCACCGCTTGATGGCGAGATAGAGGCATCTCCGTACTCTGCCATTACCTTCCTTCGCCACTCTGGGAGGGAAACATAGTGTGGGAAGACTTTTAACTCTGCGCGCGCTTCAAGTTCAATGACCTGGACCGTTTTAACCAGGACCTCGGGTGACTCCATTGCATGCGCCATACATGATGAAATATTGGTCCAGATCGTGTCCTCGAGGGCTTTTGTGAGTTCGTCAACCACAGCGAACCTCTGAGCTGTGTCTGCGAGCCTGGTTTTCGCAGCCGCCGAATCCGCATCCGCCTGACCTGCCAGGACCTGCCGTTTCAGCAGGAGGATCTTCCAAGCCTCTTGGTACACGAATTTTATCGAGTTCTCACGCTCGCTGAGGAGCCGAATCAAACTCTTGGTCCGGGTTTTCACGTTTTGCACATCCTCTAGAACCTTACGAGTCTGAGTGATATTGCGGCGGGCGACATCGACCGTGTACAGGATGTTCGGGCACGGGGTGTTCCGCAGCTGCTCATCAGCGAGTCGTCGTGTTTCGCGGAGCCGCTCGAGCAAAGAAGCCAGGCATTCACGAGTTCGACTGACGAGCGCCCGGTTGGTATGTACCTCCACGAGTTGCGAATGTAGCGCCGAGTAGTGTTGCTTGCGGATTTGTGCCTGTCTTGCCTCGAAGAATCCTCGCTGTGCCACGGCGCGGTCGAGTTGCTCGTGAGAGTAGAGATACTGTCGAGCGAGGTCAATTGCGTCTTCGTAGGCCTCCTCCTGTTCATCGAACGGGAAAGGTTGCGTGTGGCCATGACCATGACCATGACCGAGCCTACTTGCACGTGAGAAGGGATCAGTTCCGCCATCCTCCGTATCCGCTGGATGTCGCACGTAGTATAGATACCCGTGCTGGCCTTGTCCAGCCATGGCTTTATCGTCGGTTTTCGGCTAGCTCCGAGTGCCTGCGCGGGGAGAATCAGAGCGGAGAGTCAGTCCAGATTTTCCTTCCCTCTTCTGTCAATCTACACCCGCGATAGGCTTCTATGCTCCGACGATATCTCTCAGAAAGTGTCTATACATGCGAGTGGATTCGAGAAAAGGAGTTGGAAACGCGTGAAAACCGGGTGAGATAGGGGGTCTGTGTGGGTTTTAACAAGCGAAAACAATTACAACACACCAGATACACTATCTCATATCAGAAACACATGATGTCATATTCAACCATCTGAACATATCCAATAGTACAAAGTGTCTAATTTCGAGTGATTCCATCCACCCGCCTTCGTGACTCCATCCACCCGGATTCGTGACTTCATCCACCCCCGCTTGGAATCTCGATGACCGTGTGTAGTTGCACTGCAGGCGTCGTAACCCGTGCACACGGGGTATACCTGCAGCACACTGGATTATAAGCGATCGTATCCTGAAACACTTGTACGCAGGGTTTTAGCCCGGTAGGCGCGCGATCACGCCCGAAAGGCCACTGGAAGAGCTTAAAGTGGCGTTTGACCACACAATGCTAAGAGTTCTGTATATGCAGGTCGGGAGATGAGTGGTTCTAGAAAACAGTCTGAGTCGATAGATCCCGCACTGCAAACGCAAAAATCTGACTATCATTACTACAGGCTTCACGATGTCTGCCCCAAAGACCCACCTAAATCGACTTCTTAGTTCCGCACTTCCGCTCCTGATAGTGCATGGAGGCGTTTTGCAGGGGAGCCGTGGGGCCACGCGCGTAATGCCCAGGCAGAACGGTGCAGATTACTCTTTTCTTCCAGAATTTCTCATGAATCCTCCACAACCCCACTACTTACCAGTACAGAACGCGCTTTACACTCCCGCACACAAGTCGGAGAGACGCACGAGAGCTTTGTGAACGCTTACTGAGAGGCGTAGCAACACATCTGACACCTTGTTTGCATTCTTCCGGGCGCTTAAGGGTTTAGTGGCCTGCGCTAGCCAGCAGCCAGTCATGATATCCACATCATCCCACATCATTACCCGCTACTGGCGACCCGACCCAGGTCGGTCTTCCGCAGTAGCGACGGGGCCTAGGCCTACAGCCGCAACTGATGTGGCGATTGGAGATCGCGCCTTCGCACGAGTTGAGAAAGCCCGGGCACAACTAAGTGTGCTAGAAGAACAGCTTGCGGAGCCTGCCCGACTCATCGCCGAGGGCGAAGTCGTGGCTTTCCCTACTGAGACAGTGTATGGATTAGGAGGTGACGCAACAAACACGGAAGCTATTGGAAAAATCTATTCAGCCAAAGGTCGACCTTCAGATAACCCGCTTATTGTCCACATTGCGACTCGTGAGCAGCTCAGTCGCATTGCTAAAGAAGTTCCTGAAGTGGCTCTACCGCTCATGGATGCCTTCTGGCCCGGACCGCTCACCCTCGTCCTCCCAGCTACACCGAATGTTTCTCCACGAGTTACAGCGGGATTAACCACAGTGGCCGTTCGCATGCCGAACCATCCCATTGCCCTTGCGTTGATTCGCAAGAGTGATATTCCTATTGCCGCTCCTTCAGCAAACGCCTCTGGACGACCATCACCCACCTGCGCTCGTCACGTTGCAGACGACCTCGATGGTAAGATTGCTGGTATCATTGACGGTGCACTCGTTCGCACACGTCTGCGCGACGCAATTCGCGAGCTGAATGCAGCGTCCTCCAAGGATCGGGACTCGGCTACGACGGCGGAGGCGGCATCAGACGACGCGTACGAGTCAGAGTGCGTATTCGGAGTGGAGTCCACAGTAGTTGATATCTCTCAGTTCTGCACCAGTTCTATCAAGATCGAACATCCCAAGGTTTACATTCTACGTCCAGGTGCTGTCACAAAGTCGATGCTCGAAAGTGTACTGCCTGAGTGCCAAATTGAATACGACCCAACTCTTCCAATTGACCCCTCGCTACTTCCATCAAAGGAGCAAAATGTCGAGTCCAAGACCCAGAAGCCAGATTCGAATGCGACCGTCTCCGACGACCAGTCTGGAGCTGAAGCGGCTTTGCGACATGAGCTAGCTACGCGAGCGAACGCCGCAGAAGGGGAAGTGGAGCGCACAGCGGTGGGCACTTCAGCCACGCCCATGGCACCAGGCATGAAGTATGTCCATTACGCACCACGTGCTCCGCTGTACCTTGTGCTGGGCTCTGCAGGTTCTGGTTCATCTGGCTCCACTCCTCAGGCATCCGCCTCCACAGCGATCTGGGAACAGGTCCGAAGCGCGTCGCAAGCACACATTGGTTTGCTCCTCACATCAGAGAGCTTTGCCGAACTAGGATTGAACAAGCTTGCCAGCCAGCACGGAGTTCCTCTACCAAGCCTTACCAACCCTCGTCTTGTCTTTGCCGTAGATCCTTCTGGGGCGGAGATTCGGCTACTTACCGAAGAGTCGCCGAACCCAGAGCCAGGTTGGAAGAAGGTCACTGCTTTGTATTGCGGCTCACGTCAGGACTTTACCACAGTCTCAGTCCGACTTTATGACGCGCTGCGAGAGTTTGACACTTGTCAAGTAGAAATAATCTTTGCTGAGTCGCTCGATAGCCATGACGGCGGCGCTGCTGTCATGAACCGACTACTCAAGGCTGCAGGCGGAAAGATTCTCCGAAGTTGACCATGGGGATGGAACGAAGATGAAAGGTCCGTAAGCAGGGCATCCCTAAGTGAAAGGACTCTAGTACGTTTTCGCCTTCCACACTGTTTATGAGGCCAGCCAAACTGGCGTGTATGTACAGGATTGCGAATGCTGGTATTCTCTGATACTCTAAAGCAACTTTGTGAGGTTGTTCGGATGTAATACAGTCCAGTCTAGTTATGGGTGGGGCAAAGCCGACCCTATCATCGTTATTTTCACTGTATATGTGAGTATCTATGCGCACCTTAGTCCTCCCCCTTTCGTAGTTGCTCGTTGCCCCCTCGGCTGGTTGCTCTGCCCCACATTTGGCCGAATCAGGGTAAAATTTTGATGACTGAGAACACTGACCGGTTGTACAAAACTTGGTGGATCTCAAGTTGTCTTGTAAAACAAACCTTACAACAGGTGTCTCTGTGTCATATCTAGCTTATCTGTATACTTATGTCCACTGGTACGTTTGGAGATTGACCCTATACTCCACTCAGATTCCTCTCTGCAACTCTTCGACCTCGCTTGAGACCCCTATCTCCGTGCGTTTGACTGGATCCGTGCGTGGGGCACCAAGATCGGCCTGCATACCCAACGATGGTGGTGACCTCCACAAGTCTCCCAGCCCAACGTGTCTCAGTGCCATGTATTTTACTCACAATACCTATCCTATCTGCCCTGTCTCGTCTCTAGAGCCAACGATGAGTGATGCAGCTGCAGCAATGACCGCTGGGCAAAGCAGTGCTGCTGCTGCTGCTGCGGCGGCTGCTCCTTCCACATCTGCGTCGTCTGCATCCACAACGAAAGCATCAGCCCCGGCTCCATCCGGCACGACCACAACGAGCGGTAGCACCGTTTACGAGCCACCAACTCAAATCATCAAATGGACGGCCGTGGCAACCTGGAACTATACCAACACGTTTGAGAACTGTCCCATTTGCAAGCGCGCTATGGATCAATGCTGTGTTGCCTGCCTGACCGATGCAATGCGCGCGGAGGATTGCAAGCCTGGCTGGGGCATCTGCGGTCACTCCTATCATCACCACTGCATCAGCAAGTGGCTCACGCAACGATCTTCGTGCCCGGTCTGTGATAAGCCTTGGGAGTACTCTTCACGGACCATGTAATCAATTTGCGTTGCTTCCACGGAGGCCAAGCCTGATGACAACGAAGAGGGGCCTGCGAACAGGAGCCTGCGAGCGTTCATTGCAACCGGGCACAATTCACATTCACATGTACAGAGGTAGGAACAAGTCACATATTCGCACGATCGATTAAATACTTTGTTGTGGCATTTTATTGTAACACTAAGTTAGTTTGATAACGAATAAACAGGAATTAGTTGATGTATATATCGACGGGATGATCCGATTGAAACGTATGTCGGGGCGATAAACTTGACAGTAGGTTAGAAGCCCATCATGTTGAAGCGCTGCAGGAAGCGCCTCTGGAGATAGCCCCACTGACGACCGTAGATGGCGACTTGACCATTGCTGAGTCCGATTATGATCTCGCTATCGGAGCGCGAAACCGTGATTGATGTGATACGAACGTCTTGTGGAACGGACTGCTCGCCACCTTCATTTTGTTGGGTTGCCCCGGCGACCCGGACAGCGTTCGCAAGACGAAGTGAGTCCGTCTCGAAAATGTATAGATCACCTGCTGTGCCTCCTGCAAGCAGATAAGTTCCGTCCGTCGAGAGTGCAAACGCAGACAATGGTTCGTTTCTCCAGTGCATGCCGCGCTCATCGCCATTCAGCGATCTTGAATAGATGGTCTGATCACTTGCGGAGTACAGTACAATGACTCCATCGTCTGTTACCGCTACCCATGACACGGGAGAGGCAGTGTAGCCGACAAAGAACGATCTGATGAATGCTCCACTGGTCAATGAATGGATAGCACACGAACCATCAGCTGCGCATGAGATAATCACGTCCAAGTCAGAGTGGATTGCGAGGCAGGTAATTGGGGCATCATGCACACCTGACAAGGTGAGCACAGGTACTGGCACCAGCAGACCCGGTGGAACGAATCCAGCCATTGTCAGAGCCTTCGATGCATAACGGTTCGCAGCATCTGCGACTGGTGAGATGTCAGAGCTAGGACCTAAACGCGTGGCTCCGAAGAGGGCTGCACCATAGTTGCGATGCCCAATGGTGCGCAGACGCGACGACGACGAACGCTTACTCGTAGGCGCTTGGCCAGTGAGTGAGGCAGCCGCAGCTACCGCGTTGGCTGACGCTGCTTGCGCGAGCTGGTTGGAAACAACGACATCCCGTTTCATGGCATGCTTGGTGCTCTGAGGGAGCTCCGTAGGTGTCAGAGTCGTGCGCAGCGCTTGTGTAGGTAGCAGCGGACTTGGGGATTGTACGGAGTTGTGCATCCGGGCAGTGCTTGCAGACTGAGTCTCTCCAGCTTGCTGGTGATGTGCTGCTGAGGTGGTTGAGCTTATTGTTGAGGTTGGAGTCAGGTCAACACTTTGCTCGTGCCTAGGACTGTCTGCTTCATCCTGTACCAGTGTTTCTGTAGCATCAGGCTCGGTTTCACATTCCTGCAGCGATTCCGAAATCGAGCTGAATTCTTCGGATCGACGTCGACCACCTGTACCTAATTGAATGACAGCAGGCGACCCAAGGGTGGACGGCAAGGGTCGCTCAGTCTCAGCTAACTGGAAGTCAGGTAGCTGTCCCTGATGTATGCCACCACCTGTAGGAGTCATTGTCGTCCCCTGAGGTGAGGATGCTAGCGAAGACAGACCAGCTGAGGCAAGTGAAGCAAGACTAGGCTGAGGGTCTGTTCGGGCGAGTGATGTGACAACCGACACAGCGTTGGCGACAACTGCATTGGCAGATGCAACCATTTCCTGGTTTTGTGCCCTGTCGGCCAGGACTGCTGCCTTGGCTAACTCCAGAGCATCGAACGGCAGGAGTCCACCTCCATCTCCGACACTCTGTTGCGAGGGTGTGGACGTTGAAGGGAGACTAGCGGTTAACGTGGTGCTACTAGCTGGCGCTGCAGCACCGACCGCGCTTGCGGACGCACTATCGCGTGAACTACTCGAACCACCGGCCGCATTCCATGGGATGTACGCATGGGCTCCGGTGCCAACAAGCCAGACTGCAATCTGACCATCTTGCGAGCCACTTGCAAACACTTTACCATTCTCTGATAACGCTACTGCTGAGACTGGTGCCGAGTGATGCAGAATAGTCTGGACGAGGCGGCCGGGTCGTGGTGCTGGACTTCCCGGCCCCGTTGCAACATTCCAAATTGACACACGACCAGAGATCCTGTCACTCTCGATGCCAGCGAACGAGCCCCCTAGAGGAGCCGATACTGATCCTTGCGATGCGTTGGAACCTGGGGCTGATGCGTCTGATGATCCAGCAGATCCTTGAGTGGGACCGCGTTTCGAGGCAACTAGGGGCTGGGCCAGGTTTGTGACCCGTAAACTGCCATCCCAATGACCTCCGGAGATGATCGATAGACCGTGGTGCGTAACTACAAATAGATTGGCCGAAATAGGAACCCTTGGAGCAAACGGTACACCTCCTAGCAAAGGGCGCGAAGGCAGCCTTTTGCCGTTTCGTAACGCGGCAACGAGTCTGGAGCCCGTAGCAGGTCCAGCCAATATAACCTGCGTACTGGATGATGATTTACCACCAACGTCTCCTACGTATGATGAAGGAACGGGTGCCACTGAGTTCGCGAATAATCCCTGCTTTTCTTGGTTCACCTGAATGACTTGCTGTGATGCACCTAGAGACATACTGTCCCCAAGCAAAACGTATTCCGGAGTCAGATGGAACGGTGGGATGTGCGATTCATCTTGCCAGCGATGCACAGCGACATCACGTGAGGCTGCGATAGAGACAAGGCTGTCACCTAAGTGCGCCAGGAACACGAGAGGGTCATTGCGTCGGGCAAGGTACTCAACCTTCCAGAGTTCCAAGAAGAAGTTCTTCAAAAACTTGCGACGAGGATAAACCGAATCGAGGGTAACCAAGGGGAGTGCCTCTGGATGAGGCGCTGTAAAAAGCTGAATAGGGGTCTGACCAAAGTATTCGATCTGAGCGAGGGTGGCATCGTGTTGACCTTTACGGGCCAGCTCGACAACATCGACTGCACCACGGTAGGTCAGATGGAAGAAAACATTGTTCGCTCGCTCAGCTGCAGCTCCCTGCTGCTTTTCACCAAAGATAAGGTCAATCCACTTATGCAAGTTCGCAGTGACATAGTCACTCTCCAACGCCTGGCGATTGATGCGAATAAAGTGTTCGGGTGATCCCAGCGCCCAGCGTGGCAATGCAACATCGTCGATCCTAACTTCGGTTTGCTGTCTGAAACCCAAATCAAGGCGGTTAGTGTTTCTCAGCAGAGAAGACAGGAAGAAGAACTCAGGAATCAACTCTTTCACGTCGGCTTGATTCGTTAGGACACCTCGCCATGTGTGCGGGATGGAGTGGAAAAGTCGATCACCATGGTCAACGTGCCCATCTTGAAGTGCAAGAGCATGCGCAGTGTATGGGGCGACACGAAGCAGGTAGAACAATACTGTGCCACTGCTGCTATAGTGTGTTCCATACAGGAACCATGGATTCTCGGCATCGCCCGCGAGTGATTCGGCTCGGTCCAGGAACTGTGCAAGACGTTCAGGATTGAGTGCGCCAATCGGTTTGCTTAGATCTCTGAACGTCACTGAGTATCTCTGTGGATTGTCCAACGAGATGGTTGCGGATTCGTAGTCGCTCAAGACCCATGGCATCACAGGGTACTGAGCAAGATCGGCGTAAGTCCGTCCAGCGACGGTGTTGAGCGCCATAAGATAGTCGAAGTTCGACAGATCGCGGTTACGCCAGAGATTCGTTAATCCGGACCGCTGAAGCGCAACTACGGGGTCTTCGTCTGGTGAGGCAAAGGCGCATGCTCTCGCTTGCACCGAGGGGTATGCGGGGCTGAACCTGGATGACCGTAGGGATGCTCCCATGATGATGTCAGAGATGTGTTCAAAGTGGGCAACACCTGTAAGCGGAGATATCGATGGCACCAGATAAGGTGCACCGCCTGTCCCACCCAGGCCTACTCCTGCAAGCAATGCTGCCATAGGAGATAATCTCATCCTTGATGGCATCAGTTTCGTACTGTTACGCGAAGCCCCGGTAGTAGCATTCGTGGTCGGAGTGACAAACCATCCAGGTGACGCGAGCAACGCCAGCCATGCCGCTGTAGAGGGCGAAGCGATCGAGGCTGCGACGCTAAATGGTCCAGGACCGCTCTCTGAGCAAAGTGGTATCTCCTCAAGCTGCGAGGGAGAGAGACTCGTGGCAAACGAGCTCGGCGCAGTCGCTGCCAAAACACGAGCCAATCCTGGTGTCGTTGCAATGAGCTTCGCATATCGGTTCAGGCTACCAGAGAGTGCACTTGCCAACCCAGATGGCGCGGCGCTCCATGCATAAGTTGAGCTCGGTGACCCACCTAGTGCAGCGAGCCTTGGGAACGCAGCGGCTGTGACGTCAACAGCATTGGGAGCAAGCGATGTTGCAACCGGGCCGCTTGCTAAGAGACTCTGTGCGGGGGCAGATGCCAACTGCGTCCAGGTTCCGTTACTCAATACCATGGAGAAGCCAAGCTGCTGAAGAGGAAGCGGGGGCGAATTTCCACCATGGCCGCTGGCTTCGTCGAACGAAGCACTGCTTGATGCGACAGGCTGTGAATACATAGCTGTCGAGAGCGAACCTGTGAGTGAGGAGGCCGATGGGATCACGATTGGCAGAGCGCTTGCATCAACTGCGGCAGGAGCGGCCGAGATACCAGCAGCCTGAGCCGCACGCTCAAGCTGCATGTGACGTGCACGGATAGCGCGTTGTAGTAATTCAAATACACGGTCGCGCGAGCTCTTGGATGGGAATTGGAGGAAGACACTAGCATTGCCCTCGATAAAGAAGATCTCCAGTGCAGTGGGTTGCAACTGGTAATGGCGGGGCTGAACAGCGTTGATCATACTAAGTGGCCATTCCTGCGCACGAGGTAGATGAAGCTGAGGAGGTGCTGCACCGAGCGAATCGGCACATATGGCAGGATTGAACTGTGCGCCAAATGCGATGCTAGTCTTCATCGGTGCTCCTGTGGGCCCACCCCAGCGGCGAAGCTGTAGTGCAGTAGCAAGCTCGAAATCTTGACGTGAGCGAACTGAGGTATTTGTGCTTCGGGATAGCTCGGTGGGTCCCAAACGAGCGGGATGCGAGTGCTCAACGCGAGATGAGTGTCGTCTGTGGGAGGCCACATGCCGACGTCGCAGCGGTAAACGCCTTGAACGGTCAGATGCGCGTGTCTGCGATCGCACAAGCCGACGGCGCGCTGCTCTCTGGCGAACTCTTAGCGGCTGAAGCAAGAAACTCAATGCAGCATAGTATGGTGAGAGCTCTTGCTTTGTAAGCATGATCGCTGTGTCGACGGCACTAGGACTGCCTTGGAGGTCACGTCCATGGACAGCGTAAAGACTGGCAGTGTAGGGCATAAGTAACGCACGTCGGCGTCGTGCCTGTGTGAATGTTGCTGATCGCAGCGCCTGTATCACGGAAAGCAAACGTTCCTTAGATGGACGCTTGTTATCATGATCTGATGTCAAATGCTGCTGGTCCGACTCGGTACTGCGACTTGGGACTACGTCCGGTGTTTGGACCTCGAGTGCTGCACTGGCGGTTTCTTCACGCCTGTGTGGGGGGCTGCTGTGATCTGCCCGGCTTTCTAGTGTTGAGAGCACCGGCGGATCAGGCTTGGCAATCGGCGTGAATGGGGAGAAGATTTCGCTCTCATCACTCTCGTTATCCGAATAGAAGCCAGACGGATCGACTCCTGAACTTCCCGAGATCGACCGAAGATTTGGGCTTGAAGGAAGCGTCTCAGGTACGTCTACCTGAATAGCCAATGGCTCAGGAGAGACTGCTTCTGCGCTTTGTGCCGCACTATCCTTCCTCGGTGTGACGTTGCGGTCCTCCAGAGCCTCGTGCCTTGACGAGACCTTGCTAGGAATTGGCGTTGAGGGCACAGCAGGGCGTTGAGCAGGGACAAACACGGGTATCATATGCGCTCCGCTCGTTAATGCCGACTTCCTGTTTGTCTCAGCCTCCAATCGCTGTGCGCGACGCTCTCGACGAACCTCCTTGCGGAGTAGGTCCAAGATAGGTTCACTGGCCTTTTCATTCTCGATCAACTTTCGAATTGAGCGAGGCAGTGAAGGTAGTAAGCGGTAGGCCATTGCAGCAGCACTGGATGCATGGCTGTGAGCAGTGGCAAACCATGGCAGTGTTGCGGTGGCGGCCCCAGAACGTGGCTCTGCTGAAGGTAGCAGGCCATGCAATTCCTTCAAGAGGCGCGTTAACTTTCCATTCTGTGCTAGTGGTTTTCGCGAGCGATGGGTGGTAACAATTCTCCTGGCGAGAGGTACAAATGCAGAAATTCCTGTCGCAGGCGAAACATTATGCTGCTGGTTTTCAAACTGAGCAAACATGCGGATAGTATGATCAAGCTCCACCTCTAAGAAGTGCGTGGTTTTGGTCTCTGATCGAAGCCATCTTCGTAGTGTTCGCAGCCAGATTACAAGTGCCTCTTGCGACCACACTGATTTCGAGGTAAAGAATAGAGATGCCGGGCAGCTGCAGGAGGAAGCGGTGCATTCACCCTCTAGACTTTCGAGGCCGTAATTGTGCCATGTTTCCATTGGTCGTCCAGCTGGACACATGCAAGACTCGCCACAGGTGTGTCCAGCTAGTCGATGTGACAGCAGCGTCGCTTGATGGATCAGATTCTGGACGATTGTTCGTGCTTCCAGTAAAATTGTGGGGTCAGCAGCAGCCAAGAATGCCCGGGCCTGCCTTACCTCCACGCCACGCTCTAGATGGTTCTTAAGCGTGCGATCAATCCGTGTAAACGCCTCATACAGGGTTTCGCGTGGTCTCGATACTGCAGCGCGATTCCACATGGTACCAGTATTCGTGGGTTGTGTTGGACGGCTGCGTCGCAATCCTGGGTTATGAAGTCTGGCCTTGGCCTCAGAGAGCAGCTCTGCCCGTGTGCGCCTAGGAGGTGGCTGCAGCAATGCGAGGATCAACGTATAGGCACGGGCTTGCTGAAGGGCGCCTTCAGTGCTCATAAGCTCTAGACTGAAGTGGGTTGCAGTGAGCTTGAGCACCGCAGGCGTCAAATCGAAACGGACCACTGCGCACTCAGCCGCATAAACCAGTGGACTCAAGAATACACCTTGGAGCAGTAAAGGCGTTAATCCACCCGATCCAAAGATGAGAGGTGAAAGCACTTGTCTCATATATGCTCGCCTTGTTTCGCTCGGAATGACGGAGCCGTCGCTATCTCGCTTCGCGATTGAGCCGCCTGATACGATGACCTCGCGTTCTTGCTGTTTGCGATCGCCTCCCGCAGCTTCTGGGAATCGCCGGATTGCGGGGACTTCACCCACTCCAAGTGTGCGTGAGGCAACAGTACTGCCAATGAGAGGGCCAGGGAAGCACGACGACGGCGGATGCCCTGAGGCAAATGCTTCCGAGAATGTAATTCCATGTCCCAAGAGAGGGATTGGACATCTTTCCAAGTCAAGCTTCCATATTGTCTCACCCGCAGCTGCAATGGGGGGAACATGTGCACTCAATGGCATCGCGCCAGGAAGCAATGATGCCGCCATACCTTCTCCCAGGTATTGTACGGTCGATTCCTGGATCTCAGAAGGAGCAAAAGATGATCTACTAGAAAGCAGCGTTGCTGCACTATTATGATAGCTGACAGCACTAGGCTGCGATCCAGTTGGCATGGAGGCTTGGTTGCCCAGACCATTCTGATTACTTGTGGATGAAACTACCTCACCTAGCGTGCGAGGCACAAAGACATTAGCTGGTCCTAACGGGTGCGCTGATTCTTCGGGCTTTTTCATTGCTTCGAGCGCTATGGAAGCCGACTCTGATAAAAAGCAACGGAGAGGTTGAGGTACCTCAGTTTCGATCGGGATCGTAATATTGAATCCCATGGCTTCTCTGGCCAGTTTTAGTGATCGAATTGCAAGCTTCAGTGCGGTTCCCGTAGTGAGGGCATCAAACGGCTGTGCAGCATATTGGGCCAAGTTCGGCACAAGTGAGCTATCCGTTGCCTGAATCCAGCGCAGGCTAAATGCTTTGGCCGATTCTCCATTGACCCCAGAGGACGACTGCGCAGTTGAGGGTACCAAATAAGGAAGCATTGTTGTTGGGTGGTCAGACACAGCTCCATAAAACGCAGCTTGCGCAACTGCACGAATGGCGCTGTACAGCGTCAACCGACCCAGATCCGCCCTCTGCCGCAGTCGTTTCCGGCCTTCTTCTGGATCTACTGGGGTCGCTCCGCTGGGATCGACTGTATCGAGATACAACGTAGATTTCTTGGGTTGCGCAGGGTCCAACTGCCTCAGCAGCTTCAGGGAGCTACGCAACTGAGCAAGGGTTCGGAATGGTTGTGGGAAAAGACGATGCTCAGGCTTCGCGACAAAGCGTTTTGCTCTCTCAAACATATCTACTTGTGAATCGGGGAGTTTGCTTGCACTGTCATCGTTCGACTCAACTAAAGCCTCGTCTGAGTCACCACGTCCTTGAGTGGTAGCAGGAACCACTGCACGTGGCCCAGTCGCTCCGAAACGAACAGGCTCTGCCAACGTGGTGAGCGAGACGGATGCATACGGATTTCGGAAGTTGTGGCTTGCAGTGATGTGCCACAAACCAAGAGGGTTCACAGATAAACGCAATCGGGTCCGTTGGGCTGTTTCCGACAATGTATCAAGTGTCCATACCTGACACGGCAGTTCTGCCAGAGTAAGCGATGCAGGGGCATTCATAAGAGCGTACCTGTCCAGTCTTCTCGTTTTGCCACTTCGCCGCGATGGTTCTGAGTTGCGTCCGAACGTCAGTTGCCGATTTTGAAGCTTTCGGCGTTTGGCATCCAAATCATCCTGGTACTTGCTTGGCAACGTTGGGTGCATCGAACGACCAAACACAGAGCTCTTGGCAGGAGAGGGGTGTGGGGAGCCATGACTATGAATCTGTTGGAATACTTGAGGTTGTAACGACATCTGTGAGATGTCTGTGGGTCCTTGTAGTAGCGAGCGGCCGACAACCATTTGCTGGGATGCTTCCGCTGGACCGGCTGCAGAAATAATGCCATGCGCAAGCGCTTGCGCCTGTATCTGGGCTTGGAGCTGGGCCTGGGCCGCAGACGAAGCTGCAGCTGCCGCGGCCGCAGCGGCTGCCACCACAGCGACCGATCCTTTCTCGGCATAACTACCCAGAGCAGAATTAAACGCTGACCCTTTGTGGGGATGATACTGTGCCGACCAACAAGTGTTGACACCGTTCCTCAGCTGAAGCCATAGTCGAGCCCAGCTCTCGCCGATTGCCTCTGAGCTGCGCTGTCTGACGCGCTCTACGCACATGATTCGAATCGTGTCTTGCTCCACATGAAGCGCCAGGGTGCGGTCGAGTACCTTCGTGAAGAAAATCAAAGCGTTCTCTGCCGCACTTCGCTCACGTGCTAAATCCGTCATTCGTCTTCGCTTTAGCTTCGATTCGAGCTTAGACATCTTGATGAGCAAGGTTAACATGCCTTGTCCGATGGTCTCTTCGGGCGAGTTGGTTCCGGATGCTGCAAGCGGGAAAGCTGATGCCAGACCCGCAAATGCGTAATACGGAGACGGGAAGAATCGCACTTGATGTTCTCCAGTTCGTGCCGCAGAGGCTGCGGGTGAACTCGGAAGAAGTGCAGCATGTGCTCTGCTGTTGATAGGAGGCGCCGGAATTCTAGGTCTGCAGACGTGGGGGTCAAGTCTATACGCGAAATGCGTCAGAAGGTTTCTAAAGGCGACACACATTCGAGTAGCCTGCACTAGCGCGGGTTTCTGACTCGTAGACGGTGCACTGGTACGAGTGCTTCGGTTGAATGGCCTCAAGCCCTCAACTGTCACGTATCGTCCGGGCTCTACTTTGAGGAGCCTTCGCGCATGATTCTCACATACAAATAACCAGGTCTGCTCGATCTTGTCAAACATCGGAGACAGGCCGGGAAGCGCCCTTGCAAGTTGTTCCAGTGTAACGCTCTCTGAGGTTTCATTGCCATTATTCTGAGAGATCTTCTTGTAAACCAGCCGACACAGGTTTCTGTACGCAGCTTCGAGCTGCTCTTGGTGGTAGCCACCCACATGAGGTAAGAGGCTCTCAGATCGAGAGGGAGTTAATGAATTTGATGTGGAATACATCTTTCCGGTGTCCACGAAGTATCTCTTGCATTGTGCGAGCACAGTTCGACGTACATGAGCCATAAGAACGGGGACAATGTACAATTCAAACTGATCAAGAATGCGCAGAGACCTTGGGCGTGTGGCTCGACCACTGCGATCACTCAGATGGACAGAAAGCCATTCAAACACAGGCCCGACATCATTACGTAGGCGCAGCGCATCTGATAGTAGGGGTGATGTTGTAAGCTGCAAAATGCGATTCAAATCAGCCACCATATCTTCTACCAGACCAGGAGATGATGCAAGCGCTTGAGAGTGATGACGTTTGACGGTCTTAATTCCGGTCATGAGCACCCGTCGCAATATGTCAAGTGCTGACGTGCCACTGCCATTGGATGATCGCGAAGATGCCTGCCGGAGCTGATGCGAAGAAGGCAGTGACATCGTCGAGATACTCGTTACAAAGCCCGGCGAGGGACTTACCGCACCAACCGCGTTTTGGAGAGATACGAGATCATTTGCTGATGGCTGTGAGGAAAGCGTCGGAGAAGACTTCACATCCACAGAAGCTCCAGCTGATACAGGGATAGGGTCGTTTAAGATCTGATGCTGATCAGTGAGCCGTTTTGCTAGCCGTTCCGCGTAATCTAGCGCGATCGCCTCAACAAAGGAAGTGAATGAACGATCTCGAGACTCGTGGTATTGCTTGTATACTGCACGTGAGTAACAATCGCCATTGCGATCGCCTGATGACGGAGCCGATGCTGAGATTATTGTAATAGAATCAAGTTCCCTCAGCTCGTCTCCTTCATCAATCTTCGTTTCCTCCACTGAGAACGAGGAAAGCGACATAAACTGCTGGAGAAACGCGGTGCGAACAGCGCTCAAGTAAGCTTTGGGTGACGTAGGTGACGGCAGATCTTGGATATCGCTATCACTTAGCACAATCTCAGGAGGTACAAACGGGTTCCTTCCGCATCCACACACGGGTTCATCGCGGTCTTCACTCGAGAAATCTTGAGTACACCCAACCCTGCGGGCCATGATGAGTGGGGTTTTCCATAGCCCATCGCAGCCGAACCTAAGATGGACTTTGCGCTGGCGCACGTCGTAGCGGGTCTCCTCAACGAGGCCGTGCGTAGAAACATTATTGGGCTGCTTCCCGATTTGACTGAGTAAGGTGCGGCATAGTTTGCTCGCCAATAGGAGCGACGCCGCCTCGTTTGCGGGTCCCAACGAACTAGTTGCGAATGCGACTCCCATATTTGGTGTTTCTCCATAGAACGACGATGCCCGAAGGATGCGCTGCAGTTGCTGACGTGTTCTTGCGCTTGCCGCCATGATGGAAAGAATAACTGAGCTTGCGAATGCTTCAGATGAACTCAGACGCGCCGGAATATGCCTGTAGCCTATCCATCTTAGTGGAACACCTTGCCGGGCAACCATTCGTAGCCAATATGGCGTAAGGAGAATTGCATTGTATGCCCGCTCTAGATCACTCACACCGAGAGACTCAGCTCGGGAAGGTGCGATTTCCTCTACCGTCGTCACATTCGAGGCAGCAATATTCTGTGGTGTAGGAGGTGGCACTGGTGCGGATTTCTTTCCCGTCAGTTTCTCCTTTAGCCATCGAAGAGTAGCCGAACCCTTCGCTTCCCGAGCGGCCTCTGCTTGAGCAGCCGCAGCCTCTAGCGAGAGTCGCTCAGCCATTTTCCTTCGAGCTTCCAAAATCGCTGTTTCTCGATCTAACCATCGTCGAGACTCACGCTCAAGCCACGGTCCTCGCATCCGCTCCATCTGATTCGCAAGGAGCGCGGAAGCGATGGCTGCAAAAGTTCCAGCAGTTGCCACAAGTGCCATGCCTTGACCGAGACCCTCCTCAAGCTGATCGGCAACTTGCACAATAATACGCGGTAGTGGACATGAGTTGTCAGGTACTTGCCGCGGTCCACTGACAGTTGCGCCTCGACCGACGTTCAGGACTGTTTTGAGGGTGGAATCAGGGCCATTAGAGAGAGACAAGATGATATCTGGGTTATCCGCCACTGCGGAAGTTCGAGGCCCCAGGTCGTGTAGCTGCGTGAATGGCACTCCCGATCCATATCCCAATGCCATACGCAGTGAGAGTGGCAGCAACGCACCAGAGAAGCCAACCTCAAGCTTTCGCGATTCGATATCGGCTCGCCCAGGTGTTTGGTCCGTATTCTCAGGCATCGTGTAGTCGTTGCTTTGCGAGTTGACTAAATCTTGTGCGGCCTCGACCAATGCCGTAGATGCAATTCGCTGTTCTGCCGCGCATATCATCCAGTTGGGAGCTTGTAGCAGCGGTGCGAGCATGGCTGCAACACCGAGAAGCGCGGAGGTATAGGGAAGGTGACTCACATTACATTGTGGATTCCAGGTCTCACGGGGATCCAAGTTCACTTCATACGCTTTACCAGCATGCTGGCGCGCTACCTCTACTGTTTCAATTACGAATGATCCAGAGGATCCGTCTACGAAGTCATTCACTTCCACTTCTCTACGGCTGAGCGGAGTAAACGGAAGCGGATCGTTCTGAGGATAAAGCAGGGGAATGATGGCGCGCACACCATCTGCCATCGCTGTCGGTAACAGCGTTGCGCTCAACATGGCAAGCTTTAAGGGCGCGATCTGGTCGTGCCGTGTGGGTTGGGATCCATGAGGAGCCAGAACCCCATTGTGAGAAGTAATGTTTCTGGAGGGGACCGTATTGGATTCTGTCTGTGTGTTATCTTGCAGCTCTGGCACATTAAATGAGGCTGTTGCTAAGGCAGAGTCAGCAAGACTACTGAGGTCGTCAGCTGATCGCAGATGAGCGGTGGATGGTCCCATATTGGTGATATATTGGGACTTCGCTGCAAACTGGCTTGCATGTCCGCTCTGACCTGAAGCAGAGTGAGCGTTCGTAGCCTCGAAGTATCTTGCTAATGGGTCCGTCAGCGGCAGCAGACCCAAAATCGCAACAAGCTGGTGGCGTAGTAAGGCCTCAGGCGAGTCGCGCGACTTTGAGTCCGTGATCCCAACTAGGCGGAAAATAAAGTCATGAACCACCTCTCCATGAATCGCTGCAATTTCTTGTAACCATGCTGAAATTGGGAGTATGGGTGGCGCGCGGACGGGCTGGCTTGAATTCTCGGCATGCTGGTCTCCACCTTTAGGGAGATTCTCTTGTGCGGCGAAGTTGATGGCCCCTGCGAGGTAATCGGGAATGGCGTTGGCAAGAGCTTGGTATCCATGATCTTCTAACCACTTCGCGGCAGTTGGCGACCAGATAAATAGGAGGCTAACACCCAAAGACCAGTAGTCATGAGCACGGGATGCTTTCATGGCTTCTTGTGCCGCAATTGCGGAAGCAGCACGAACCGGATCATTCCTGAGATGCGTTGGTAGCAAGCCGTCCTGAGGTAGATCTGAACTCTTGGCGCAAAGAGGACGACCAGTGGCCAAATCCAGACACTCAGGGGGGAGAGGCATTACGGGTGCAACGGGTCTGGGATCGTTTGCATTCACAGTACCAATGGGGCATGCACGCTCCAGGTGAAGCAGTCTGATCGTCCATGATTTTCGACGCGTTCGTCTCAGACCGCTGCTGGCGTCTCTGTCCGGATGAACAGGTTGCCCAGGTAAGACACTGTAGCGACTGTTACGACCTCTGGATGCCACTGGAGGCACCAAATCAAGCTGGTTAAGGGACGTGTCATCGACTGGCATGCTCATTTGATCCGTCTGTGCATGTGAGCACGAGGACACTGAAATTTCTAGAGGACTCTGACCAACAAATGAAGAAAGCGTGGCTCTTACGGTATCTTGTGGCTGCTGATACACGTCCGACGACTCGATGTCAGTATCCACACCAGTTTCAACATATGCTTCGACAGATGAATAAAGATCATCTTCTTCCTTGGAATCGAGGTGCCCGAAGGCCTCGTACGTTTCTTCAGCAACATCATCTGCTTCCTTATACCGTTCTGCTAGGGCGGTGGCACCTTGCAATGCGTCCAAGTCGACATCAATAAATGATCCCACACGCTGCAGAATAAAGCTCTCGGGGGTTGCACCTCTCCAGACATAGCCAATCATGTGAAGCGTCGCAACTGCGCGCAAGGCCAGTACGGTTAAGGTTCCCAAAGACAAAGTCAAGCCGAACTTTGAACGAGCGATAGAATTAGCGCATGGAAGCATGGACAGACCAGAAGCTTGTGGGAGAGCGAATGCTAGCCCATGTAATTGGCTAGGAAGGACTAGGCCATCCACACTTCCAATGCTTCCTTGGCTAGAGTGCTCATGTTCGAATCCTCCACGCACCTTGTGTCTATCTTGAGACAGTGCAGGATCTCCCGTCACCTCAACATGACCTCCACGGCTCGAATAGAACGTGTACAGATACCTGGATGCGGTCTGTATATGCATCATCCCAGGCTCCAGGATCAAGCAGTGCCACATCGTCTCAGTTGGGGTAAGTGTAGCACTTGGAATGCTTCCAATTGCAGGAACGACAGGAATATCAAGAACAGAGAGCACGGTGCGAAGCGCGGCCCGCTCCGCTTCAATGGAGAAGTTGGTTGAATGGGGAGCTGCGTGGAAAAGCTCGCGGATAGGGCGCCTGATGTTAGCGATGTTTTGGGCAGTCCTTGTGATTGACAATTCGGTTTGGGCTGCAGCAGGAGCGGTGCGAGATCGTCCTGAATACAACTTGCACCAAATGGTCTGGTTAGTCAAAGCATCGGTTGCTGCGAATAGCAGGTGATTCGGGGCGCTTGAATCATACACAGCAAAGTCGCCCAGGGAGATTGAGTCCTCATCGACTGATGGGAGGTTGAACCCTGCTACATCTAGATTAGCCATTCTTGGAAGCGTGGCTGAAATCTTCCGAGTCAAGACGTATCTGCTCGCGAGAACAGCAACATCTGCCGGCGACACCTCGCATGAGCGCACTGGATATTTAGGCGTTAGCGCGCTCGATGACATCGAGAGCCGCTGGAGCTGCGAGTTGGATAAACGCTTTCGCGCGGCCAGAAGCTTCGCGATCAGCCAGAGCAGAGGGGCAAGGTGAAGCACAGACTTAGGCTGGGCTTGAAGACGGTCCGCCAGGAGCTCCAAAACCGACCTCTGGCTCTCATCCTTCACTTGGAGTGCTCTTACGAATGGTTCTGAGTCGCTTTCTGCATCTGGAAGGATGATTTCAAGTAATTTGACGTCACACTCAGGCTGCTGTGTAATCCACCTCATGAGCGGCTGTTCAATTAGTGGTAAGCTGAAGTTATGTTGGTGCTGGATACCAGGGCCCTGAACGTCCCCACAAGAGCAACGGCAGGAACAACTCTCTGCATCACAAGTTATGCAAAATCGTGGCTCGTTACCTACAAGCAATCCAGCGATACCCAACTGAACATTCGGCGTAACATCTGCCACCGAGTCGGAGGTACCGGACAGCAACCGTTGTGCAATTTCCGCCTCAAGGTCAGTTGAGGAATGAATCCGTCCAAGGTCCTTGGGATTAAACGAGGGTCCTCCAGCGATCAGAGAACGAGTGCTTCTGGAATTCCTCTCACCCGTACCGACGGCAAGCGAATTGGTTTCACTCGAAGAGCGGCGCAAAAGTTGTGGGCTTATCCTGAGGAGGGATTCTGCTTTCGCGAGGGTCTCTTCATGCATGGCATCGACAGGAACTCGAACCGAGATCGGCGTGCTGAGTACACCCAACTTAAGAACAATACCTGAGGCCCAGCGAAGAGTTGATAAGCTCACTGCATTCGTTGACGATGTCAAGGCCTCAAGAAGTGCGTTCATCTGTACAACAGCGACAGCACCTTCAGCATAACGACTATTGACAGATTGAGACATAACTCCGAAGGAAGTGCGAATTCCAAGCCGCGCCGCAGCCGGGAACGGCTCTAGACAGCGAGAAATGAATTGCGCCCGATCTGCATTGGCCTGAACTTCTTGCGTCGGTGGCGTCGGCGGAGCCCATCGGAAGGAGTGCATGATCTCAGTTAGCAGGTACCCTAACTCCAGTAGAGCAACCGTTGGAGATTCATCACGCATATGGACCTCAAGCGAGTGAATATTGATCTTGAGGGTCTTTGCGGTATCTGAGGTCGTCTGTCGGGCTCCTGCTCCTGCATTAAACAAGCCCTCTGCTAGTTCCCTCTGAGTGGAGAACTCTCGAAGCGCTCTTGAAGATGGGAACGGTGTGAGGGGTGGTCTGAGGGAGACGGATATAGACGTTGTGAGTGGCGTACTCAGGACCGCATCTTGGGCTAACTTGTCCGGTTCTCCGAGTCCGTGCTCATTCTGGCCGTGTGCACTCTCAGTCATGCCAGGGGTACCAAGCGATGACCCTGAGAGCGCGGTCCATGCTGGAGATGGATTCTGCTGCACAGTGCCGAAGTTTGCTGTCGCTGTGTCAATGATAAAGTCGCGGTGGAGCATCGATCCTAGTGTGCCTTCGCTAGCCTGTAGTGGAACAGGAACGAAAGCGCGAGGGGATGCACCTTGTCCGGCCAACTGTGCCGATCGATCTCCGTCCTGAATGAGAATGCATTGATCTTGAGACTCCGTAGCATCTCGGTCTGGACGTAAATGAATGGTGATCGGGCTCCTGTCGCCCTCGAAGCCAAGCTCTGTCTCAGAGTAGATTTGGTCGATGATCTTCTGAACGTTAAGCTGCTTATAAGTGGGATTTTGAGCAAGGGGTTCAGATTGCGTGTACAATCCATGCTCGAATGCACCGACGCGTGCCAGGAAGGCCGCTTTACGTCCGATCACGGAATCAAGCCTGTCCTCTTGGACGTTCTTCTCCGCAAGTGCAGCCAAGCTTGGTACAGCAGCGCGAATTCGTTCAATGTCCTTCTGCACATGGCGTAGCAGCTGCGAAAGTAGTAATTGCATGGCCAGCGTTGAACGAGCTACGCGAACATCATCTGGTGAAAGCGAAGATTCTCCTTCCGCTTGTAGGGCTTCATTGGTTGTCGGCATCTCAGTTCCGTAGCTCCGCCGGGAAATAGTATCCTCCAGTAGCTGACGCAACGTGGAGCGAGTCATATTCCCGAGCAGTCCGGTTGTTTCAGCGAAGCGCAGCAACCCGTCGAGTTCGGACCCGTCGAGCGCTAGAGCAATTTCTGGCAGCAGACTCAATACATCTTCTGCCGCTCTCACTTCCCTGTCGAGGAGCGTCTCGGTGTCAACACCCGCTGACACCGAGAGACGCGACTGTGGGGAGTGCAAATGGCCACCGTAGCCATATGTATCATCGTTAGAGCGCTTCTGGTCATCCATTTCACCGGGGCCACCCAGTTTGCTGCGACGCAGTGCCACTTCGATGTTAACTGGCTCCTTCAACTGCTCCGCGAGTGTGATGGTTTGCTGGCGTGCGATGGCCTTCTCAAACTTATCCAGGACCACTGCCGTACGTATCGCAGCGTCTGATTCCAGCAGGACTCCTGCGAGTCGCATAATCCACATGACGAGTCCCATACGCTTGAGACCTCGACGAGCCTGTTCTACGGAAATTACAGACTCAAAGATCCACTGTTCGGCCAATTTCAAGGCAGCTCGAGCCGTACCAAGCTCTTCACTAGTTTTTTCTTCATCCGATGCAACCGTCGCTCCCAACGCGGCGGAGCTTGTCATCAATCCGATTGCGGCTCGCAAGGACGTGTTCAGATTCACAGGACGGCCATCGGGCTTGAATAGGTAAACGTCAGGTACCAGAGTCTCCCTCCAAGCAACAATTTGTGGATTTGCAAGCACGGTTTGCGATGATGCTGCACTTGGTTTTAGCCCCAGAGAAGACGTGAAAATTTGCGATCGTATCAGCGAAGGTCGTGTCAGTTGAATCGAGTCGTACACCTCCACCGATTGAACTCCACTCGCTCGCATGGGAAGCTGTAGAGTTGACGACATGCAGCTACCCTGGAGTAGTGCAAGCATTTTGACCACCGTAGAGAAGTCAGCTAACAGTAGTGCCGCAGGATGCGGAAGAAGGGCTGCAGTAGATGCTATCATAGCAACATATGACTGAGGTTTTGCCCTTATAGGCGATGGCTCTAACACTAGATAGGCCTGTGATGAGAGTGAACCGGCCAGGTCACTTTTCGCGAGATCCGGTTGAGCTTCAACGAAGACGGAGCTTGCTACACTTGCTTCTTCACTAATAGACTGCTCTTGACTATTAAGCGGAACTAACTCCTGGGGTAGGGCAGCACGTAGCATCATCAGAACCGTTGAGGTCACAAACTCGTCATGAGCTGGTGCGAGGCATAGCATGAGCACTTGGGAGCGGAACTGTTCGAGTTCGTTGTGACACTTGCCAACCAGTTTCTGTACGACCTGCGGGAGTGAGCTCATACCCCCATCCAGGGTAAGGAGTGGAAGGATGGAGGGGTATGGCACAAGCGGGGCTGCATCGAAGTGATCAGATCCTGAGCTGGCTACAGGTTTACGTTGATCAAACTTCATCTGCGCTGCTGTTGTAGCAGGCACAGTTAGGAGCTGCGTGTAGGATGATGTTGCAGCATTGTCGGAAATGCTCGCTGCAGTGACACTGAGTGCAACCGTTGAGGTGGGAGCTGCCATTCCTGTCACTGAATTGCCAAGGCCTCGGGGGCAAAGATCTGAGCTCGGCTGCAGATTGTCTAGGAGCCGCGCAACCAACACTGGCAATGCAATGAGTTGCACGTGCGTAAGTGGCTTCAACTGGATCTTAGATCGCATTGACCTTGGATACTTCGATGCCAGTCCTATTCCTGCTTCTGCGGCACTAGTTGACTCAGAAGGGTGACCCGATGGCTGTCCACTAAGCATATCTCTGATATCAGCCCTCGGAGAGAGAAGAGAACTGGCCATTACAGGCATTGCTTTTGCCTCAGAATATAACTTACTTCTCGATTCAGATCCTGAACGACCGGTTTTCATTACATTCTGCGGAGCCACAGCCGAATCGCGATCCGAGGGTTGTACGGTAGCCTCTGCTGAGCCCACTGCTTGGTTCCGAGCGGCTCGAATGACCGAGAATATCATCTGCTGCATTAAGGACTCCAAAGGATCCTCAACAATCCCTTCGTGCTTTTGCGGTAGGGGTACTTGCATAACTGCCATTCGAACACGTGAAAGGACCGATATCAGACCCAGGGCCGCATCAATCTCATCCGAAATGGCCCATTTAAGCTCTACGACACGTAGAACCTGCGCCCTACACTCGGGGTCCGCTGACTCCCAGTGTTTGATTGTATCAGCGCTTGGCTGCGACTTACTCTCAAGCTTGGCAATCTGTTCAACCTCTCTGGATAGCTCGGTGCCTTCAGGTGTAAACGCTTTTGGATAATGCACCACAGCGTCCCGATGAGCCTGACTATACAGTCTCATGCGAGATGCAATAAGATCCTGGACCATTCCGATTAGTACGATCACGTTCTGGGCAATAACTTGTGCTCGCTTTGAGACCTCACGTATTTCATCATCGTTCGGTCCGCTGTCCTGAGGATATATGTACTTGACGTTGGGTTGGCCAACTCTGGATGTCGTGGAGGCGACACAGTGATTGGGAAGATTGTCATCTTCTCCAAGAGGGAAGAATTGCCTCACCTCGAGCATGGGCAACGACAGGATCTTCTGGATATCTTCATACTCCAGGCCATGCAGTCTTGCGGACTCCCATAACGCCGTCGATACTGCGTACGAACCACCCGAACCTTCGGAAGATGCATCAGTCGCGTTGCATGCTGCACCCGAAACAAATGCGTTGAAGAATGCGACAGCAAAACGTTTTTCGGCAGTGCGACTAATAATCCGTTCGATAGAACGCACAATTAATCCTTCTAGCGCCTGGAAGATGGTCAGCAACGTGCGCAGAGGCCGCAAAGCGCGTTTTGGCACGAAGGAGAACGGCTTGAAACGGCCTTGGGCACTATGCTCTTGCCCAACGACGCTCTCCCAGTACTCGGTTGGATGTATGGTGGCATCCTCTCCTATGAGATACAACGAGAGTGGTAGCTGCAATTGAGCGGAATTGCCAATACTTGAATGTCTCCCACCTGTGGAGCCTTCGCTCGCCATTAGATCTGCAACGGGAAGAACAACACCTGGGTATGACGTTATCCATCCAAGCACAGATTCGACTTGGACTTGTCCATCCAATTGATTTAATGCCTCAAATATCAGTCCTACGAATGGGTTCATCAGTAATGCAATGGCTGAAGATTTTGAAGGGTCGAACATCGCGTGCTGGAGGTAATGGATGACGATCCAGGGTGGCAAGTGTGACAGTTCAGGAAGCGATGGAGCAGCCAGAAGGTCAGTGAACCAGAGTGGCCACCCTGGCTGCTTTAGTACGCGATCGCGATTGACTTGGTTGGCTGAGGAAGTACGGGAGATCAGCATTTGTAAGTCTTGTAGAATGCCTTGCGCCAATGATTGGTCTGAGTGGCGATTCTGATATCCTGAAGGCTGCGAGGTTGGATTACCCGCCGAGCCGATATTCGCTCGAACAAGGTCGGCATAGACACTAAGTTGATGCGACCTCAGCAGTCTCAGAATAACCGCCATGGCCTGGGGCTGCTGAATCATCAGACTTCCGTCAAGGGCAAGACGTAAGTCAGAGAATGCACGTGCTCCCCCTGGCATACCCAGCATCAAATTAAACGCTAAGGCACTGTACATCTCATACGTGAAGGGCTGATTCTGCTCTCTAATGATCGAGTACATTAGCCCCAATGTCAAGCCCTGGTCAGGTGCTGAATCCGCTTCACCACTGGACTGCTGTTGAATGAGTGTGCATATTGCACGCAGAGCCAAATTACGAATCTTCGCATCTTTCGATCGTAGCAATGGAATAAACGCCAGATGAGGACCCTGGAGCCTGGGATCTGCTAGGACGTGACGTCGATGCAATGGGATTAGAGGGTCAGTAACCGAAGAAGCCAAACTGTCAGCGACACTCTGTACGTTCACAAGTTCCTTCGCCATATGCGCGCTAAGCAGCTCAGGAGGGTTCCTAAATAGGACCACACGCTCGAAGCGCAGGGCTGGCTCCACCATTGCTAGTGCTGACGCTTGAAGAGCTCGCAGATGTTGAGAAACCGACGGATGCTCAACTGCCCAGCCTGCCAGTAGAGCGGTCAAATCGTACTTCAGTGGGTGATTATCGGATAGAGCCAAAACAAGCTGGAGGAGAGCTCTGACTTCCGAGCGCGTCGGTTGCACATACTCAGGGATCTCCTTCAAGCCTTCTGGCTGTTGATCCCAAGAGAGGGATATTGTTCTCGAAGTCTTAGTGTCAGACTGAGCCGCATCCCCCGAGTGAAGCTCGGGATCTGCTACCAGACCGGAGCCAGAAATGTACGTAGAGTTGGGGAGACATGGAGCGTTCAATGTTGTGGTTTGAACCGATGGGATTTGCCTTGAGGCCTTTTGCATAGAGTCGGTGTACAATTCCTTGAGTAAGGATGCACCCGGGAGCCCCTCTATCGCATCATCATAACTGCCATTGACGTGGAATCGAATCAACCGTATCAAGAAACGACGCACTTCGGCTAGTTCTTCATCATAGGGCGCTCTTGCTACTAGCTCACCTGTGACTGGGTGAACGATGTCCATTGAGACAGCATACGATGTGCTTCCGGTTGCTGGTCTCGAAACCGAACCTGCTACACCACAAGGGATACTGTCGATCCGCCTAGCCTCTTCGAGAACTCGACGGATGAACGCAGAACGGATTGGCATACGGCCTGCAGCTTTAACAGCTGCAGATATCACCTCGTTAGGTGTTGTTGTGGACAAAAGAAGTGCCGAGGTGATCGATCTCGTCGTCATTATTGCTTGTACGTCAGGAAGTAGCGAACCTGGTGATGCACCAATAAGAGATGTAAGTCCGTCAGTCGACGCTGATGCAGGCGACAAGCCGGCACTTCCGCTTGTTGGGGATCCAATTTCAAGGCTTGGTGGTGCGCGGGCGTTCGGAACACCGGGCGTTGTGCTGAATTGCTCATCGGGCGTCTCATTCGACTGAAGCTTAGTCAGGGTCTCGGAGGTGGCCGGGAAGAGAAGCAATTGTGATAGGGCTGCACTAGACCGCGTTGGCTTCTGGATCTGCATGAGGGAGAACGGCGTCGTTGATCCCTCTACTGTCCTAATTGCATTCTCCACGCGGGATAAAGCGGCCTCGAGGAGAGACGCGACATCCGATCCAGGCACACCTGCTGAGACAGATACTGAGCTCATACCAAGATTTTGTGCAGTGCGTAAAGCAGCTGCGTAGCCTTGCGCGCGAGCGCGATATAATACACTTGAGATCGAGGCATTCTGACTTGTTGCCATGTTTAGACTAGTATTTCGTAGCTGTCCATACAACTGCCCAATACTGCTTCCCCAGGTGTATCCTCGGAACAATCCGATCGATGCCAGGTTCGCGGGGGGATTCTGAAGAATCGCCACAGCTGCAGCCAGTTCGCAGGCCTCCATGGCGCTTTCATTCACTAAATCTGTGTTGGTTGACGCGCGTATAGACCCAGCGAGGCGAAGCTGAGATTGATTATCGAGTGATTCAATGCTCCCACCGATATTTTCACCACGAGGTTCCTGCTCCGGGCCGACTGGAAGCTGAAGCGTTCGCAACAGTGAATTATCACTTGTCCGTTGAGCTTGAATGGCTGGTCGGGTAGCAATCCAATCTGCTGCGAGCGGCAATAGCGATGGCAAACTATGGAAAATGGTTGCCCATTCGGCAGCAAGCGTGGACACATTGTTGGCATCTTGGCTCTCCTGTTCACGGTTATGGTAGTGACCTTTGTCATTGCGAGAGCCCGTTGCAACAGGATCGACAGGTCCACTTCCGAACATGTAGTATTGACTTGTTTCTGGTGCATTGTCTGTCATGCAGTCCAACGATGGTTGAACAAGTCGCGCAGTGGAGCCTAAGACTGCTTTGCCGAGTGGAGTGCTCGTTTGACCCGATTTAGCTTCAGCAGCTGGCGCTCGTAGTGAATCACTCGTCGCACCCCATGCGAGGGAGCCGGCAATAATTGAGTGAGGGGCGAAATACGGACCATCTCCAGCATCCAATGTCGCCACGCCGATGCCGAAGTCCCCATGTGCTGAGGCAAGCCAGTCTGTGAGAGGCGTGACATTCAGCTCGTGGCAATTATGGGTAGACGGACAGGCGTCGACATAAGACAATGCATGTTTTGCAAATGCCAATGGTGAGGTCGAGGACAATGCTGAATCGGCAGCGCGAGTGGTCAAATCCATCGAGACTAAGGAAGGATACGTGGTGACTTCATCCAGTGTCGTTTCGGGCGCGCTACTCGTAGCATACATACTGCCTGCAGCATGTAAACCCTGCAGACGTCCTTGTAAGTGAGTGATAAACTCTAGGAAGTTTTCTGAGGACGTCTCGAGTATGCCCGAAGCCTGCTGTTCTGAACCCTCGCTTGCCACATGGAAGAGAACGTGAATCAAGGCTTGCTCAAAGATATCATTTGATGCAGTAAGCCAAGGTAAAAGGAGCGTGTCTGTCTTAATGTTGTCTTTGTCCAGTGTGAAGTGGTGTTCCGCTGATGATCTGACTTCAAGACGACTGAAATACTCGTCTAGTACTTCAGAAACTACAATTTTCCACACATCTTCCCCTGCCGCGATGCGCTGTCCCGAGATTAGCCATTCGGCATACACAGTCGCGAGCGGAAGTGAGCTCACCGGGCGCGTGGTGGCATAGAGCTGATGCATTCCTAAGAATTCTACGGCACACGAGAATGGAGATGCGAACGTGCTCCCTGAATGATGCCCAGAGGTTACATCTCTGCCTGTAACGGCATGATATGCAGGACTTCCAAGGCCTAGTGTTGCGGCATCGACTCCAGCAGCAAAGCCAAGCACGAGATCCCACGACGAGTGTGCCGCGAGTGCTCCAGCGCCGAGAGCGGCCATAGTCGGGTGGGGTAGAAGAGGGCTCGATGCGACAATGGACAGGGTTGCGGCATTGAGTAATGCATGGGCTGTGCCATTGGCGTTATTCACCGCGACAGCATTAATTGATGGGTCATCGGAAAGAATTCTCTCCCCTTCCTGGTCGCTGGGCCCTTTCTGACCCAGCGCGTCCTCTCCTTTGACCAAAGTATAACCCCGCGAGAAGCTTGAGAGTGGCATGAGTTCGCTTGTAGAAGTCACGGGCACAGTATCCGACAGAGGCGCCGCACCTGCTGAGCCACGACTTAGCGAAACGGCCAGAGTTGAGGGTGCTCGTGACGATAGGTCTCCAAAGGTCAAAGTACCCGTTGAACGAGCGAGGCTTATGATTCGGCGAATCAGCGATTGCCACTCACCGACAATGCTCCGGTCGATACCTGCCCGAATCCAGATCCTTGTGTTGAGCAACAGGGCCCAAAATGCATCTTGGAGCATATTTTCCTCGTGCATTCCAAACAGAAGAACTAACTGATCTAAGGCCTGCAACACACGGCGAGTGCAGTGAATTGGACTGAGTTGCTCGATTCTCTGCGCGAGTAGTGCATGCAAAGAGGTGGCCTTCGCCTTGAGCATGAGAGTTGGTGAGTGTTTTAACATAATTGCGATCCATTCTAGGATACTAGGCAGAGTCGAAACCTCGGGGGTATAGCTAATGGCGTGTACTTGTGACTTGCTCTCGTTTCCATGAGCCTGTCCCTGGGCCAATAACGCGGATGCCGCTGCTTGGATCTGGGCTGCCCGAGCCGCATCTGTTTCTCCCAAAACTGATGAGAAGTCCGACACTCGCAAGGGTGTGGGGTGGGCCGCAGCCGCTGCACGAGCAGCACAAATCTCGCTTGTGCGCACCATCGCTGTGAAAAGCTCAAGGTCAGGTGACTGATCCAGGGTAAATTGACGTTCGGCCTGTACAATAAGCTCTTCAATCTTTGAGTAAACATCCTGATGCGGTTTTGTTGAGCTACTAGTGAGTTGCGCAATCACACCTAGTGGTGAGTGCATCGAATACATGGAGCTATTGGCCAGCTCAGCGAACAGTGCTTCCTGAGGTGTTAACAGCAAGCTACCTTCTGGATCGGTGATCCTCCAAGCTAGTTTGGGTTGATTATGAAGCGCATGCACCAGCGCCGAACGCAGCTTCAAACGCAATCCGTCACAGAGCTGATTCAATAAATGCACGCGGTCAGATGAGTTGGAAACGTTGCGTGTAACAGGCAAGACGAGAGGCTCAGTTGACGTCAGACGATCACTATCTGTAGTAGTATTTTGGCGATAAGCGAATGAGTCTGGCTCAATTGGCGATGAAACCGCACCGTCCAGACTAAGTGCTGATATTGTGCGCTGGATGTGAGTGGCGTGTCCGTAAACTTCTCCGGATCTGTCCGCAGATAACCCCCTGCGGCTTCCCGAAAGATGAGGATCCACATGATTGATGTAACTAGTATCTCGATCTAACCGAGACTCGGGCCTACACAGTGATCTGGCTAGGACAGTCGGCGAACGCGAACCGGAGTTGGCATCACCCACACTCGATCCAGTTTGTTGGGTTCCAGACTTGGGCATGAGCTCAAGCGAATCTCGCATCGTAATTGAAATTACTTGGCCGGCTGCGATAGCGTGATCAGGTTGATGAAACTCGGCTTGCTCTCCATGAGGAACCGGGGAACTCGATCGCGTGCTTGCTTGGCTACAACTTTGAGACAGGCTACGGCTGCTGCTCACTCGCCGCATACCTTGGGTAGTGGAGGCTGAGATCGCTGTTCGAGGAGGCAGCGCTGAGGTCTTCTGGAGGTTCAGCGGATTAGTCCCGGAATTACTGACAGCCGAAGTCAACGCATTTGCATGCGAACTATTGGCTGCAAATGAACCTACGGAAGGACTCAATATGAGCGGCGGGAATGCATATCCGCGTGTTCCGTGAGTTCTTGGTGAGGCTGGCGCGGATCCTGTTGCTCCGGGCAAGGTAGGGGTTGAGGGAACTGATCCCAGTAGCAATCCCGGTGGAGCGCCAGGGTTAACCCAGAGCTTGCTATGCGAATGATGACGACGCACCATAACCTCCCTTTTCTGGTGCATCATACCCTGGGAGGCGGCAGCTGTCAGTGACCTAGTAAGGGTTTCTTTCGAGGGCACTTGAGCAGCTGCGGCAGCAGCAGTGGCAGCAGCTGCAGCCGCAATAGCAGTTGCAGCCGGTGCGGTATCAGGGATAATTTCTTCTTCTGCTTGCGCTGACGCATGGAGAGCATCACTTTGTCTCGCATTGACGTATTCAAAAACCCTGCGGCGTCGTGCCAAACGCTCTTGATCGTGAACAAACTCAACCCTCGGCGACGGCGGGGAGGCTAGGCCTGACGGCCCTCGGCTCGGATACCTAGGCGGCCTGCGAACCTTACTTCGCTGAAGAGGTGTGGAAGTTGCCTTACTCAGCGCATCACTCCGGGACTGTGGCTGATCATGTGAATGGCCACGCTCTCGATCATCTACATGCCGCAGCTTCGATCTCTTTGGGGAGCGAACAAACTTTGGATTCATTCGCCGCTTCACACTCACCGGCAGATTCACGGTTTGAACCTCTGAATCTATTAGTGATGTCTTTAGTGCAAGGATGTGGCTGGCAAGCACACCACCGGTTGCTTCCTGAAGCGCGAACACAACTTGGCTTGGTGCGTGCACAGAGACAGGCAGATCAAGTTCAAGCATCAGTGGGAGGAGCGGTTCGAACCCTCCAGCAGCGCACAGTGCATCCAATATGGTGCTTGAGCTGACTGGTGTGGATCCAGGCATGAAAAGTGCATCCCGCCTTGATACAAAGCCGAGTGGAAGGTGTGAATTGGGGTCTGCTACCGTTATTCCAGACCTTGCAACACTTGCTGCATGGTTTGCTGCCGCAGCCAAGGAGGCATGTGGATCACTCTTGTCTGAAGTGTTGGAGGTTTGCATTGCCGTCGACATGCCGCTTGGGCTTGCGTCGACACCAAGCCAGGATTGTTGGTCGAGTGGAGCACTAGAAATACCCATTAAAGCAGCGGCGGAGTATGGAGACGACGCGCTTGTAGACACGTCCATGAGGACCCATTTTGCCGTCGGAGGAGGAGGAAGAGTAAGCTGCAAGGTCCGTGCCAAAGGCATATCGGGCGATGCTGTAGCGATTCCATATGCCACTGCAGTAGGCGGAAAATGGGCCCACACGCACCATGGTAGTGAGGAACGTGCCACCAAGAGTGGAGAATGTGTGGGGATACCCAAGCTACCAGCGGAGTTCGAGAAGCCTGGTAACGACGCAGCCTTGGTAGCTGAGAGCGTCTGTGCTTCTCGCATGGTTCGATAACTTTGGATCGCCATTGAATGCGCAAGCGTAGCCCTTGCGGCAGCTGTGTCGAGCAGGTGGGCACTAGGCATTGCTGCATGTGTTGATTGGAAAATAGACGGTGTGGCATGGTCTTCCTTTTGTGGATCAGATGTGGGTCCCATTGTGAACTGGGAACCGCTGGAATTTGAGGACTCGTTCTCGGGATGGATCACACTAGATTTGGACCCGGGTAACTCTGCGAGTGCGCTAGCATTATATGCAAAAACGATCTTGGTAGTCAGATCGAGTGATGATATCTTACCTGGGTTCAACTTCGACGCCTGGACAGCCGATGGTACATTACCAACTCGCTCTGCTGCTGATATCGCGGGTCTTGTGGTTGCTGCAGCTGTGATGCGCGATGCATATAACAGCTCGAAGGCCAGTCGCTGGGCTTGCTCTGCAATCCTCGTCCAAGTCAACTGGTTCGCCATGGTGGCTTGACGAGTGACGTATTCTGTTGCGGCTACGAGCTCAACCGCTAGCGAAACAGGAACCTGATCGACAGAGCTGCGCTCACTGGCCTGGCCCTCTACGAATATGGCAGGGTCCTGTACCCATAACGGCAGGATGGGGAGCATGCGTAGCCGAGCCTTATCCAATGAGCATAGTCGCTTATCTGCCGCTTCGAAAAGAGGTGAACCATTGTTTCCATTAGGCTCTCCTTCTCCCAGCTGAACCGCAGCTGCCACGCTAGAAAATCCTGGGAGTGATTGCAAATCCTTCAGGGAGGAGGGCTTTTCGGCTTGCAGCAGTGCACCACCGTGCAAAAACGTTCCTCCAAGCTGAGATCCCATATGATCTCCCACAGAAGACCTAGTGACATGACTCGAAAATTCGGGAATGTGTGCGGGAATGTGAAGCAGGTACGATCGTTTCAGCGGAGAGGCTGAGAGTTTCTCTTTTCGAAGCATAGCTGAAGTCTGGATCTGTTCTAGATGCTCACGTACGGTTGAAAGACGTGCCTTTTCTGCAACGTCATCCTCCGCCTCTAAATTCGATTGCACTTCCGCAAGCTCTTGTTTGCCGAGCAGATATGCTAGGTCATCGGCAGAATACACCCGGATGCGCGGTCGTGAGCGATCCCCTAAGCTCGAATATGTACGTAAGTCAGCGGTACCAGAAGGAACTTGACTCCCCGCGAAATGAGCACGCAAGAATGCACGATCTTCGATACAACCAAGTGGATACAGGTCGACATTCGCAGCAGAACTTGTCAAGCTAGGAGAAGCGTGCAATGCTGTTTGAATTGGTGCAGCTGGGCGCAGGTACGTGCTTAGGATCTCTGCAGGCGACAAGCTGTTCCCAAACTGTTTGAGAGATGCCGTTGTGGTAAATGCCTTGAATGCACTGAGCGAGGACCGCTTGTCTTCACCATACGAACCAGCGGCAGCTACTGCTGATGCCTTAAACGCATCTGTCGCAGCGAGCAGAGCTCCTAATGAAGTGGCTGGCCGAGGTAAGTATGGTGTTGCTGTCGCAAGATGCCATGAAGCTTCCCGCAGTAGCTCTCTTTGAGTGCGAACGATCGCTGCGCCGGATGGATTAAGCACTGCACTTGCAATGCGCAAGACAGTCATCACCAAAGGGTTAATGAGTGTCACCTTCAACGGCGCATTCGCGTTCGTATATGGATCGGTACTTTCATTCTCGAGTATGGAGAATTGCCTCTGACAGGCGTGTCGGAACACTCCTTGCTCAACTCCCACGGGGGCACCTCCGGCTAGGACATTCATAAGCTTATAGGGTGCTAACGCTCGAGCTCCTAGTACAGTTGGATCTGCTGGGTTGACTGCTGCAACGAGGTCGTCAGTCAAATGAGAGTGACCGAGAGAGGACGTCTTGCTCCAAACAGTATCACGGTAACGCTGTGCATCAATAACTTGCGATGTGCCGCCGTTTTGGGATCCAGATGACGAAGCCCGTGCGTCATCTTCAATCAGGTACAGGGCCCAGTCGATATCTGCAGAATACAGAGGTTCATCCATGCCGAGTGCCGGTAGTAAGGTGTCTGGTCCAAAATCGAGGTTATAATTAGGACCAACACGATAAATGAGCGACACATGCGCTGGAGACAATTGGTCATTAAAGAGATGCACCGGTCCTAACTGACCATGCAATGATGCTGCGAGGGGTAAGCAGAACTTGACCGAATTTGGAGTGAGATTTCTGGAGTTTCTCAGAGCGTTTCGTTCCACGAGCACCCGAATTGCTCCGCGTTGAGCTGGATGAAAGGCTCGATCTGATCCGATGAAGCACTCCGTTAAGGGTGATGTGATATTCGGATACTGCAGGACTGCACGGCGCTCGTCAGTACGGAATCCATATACACTTCGCGCATTCACGTACACATTCAAACTTGTCTCGCGTACGTTACTTTGGCCACTGTAGTGGCCCATGCCAGAACCTTGATACTTGCTCGGATGGATCCCCTGATTGATTACAATATGGTACCAGCGCTTTGTCTGGAACTGGAATGGAATAGTAACGGATGAAATCGACAAGCCTGTGGTTGCTGCAATGATAGCCGCTTTGGCTGGATGAGCATGCTGAACTGAGGTCGATATACCCGATTTTGAGCCACTCGCTGGTGGCTGACGCTCTGTTAGCGTTCTGAGGGTCAGACGCCCAAGGGGATCGAAGAACGCATCGAGGCCAGATCCTCGTGTTGACCGGAAGCTATACAGGAAACTGACCGTGGGAGGCAAGACTTCATAGTCTGACTGCGCAAGTGTAAATTCATGTAAGTGAGACCCTGCAGCCATATTCACTGGATCAAGCGGCGCAAAGTTGGGGGCCATAAAGGCGTTGACTGCAGCAGAGTCAGGTCCCCACCCCACTTTTAATCTATGACCATTGAGCGAGTGACTCGTCAAGGTTTGGTGTCGTTGGAATTCCTGCGCGCGCTTATAGTAGGTAGTGGATCCAGATGGTCCGTGGTTGACATCGGATACGACAGCTGCGACTACATTCGCGGCATTGAGCAGGGCCTGGAACGTTCCATCAGCTGCCCTTCCAACGCTCGGACGTGAAGAGGTTTCTTTTGGAGGAGAGACTGTGCAGTGCTGTACCAAGTTTGCAAGCGTTGTCGACGACTCATCAAGCAGCGCGGGATTAAGCACCGCAGCTTCTGCTAAGGCAGCCGAGGCCGATGTTATGAACGCAGGGCTCTGCAGGTCAGAGGGATGCACGGATGTATCGTGGGAAGAAGCACCTCGTTGTGTAGAGTACCCAGAATGAGTCGATAGGATGGCATCCGCTGCCGCCTCATGAAACTTAGTGACTGGTTGTGGGAGTTCTTCAAGCCGAATCCAGAAACTTAGTGTGTAGCCAGTCGCTGGCCATCCGTGTTCGAACGGTGGGAGCACGAGGCCAGAACCTGAGTCATTGCGAACTCGAGAATGGGGTGCAGCAGATAGTAGCTGCGTCAGTTCCAAGGGCTGTGACGAATGTTGCGGTTTAGGCGGCGTACCCACAGCAGGAGGTGCCTTCGGCTGAACAGAAGGCGCTGGATGAGCCAAAGACATACCTTGGATTATCCCTGTTGTAAGACACACAGGACTTCCTACCAGAATCTCACGTTCCTCAATGTCACGACCATGCCAATCTGGCGCTACACTTTGTGATTCGTCAGACGCCACAGCCATAGCTTGGCAGAAATCGCTCGAGCCGAGTGCGGAGGTGTGGAAGAGCGCCTCTGCCGAACCGTGGAACGGAAGAGCGTGGGCAGGAGGAATGGCCGGACCTGCGAGGTGAATGAATGTGTTGGGACCCTGCCGTGCAGTCATAGCATGCATAGAATCCAGCAAAATCGCCGCTAACTGTGATCTGGTATCAACCGAAGACGGAAGGAGCGATGTAGCTCGAAGGATTGTTGCAGGATCAGGATTTAGATTAGCATCACGTGCGTTACGTAGGGTTTGTAGCAGAGGCCTTGGCTGTAATTCAGCTGGAGTAAAGAAGTCTTCTGCAGGCCATTCTACATCATCGTCATCATCATCGTCTCGTTCTAACCAGGATCCATCATCATCGTCATCATCAGGATTCGTAGTACGGGTTGCTGACAGGTCAGTCGATTCAACGTCAGAAGAGTGCAGGGCTTCGCTACTCTCACTGCTACTGTCAACATCATCGTTCTCGCTTGTGCTAATATCGCTGTAGCTACTGCTATTATACGTAGCATCATCATCACCACCAGTATGATGCCTAGGTGGATCTAGTATCTCATTCGTGGTTGTTCGTTCTTCTTGGGCTTTGCTAGAGTCAACGTCAGTTCGAGATTCCTTAGCAATTGTGTGGACAAAATCCTCGAGATGCCGGAAGACTGGATCAGAGAAATACTCCCTTGCAACCTGGACCCAGACTCGTTCCACGAGGTCTGCCACGCTCTCGCTGCGGTGTGGGTTTTGTGGTTGAGCAGACGAAGAATAGGCTGTACGTTGAATGTACAAGCTGCTGAAGCTCACCCAACCCTGCGCAGGGCGCATGATACGTAGCTGACGCAAAACTTCATCAAGGAAAACCGCGCGGAGTTTGCGAAGACGCTTGCGTAGACGGCCATGGATCAATGTTGGGAAGGATGCGAGCCTGAGCGTTCCCTTTTCTGGCGAGGCATCCGGTTCCAACCATGTGTTTTCCAACTTATCGAGTGATTGCAACAATGACTGAATCTTTTTCTGCATCTCCCTTCGTATGCGATCCTCGAGGACCCAGTGCGCTTCGAGCACAGTCATAATTCCCTGGGCACGAGCGCGAAGGTCAGGAAGTCCCTGTGCTCCGGGGCAGGAGCTGCTCCTGATCTGCATTGGTGTTTCGACTTTGCCACAGAGGTTCGCTGGCCCTTCAAGTGGCAACGCAAATGGTACTGTCCCACCGATAGCCTCGAGCTCTGCCCCAGAGAGCAACTCTCCGAGTGCGAGCACATGCCCTCCCGTGTCTAACAACTTCAAGTTCTCGCGCTGAAGCCGTGTAAGCTGTTCATAGTACCATGAACTGTTGTCCTTGACATCGACGATGCTATTGTCTGTGATCGGGTTCGACAGTCCCGAGGGAGTTGCGCTCCATGCGAAATGACCCATAACGCTGGCCAAAGTTGATGACTTCAGTTGCTTAAGCCGCTCAGCAATCGATGCAAGATAATAGCTAGCATACAAAACAGCGTTCGTACCATAAAGCAGAGTGGTGCCATTCACAGCGTCACGAGGTCGTATATCCTTCCGTCGCAAGCGTTGACTACATGGTCCATCCCCCAGACATCCTTCCAAGCAGGAGGTGAGTGCTTGCTGGGGCGAATTACTGTCATCGCCGAATACTCCTCGAAGTTCCCTAATCTCTCTCTCGGTATAGGGGCTGAGCGGTTCATGCGGAATCATTGACGCAAAGCTACTAGAACCACCCAGCTCAAGTAGCACGTCGAAATCGCACAAGACGAAGCTATTTTCCAAATTCTTACAGGCTTGTGAATTTCGTGGGCCTGACAATAAGGTTGTCAACGCTAAGATGTTCTCAGCACGCAGCAGCGACATCTTGTTTGCGATCAAGTCAGAGTTCGCAGTCGTCTGCGGTTCCAGCGTGTCGTCAAAATACAGCAACGAAAACCGAGGATTCCTAACGGCTGCAAGCTTAATCAATGCAATTTCTTGCGAAAGTTGAAGACGGGAAAGGACAACATTCCAAAACGAATACGGGGCAGCCGATAACTTGCACGCATTAGCTGTCACTGACACTTGCGTTTGATTAGAATCTACAACAGCAGGCTCACTAGACGATCCTTCCTGCTCACCCTTGTGGAGAGCCTCTAATGGTGGCAAAAGCGACACAAGGATGGAATCTAAATCAGAAGCCGATATGGTTTGTCCCTTACACAAGTACGTGATACGCTTTGCCTGACTAGATGACATTCCCAATGATCCAAGGACAGTGATAAGGTAGACGGCACTAACAAGATTGCGCTTCAGTGCCAATTTTGACTTTTCAGACGCCACATTCGGTGTTACATTCCGCAAGAGGTCTGTCTCAGGCTGCATTGCAGCCATAGCAAGCTTTTGCTTATACTGGCTTGTCACGACAACTGAAGGGAGATTATAACTCTGGGCAGCTGAGAGGTAATCCAAAGCCAGATCAAGCAAGCAGCAAGCAGCCTCAGACTCTACAGATGACGATTTAGTAAGATTCGTCGCATCTCCAAGAGATGATCTCGATACGAGAAGTGTCAGTAAACATAAGATTCTTGCCTGAAGATCCACATCCAGATGGAACAGTAGGACAATAATAAATGGCAGCATTTGTGGATTCAAGATTGTCTCTGAGTCACTGACGTTTGCCAGCTTCTTCGCAATATGACGATTTACGCATCTCGTCACTCGAGTTTCCAGTGGACCCTCAGGATCTTGACTTGCCTTGGATGATACGAGGTGATGCAGAGTCTGCCCAAAATTCTCAATCGCGTTGATCGAGGGGTTGTCTTCAGCACAAGTCTCCGGTGTCCCACACTTATCATTTTTTCCTCTGGGAGGTGATACATCATCCCAGCTGAAAAGACCATCCGTCTCATCTTTGGTATCATCGACCGTCGGAAGCATTTTTCGAGTTACATACCCGTAGAAGACAGCCTTCTCATGATTTGGAAGTGCGGTGAGAACGCTCTGCAAGGTCAGTGGAGAGTCAGACACGTCATCAGGAACCACACTGATACAAGAATACCGTAAAGAATGGATCGTGGACGTTGTCGCCAGAGAAACAGCCCTACTAGCTTCCGAGCCTGTCACAAATCTAGGTGCCACAATTGTGCTATAATCAGGAACGGCATTATCACTACCGTTAGAGTCTTGACAGCTTGTACTTACACCTGATGGCCCACTGTGCCGAGGGCATGAGGGTAGGTTCTCAGCTTCTTGCGAATTGTGCTCGAGCCGAACAACCGATGGGACTACTAGCGACTGAAGCACCAGATCCAAAGGCGTACCTAAGAGGGCGCTAGGTTTGTGTTGCGGTGCGAGAGTCGCCAGTGCTGGGATGTTTCCTAGTGCTTGTGCCAAGGAGTCACATACCGCTACAAAGCTCCGAGCGGGATCCGCGTCAAGAATTACTGAAGCGTATGGGGATTGGCCTTGATTCGAGATTGCAGCCTCGGCGTTTGCTTGCCGACGACTTGGAGCTGGGTCTGCAAGATCACCATTTCCGACCTCGCCTAGCACAACGTCATGCAATCTTACAACACGGATCGTAGACACTTGGGCATGAGCGTGCGAATATGAGGTTCCTGCTTCCTCTGCCGTAGATTCGTTGGTGCTATGCTCTGGCGGCAAGCCGACGTCTCCCGAACTATGCTGCCGCACATCTGTGGCGCACGGTTCGCTTGTTGTTATCAAGGGCTCATCCGCAACAGCTGATGAGTATAGCATCCTCGCCATTAACGCCTCACGCACCGACCATTGAACTGCCAGGGGTACTGATATTTTAAATGGCCGCTCTACCAGTAGGTCCAAGGAGCAATAGACAATATCTTCAAAAGCTTGTCTGACGGCTGTATCGCGCTTCAGCATTATGTAAACAGATGCTGAAGATGAAGCTGAATTAATGAGGTCAACCTTCCTCGCTAACTCTTGTCTGCAGAACGTGAGGAAGGTGGCTGCCATGCTCGTAGCGCCTGAAGCAACATTCAGGAGCGTGCTTCTTAACAGCTCTACAAATGCACGAGAAGCTCTCAAACCAAGCAAAATGGCTTGTGACTGTACTCCCAACGATTGTCCTTCGCGGACCTGCGCAGATTCGTTAAAGAGTCCATAGCCCAAAGCTGAAGGCCCTTCATTTGTGGACCGATTCTCCTCAAGAAGCCGGGATAGGAAAGGGTCTTCATTTGTCGCGGTGCTACAAACACTGACTTCGACGGTGCGTGCAGGCTGAAGGAAATCACACAGGTCAACTAATCGCAACCCAAGGATAGGCCTCGGAAGCTGGGATGGAGATAGGCTTGTGAAAGGGGGTAAGGCTTCGGCTGCGCTGGGCAACCCTCTCATTACGTCAAATGCAGCTACTAGCGTGTGCTCGAAACCATCTTGACGGAGCGCAGAGAAACCTTCCACGCGAGCCTTCTCGCTGCCCTGCGTAAGCAAACCAATAGTCAGCATTACCTGGAGCACCAAGTCACGAAGATGTTCGATCGAATATGCACTGCTGGGGAAGTAACGTCGCCCGAGCGAACAGCTCGTTTGAATCGAAGTAGCTCTGGCGTAAAGTTTGGCGATGGCAGCAAACCTGAACATACTCAGAGTGCGGCATCGATCCCCCAGACTCCAAAGCGCTTGGAGATGAGAGTTCGGTTCCTCCTTGTGATCAAAGAGCAGAGCACAAAACGGATCTCGTCGCGCTAAGGCCCGCTGAGAAGCATTCAGTCGATTTTGCAGTTCAGTAAGAACTGCCTTAATCTCTGCATTCTGTTCTTCAGAATCGTTCCCGTGACTTGAAGGTCGATCCGAGATATCTATTCGAGTGGCTTCCGCGAATTCGCCAAGTGGCTCAAGAGGAAGGGATGTATAATCTGTTGGTGAACGTTCATATACTCCATTATTGTGACTGAGTGTACGGATAGTGGTTGACAAAAGCCGTAACCTCGCACCTGACCTTACAGACCGGACTGCATCCTCTTGCTCAATCAAGCTCATTGCGATGCGAAAAGCTCGCCAAGATATGCCGACCCGAGGGATCAGTGACACATAGCCTCCGTTTGTAGAAGATTGTGAGTCCTTTTCTACGACTGGCGCAAGCTGGTTTTGCTCTAGTGCTTCGATTTTGTCAAGGTATGCTGCAGGATCACGCGCTAGCCCGCCTGAGTCGTTCACTCGACTACTCAGAGTGGAAATGGTATCTGTTATTTCATCGAGTATCGACTCACTATCTGATGTAGTGAGATTGGAGAGGCTGTCACTCTTGTCGGAATCTTCCGATCGGAAGGAAGAAACAGTAGAGCGCTCAGTTACTAAGGGTGCGGACAGCTCGTTGCTCTGACTGGAAGTGGTACGCGAAATTGGCATTGTAGACACGAGTTCAGATGGACTTCCAAGGCTTGTCTGAGAAGACCCGTCAACTCTTGGATTCGCAAGGACATCAAACAACGAAAATCGCATGCGCATCATCGCTACCCACCTCTGGTCTGCAAAGGAGCGGATATGCGGGATTACTTCTGCCACTTTACCAAATAATGCGACACAAATTCGGAGGGATTGTGCAATCGTCCAGAAAACAGGTTTGCGACGTAATACCTCTTGATGTAGAGTCGCGTTACAAGCTACAGACTGACGAAGGCAGGTCAATAGGACTCTGAAAGCGACAGGATCTGGAGCGGATTCTCCGAGAAGTTGAATAACTCGTGTAATGAATGTTCGTGACGGACTCTCGCCTTGGGAAGGGTTCGGATTCCCGCTGTTTACCGTACCTGGGGTTGCTGACTGTGGATGCTGCGATTGGGAATATGGAACAGACTGAGATGAAACAACAGGAGTCAGTGCAGGAAGTGCGGCGCCGACCACCAGACGGTTCACGCTCAGCCATGCCTGGGCCACGTGACGCAATGTTGACGCAAATGCACACTCGTAGCGATGACGCGCAATAGCTGCGAGCACTTCAGGTGCACATTCAAGCGTAAACTCTGGCGAAATAGCCTCGACGCCCATTTCGTGGTCTTCCGTCTCGATCTCTTCTTCAAGGGTCTCACTTCCATCTGAGATTTCACCTGAATCTGGAGACGAGCGACATAGGCTCTGAATCTCTGCATCTGACTCCACTCGCACAGGGAGGGCAAACTCAGCATCGTCACTTGGTAATGCAAGCGGCACGACCTGCGCGAGTCCGTCCTCATCAGTGTCAGACGGGAGTTCTAGTGCAGGAATCGACTGCGACACGTAACCCTCATGAATCATTGAGCTATCAGCTTCTGGAGGCATGTGAGATTCAGCTACGTCAGTCCCACTTGTGCTTCTGTGCATACGAGGATGAACCCCTTCGCCACATTCCTCTGATTCTTTCTCCTGCGGGACAAGGACATCTTCGCCATGGTCCTCATCCTCATCAAAAGCTTGTTCATGTTCATCAGATGTCACTTGAGGAGATTCCAACGCACCAGCCTCAAGTTCTGCTTCAACCTGGGTAGAATCTTGCGCAGACATGCTTTCAACGATCTTTCGACGAGCTACAACCGCGGAAATACCCGCTAGAGCGGTCAAGGCACGAACTGGCGGAAGAGCCAAATAGACGGATGTATCGAACTCAGTCACAGCAGAACCTCCATTTAGACCGTGTGATGAAGCAATCTGACGCTGGAAATATTGAAGTTGATTGATGAATAGCGCATTCTGATGATAAATGAATCTGTTGAGGTCTCTAGGAGGCTCCGCAACAAATGATAACCCTGCTCGCCGCATCGCGTCACGAATGGCAACGAGCACCATTTCATAGTCAAGGTATCCAGTTCCCTGACTCGTGTTAGCTGGTATTTCAAAGGAGCCGCCAGCCACCGCAGCTGCAGCTACTGCTGCGCTGACGTGCAGTGCACCGGGACTGCTTAGTTCTAGCATCGAAGCAATTACGACACGCGCGGCGTGAAGCCGAATCGGATTTGGAGACGCTCGCAATAACATACACGTGATGTCCACAAATACCTCTGTTTTTTCCAGTGCGACACGGAAGATAGGATGTGCAAACAAGTATGAAAGAAGTCGTGCAGACAAAACTCGTGCGAGAGACAATCCAGGGCGAGACATGAGAAGATCCACCGTCTCTTGATGAGAAAGAGTATCACCTAGTCTAGGATTGTCGTCCTGTAGGTCATCGAATCGATCATCGCTTGTTTGCCTACTCATCACCCACATGCTTGGGCGCCCCTTACCAAGGGTGTCGAGAATTGAGTTAAGCCACTTCTGATCCGTTGGCATGATGAGAGGCTGCATAGCGAGAGCAGCGTCACGAGACAGCCGCCTGGCTGTCGTCCGAGATGTAGACAATACCTGCGAACCCGCAACCGCATTAGAGAGCGGTTTTAACATATTTGGTCCTGAATCACACACTCGATCGTGACTGCCCGCCGATCCGGTTCGCAGTTGTTGGATCTCAGAGACGAGAGAGCTTATACAATCCTCAATTGGTGCGTCTGTCTCTAAGGCGAGGTTCATATTGGCGAAGACTTCCGAAGCAAGAATATGCGGAGTCAAACTCTGGGGTAAGCCCACGTCAAAGTTTAGCAAATGATCTACAGTGCCATTGTTAGTATCGAGGTTTGTCATCGTTAAATCACCATAGAGGGATGCGTATTGAGCATTCAGCGAATCACTGGCCGCTACAACAGTTGTTGCACTTTGAGTTGCTGCGAGCGCTGCCTGCACAAGCTTGCGCATGGCAGTAGTTGCATTTCCAATCCAGCCTCCACGCCGAAGGACAGCTCTTTGAACGAGATCAAGGGTAGTATTGGCCTGACTTGCAATCAATGCTTGTCTTGCAATTAGAGCGAGTATGATGTTTCGGAAACCGGTGAGTGCAAGTGCTGGTATTGCCCTCTGAGGTTGAACAAGGAGACTGTTGGTAATTAGATCGAGTGCTAGGATAGTCGAGTCATCGTCATCAGGTCGAGCCACAATCATGTGCGCACCGAGTTCAATCTCTGGAATAAGTACCAAGAGATTATGAGCGTGCGCTTCGTGTGCATTTAGCGTTTGTCCTTCGGATGCACCAACAGTTGCTAACTGCTGAGCATGCTGGAAACCCTGCTGCTGATGAGCGGCGAAGAGTTGCTGATGAGTCGCTAGAGCGGCTTGAATATGCGGAGCATTGGGTGAGAACGCTGAGGAGAATCCGGCCAGTGGAGGCAACTGATGCGTATTACACCATATTGCCCCACACACGCCAATATTTATCGTTGTTTCTAATGACGAACACTGAGCGTCTCGAGAGGTCAGCTGAACTTGCGAAGGTGAAGAGCGGGTGCGAGCACGTAGCAGCCGCGCCTGGAGAACTGTGTCGCGCAGGACGGGAGTTATTCTAGGATCTGAACTTAGACGGAAAAGTAAATCCGCGAACGCAAGTGCCTGAGCACGAATCATAAAAGAAGCCGCAGCTTGAGTACTCGACGTGCCACCGATAGAGCTGACATAGCTCGCCTCTTGCGATGGAACGTAGACGTATGCTCCAGGATAAACGTATTCGTCCATGTCATACGGCGCTGTGGTCGATCCCTCGCCCGCCTGACTTGGAGCTGGCACGCTCGACCCACGTCGTTCATTTGGCCCTGTACTGGCAACGGACGTGTTAGTGGCCACGATTGACTTTGGAATGCAAGAAATGTGAGGGGACTCAAACGGCTTCAAAAACGCTGGGGTATTGAAGATGTGAAGCACTCGAGTGTGTCTTAAAAATACGGCAAGCGGAGAAACTCCTGCTGCTCCCATGAATGGGATGAAGGGGTTGTCATGTATAGACGTAGAGTGCTCATGAGCCTTCATTCCATCGAGTAATTGAGAAGCGACGCAAAGCATCCGCTGAGAAAAATGTGACAGGAACTCGAATTGCAGAAGAGGGGTCAGTGTCCACGACAAGTTCGTACCATCCGGACAAGTCGGTACGGCGCACGTTGGTAGTACTTCATCAAACTTGGAGAGGCCTAGTGGTCCATATCCTTGTGCGAGTTTCGTGTGTTGCAAGGATGCCAACTGGAGGTATTGAGTGTGTTGCGTGAATGATACACTGAGAATCGATGCAAATACACTAGGGCATACCGGTAGTCCCTTTCGGCGTAAAAAGTCAACTCGAGCTCGGACTGGCGTAATTTCTCGCTCCAGCGATGATATGAAATTCTGACTATCTGCGCACAGTTTGGAGCTCGGACTTTCAGCAGGTTCACCAGATGCAGGTTGCCCCAGTTGCCTTTGAGAGCAAATGAGCAAATCTTCCAGGACTTGAGCGGCCCCAAAGTCAGATTCGCATACCCAGCTCACAAGAGTCTGCAAAGTCAGTGGGGGTGAAGCTATCGTCCCGACATTTGGCTTCACTCCTGGGATCGTGTCACCTTGCCTAGCGATTGCAAATCGGCGACAACGCTCAATAATAAGTCGTCGCGATGACAAGATCTGCAATGTCTCCGCCTGAGCATCCGCAGTAAGAATTAAAGGAGTTGTAATTGCATCCATTATAGCCCAGGCGGTTCGAGGTCGAGTCTTCGCACGGTTTGATACAGCGTTCGAAGACGAGTTTGCAGCGATAAATGTGGGGGCAACGATGGCGCTAGGCACACCTGAGCTGGGGGAAACAGATTCAGACGAATCACTAACAAAGACCGCAGTGCTTGGGATACCTGTCAGAGCAGTGTAGAGTTGGCATCCGAAATAAGATCTTGCCAGCAAGCTCGTCCTCTCGTGGACTGCATCTAGTCCGCCCTTGAAGGAAACAACTGGCACAGAGGAGACCCGAACCAGCAGCCGTGTCACGAGGCTAGTCAGGGAAGAAATCATAGTCGTCAGGTATGCGTCACGAAGAGGCACAGAAGGAGTCACGCCATTTTCGGATATTCCAGTAAAACAGATGGGATCAACTTTCATCAAAGCCTTGGCGTGGTGAGCAGTCGTATCTGAAGATGGTCGCAGAACAATTGGTGCCGCAGTTGCATCTAGCAGGTATGCCCAATCCTGATCAAGGAGTGGGATGTCTAAATCGTCGTAGTCCGTGTAGGATTGATTCGCTCCCTCAGGGTCACCCTCTAGCAGCCATAACTCCTCGTCAATATAGTCCTCGCAAGCATCTACCGTCTCAGCAGGCCCAGCTGCATTCATCTGAGGGCTAGCAGAGGAAATAAAGCAAAGTGTATCGTCGTTAACTGCACTTGATTCGAACCGCATCAGGTACCTGCGGATTCGACGGCAACGATTTAGCAATGCCTTGACTATTTCATGGACGCTAGGCGTTGAAGCTGAATCGCAAACGGAGGACACCGTAACTTCTTTCAGGAGCATTGCTTCAAGTCGGGAAATCGCTGCTTGTCGGCTCGCAAGAGTCTTTGGAAACACCTCTCTTTCCCAAATGGCAAGTGTTCTTGCATAACGACGATATTCTTGAAGAGAATGTACAGTACCATCATCCAATCTCAAGTGGTAGGCGCTATTAACATCATGCAATGCGTCAGCTGTAAATGCCCTTGACCCTTGTGGCTCGTCGGACTTCGCTCTTGCCTTCAATGGCGCGGACCGCCTGGAGTGTCTCCTTTGGACTAGATCACGTTCATAGGCTGCAACCTTAGAAATTCCTCGATGAAAGGAACGCAGAGTTGCCTTGGTTGCAGAGTTCCACCGATGCGTGGAATGAGATGAACCTTGAGCGAGGGATCCAGCTGGCGCCATGGAAGCTGCTCGGACGGCAAACAACACAGCTTGCGAAATTCTAGCCAAGCCGGTGAACCGCTTATGATCAGGTTGCGCGCTAGCATGCGACGAAGTTGGTGGTAATGCAAAACCTGCTAACGGCAGAAACACTCCAGCCAAGGTGCTTGAGTCTAACAGCTGATTAGATGCAAGGTTCTGGACGTTCGACCAGGCGCTTGCCATGCTTGCAGTAAAACTTGACAGAGATCCGTTGTGCTGTTCAGTGGTATGCACATCCTGACCAGAGATCACTGTGAACGCTGAGGTCATTCCGGCCATGAACGAAATTGGAGCTGCAGTGAGTGAGGCAAGCAAGGCCACACACTGAAGTTGGAAAGATGTTTCACAAACGTATTCGAACCTAAAGGCATTCGCGATGGCTGCTCTTGGAGATAGCCAGATATTGGGGCACTGTTTGGGTATTTCTTGACCGCAGGATTTCAGGAGGCAGCGCCAGGCTTCTTGGTCAGCTTCTGCGCACAAATCACGTTCAGAGAGCGCAAAGCTGAAGCACACTTCTGAGTTATGTGGAAGCAACCAATAATTACTTGACGCGTGCGGCGCGAAAATAATCCACGGTGAAATTTCGATGGTACTAGAGGAGATCGTTGCTTCGGTGGCGTCACAGCTATTGACCTTCAGGTCATGGCCTGGCTCAAGCTGACATTGCTGACGAGTAGACTCGTACGATGGGAGTGATACCAACTCGAAAACTGCTCCAGATGTTGCAAACGACTCAGAGAGGGCTTGAATAGGCCAGCCGATACTCGAGAGTAGTACCTGCAGAGCCCCTGCTTGCAGAAGTGCTGTAACATGCTGCGGATGTGCTGGAACTTGTGCTGTCACTGATGGATGCGGGTGACCATGCGCCTTCGATACCGACGTTGCGGGTGAACGAATATCGGTGGCCCTCATGGACTGCAGTTCTTGCTGGACATGATTAACGCTTGCATCATAGCTGAGAGATTGAGAGACCGTCGGGAGCTTGACAAGAAGATTAAGCAGTTCGAGCACAGAGTCAAGCAGCACCCTTGATGATAGCTGGTTCGGGCATAGCAAAGCTGAAATAATGGAGTAGCGATCGAATGAACCCTCCTTCTGGGCAAGGATTTCATTTGCAGTTTGCGACCACGAGCTAAACGAAGGACAAGTTGATTTGGAATCCTTCAAATATCTTGATCGCCGTGGTGCAAATGCATGCAACCCGGTCATTACGATCGCACGTCTGCGGACAAGCCCAAGCATCAGACGCGTACTGGTAGTAATTAGAGAGCCTACGGGGAACACCTTTTCAAGAACATTTACCCCATCGAGAACGACAGTACGCGCAAGTTTCAGTTCCTTCTCATGCGGAGAGCGGCTCCAAAGACTTGCTCGCACGAAGTCACACAACAAATAGAACAAGATATTGGTAATCGCTTGCGTGCAAAGAACCTCGTTCACGGTCTCGAATGCAACAGCATGACGAATGGTTTCATGTAACGGAGACGAGACTGGCGAGCGATCCACTGACTTGTTCTGGTCGCCAAATAGCGGGAACAACATCTTAATACTTGTGTGTGGTTCGTCTGCCTTGGAGCTGCTTCCATGCTGCTGGGCAGCACTGAGTTGCTGGTATGCTGCGATACAGCATTGTGATAGGCGCGTTAATGTTGGCTCAAGTAAACTTAGCGCGTTCATTGAGGCAGCTGCAGCCTCTTGGAAAGCTTGACCTTCGTCGTCGAAGATCGCCAAGGAGAGGATAGTTTGAGTGTTACACCATCTTTTCGCCAGTATCCTTGTGGCACACTCTCTAACGGCCATCAGCAGCAAAAATACACGAGTGCTAGTGAATGCAACCTGAGGAGGCAAGCCTGAACTAACAGCGAGACTTCCAAACATGCTCGCAGGCGCAGAATCCGATGCAGGTAGGGCCTGGTCGACCGGTAGCCATGCCATGACCGATGCCATGTCTCGACCGAGTCGCTTTGCGGACACAACGGAATCCGTGTCAACAGATGTGCGATCTCCATCGGTCGTCTGCTCATCAAGAGAGCGCTGATCCTGGAAAGGACATGCGTCTTGAACCGTCGCACCTTCGGGGTTTTCCGAAGCGGAATAATTGTAGCCATCAAGGAATTGGGAGCTGAGCTGAGAATGAGCATTAGCGGTCCTTCGCAAGGCTGCCTGGTAGCCTGGTGAATTGACAAGAGAGGCACAGTCCGCGAGCAGCCGGCTGCTGAGTGCACGGAGTAGACTGATCTCGGCACGTAATTTGTGTGCCGACGGATATGACTCTGAGCCTTTTCCTTCATCATCGTCTTCTTTTTCGTCGCCATCTGAGTCTACAACCACACTACGCGGGTCGGACGTCCGGTACTCACTACTCTCAATGGTGCTGTCGAGAATCTCTGCGAGTTGGCCTGCTAGTCTGTCAACAAGGGCTGCGCTCTCCCTCAGCCCCCGGATCGTCGCCACTCCTGGATTTGAGACTGCGCAGGCCGTGACATAATGGTGTAGAGCGATGGTCAACTTCCGATCTAAGTCTGAGACGGACAAGTCCTTTTCCTGTCCAGAGACCGAATCACCGGTGGCGTCGGGACTAGCATTCGATTGAGGTGTGCTAGGACGCGCTTCTTTCTCGTGAAGATGCGCTGCCTGCAAGTCCTTGGTCAGTTCGCGTTTCAAGTACTTTGCGAGAATGATAGAGTCAATCTGGGCACGCTTAGCAACATCGCTCTCCTCCTGCTCATTAAAGACACTCCCAAGACCGAGCTGTTCTGGCATGATTCTCGCAAGAAGCGACCGCCCGAAGGTCTGTGTGCCTGGGTGCGGAGGAGGATCTGTCGAGGTATACAACGCTCCTGGAGATGGATCGAGATCCTTCGTCGGAATCACAAGTCCCATCAAGTGAGCCAAGAACATGTCCATCTGTTGCCTAGCTGGATCCCCTTTGATCGTCGAGTCGAGACTCGAAACCGAGTTCATAGTCTTGAGCATGTGTTGGGACGGAAGTGCCTCCTCCCGGGGCCTCACCTGAGACTGCCCCATGGCAAGCTGCTAGTATAGCTTGTCTCTCTGGAGCGAATCACTTAAGGCAGTGCCCTCACCTAGTTGTTTTTCTGAGTGTTGGAACGTCGGGTCGCTACAGCGCCTTGGCTGTGTTTCGGAAGGTTTAGGGAACGTTGTTCAGTATGAGTCGTAGCTAAAGCCTATTCGAGTGGTGAATCACAAGACGGCACCTTGCTGGATTGATACCCGTGGTAGTGGCGCTTGCGTGGTAGGGCGCGCGCCTATGTCTAAGCGACCAGACCAGTCTAGACAAAGGGTAGACCGTATTGTTCATTACATGATGAGGGCGATACGACTCCTATACGACCTGTTCCTCCCGGTACATTGCACACTAATCACACTCAGACGCGAGAAATCTCGAAGCGGCCATATTTGCCAGGAGCAGGCGTGGGATGCGTATCTAAGCACCACACTGCAGGCATAAGCTGGGGTCAGCACGCGCTTCGCAACCAATCACTCTCATGTACAGGCGCAAGACACCGCACCCGGCACGCAGCAGATATCTTCCTCACTCACTGGCCTCGTTCTCTGCGAGAGCGTGACTTTCTCAGCATTTACGTATTACCCGTGGGACTAGGCACGATTTTACACGTTATCAAGTTGAATTAAAGCAGACGAATTGATTCAAACTACACGGCACACAGCCAAACGCGCAAATGGAGACTTCAAGAAATGTACTCGAGGGCCTCTCGCTGAGGTATTCCATCACCCCTGGCTCCGGAAATGCCATCGGGCCGTCTATCCGTCCTGGCCCGAATTCAAGTGAATAGCCGTTGAGTGAGCCGCGCAGAATCTTCACTGTGCAAGCACGTGCAACGCACTGCAGGCGAGTGGCAACTTGAGGTTTACCAAGATCTCGCCGGTGGACACCTTGTAGTACTGAGCGATTTGGTTAGCATTGCGCAGATCGTTCAGGATCTATTTCAATCTGGATTTCTGAGGAAGACCTTGTGTGCTCAGCCCACTGCTAATTGACACCATAGGAGGACGGAAGATGCCCCACAAGAAATCGGTCACGCCGGCTACGCCAACCAAGTCAGACAATGCTAGTGTCGCTACTGTCGGTGCCTCTCCCTCGGCTAAGCGGTCGTCCCGGGGAGTAGGACGAAGAGGGGCTCGCACCAAGGACGATCACTCGAACGGCGAAGACAGCGATGAGGGTGGTCTCAGCGAGGCGTACGAAGACAGTGAGGCTGAACAGCTGCCACCTCGCAGGACGAGGTCTTCGAGATCGCCTGCCGCGAAGGACGAGCAAGCAGTCCAACAAGGAGGAGCTGGCACTCGAGGAACCAAGAAGGTTCTCCTGAGTACCCCTGATCGGCGCAGCCAGATCGCGATGGCTGACGAGCCCCAGCGAAAAAGTCCAATCTCCAGTCCGAAGCGCAAGGGTAGGCTGGCAGAACTAATTGAAGATCCGCAAGACGATGAACAAGGGGATGCAGACGAAGAAGGAGAGGAGAGGATGGCTTCGGGCGGAGAACGGGAAGATGACGAGATCAGCTTGGATAATGATGAAGAAGAGTCAGACGAGGAGGTCAGCTACTCAGACGACATACTACGGCTAGCATCAGAACTCTCAACTACCCCGGCACATGTCGCTGCAGTGCAGAGGCTCTCACTGGCCTTAAAGCCTGGAGTACGTTGGACCACGGATGGGAAGACCATCGGTTCGAAGTTGACTGCAAGTGGACTTCGAACGAGTATGTGCTCGGTCCACGGTTATGGCATTCGTGAAGGTATGCATGCGATTTTTGCTTTACCCTCAGGTGTGCCTCACTCGCAGCTGCGGAGAGTGAATGATGCAAGCATCACGCGAAGAGCCCTCGCGGAGGACGTGAGCCTGGTTCTATGTCGTATCAATCGGGTAGCGATGCTGAATGACGAGTATCAGAACAGAGAGAGTCCTCTCGGCGGGCTCCTAGGCACCGATGGCGTCTCCGACGAACTCCAATCCCCAGCCCTCGCTATAGCTACCGCGACAGTGTACTTGGTTCAGAGCGGCGAGAAGAGCGTCGCATCAATGTCATCCATACGCGAGGTCTTCGAGACAGATATCACGATCGACATCCCTCTGCAACTCTTCGTTTCCGAGGCTTATGTTGTCGCCAGAAGAGAGCTACCCTCGCTAGCCAGGTACTCAGCACCCGCATCAGAGGACATGTTGCTGCCTGCAACGTTGTGTGACCTGTGGAAATCACTCGTTGCCAAAGGTGAATTAGCGTTCCCAGATAAGGTCGAGGACATTCCACCGCAATTGCTGCTGCTCCCTGTACATGCTAGGCTCTTCTACTGTAACTCACGCGTTCTGTCCAATCGCGTCAGCATCACACCAAACCACGACAGAGCTACAGTGACATCCGATCCTATCGGGTTCAAGGTGGTACCTCATGTTGTCCCCCTGCTCTCTGAGTGGGTCTCAGACTTCGAAGAGCTTATCTCTTTGATCACTCTCATCTCAGAAGCACGCAAGAACTTGCTGGACCAAGAAAGCGTTCAAGATGTCTATTTGATGCGAATTCCATTTTGCCCGGTTCCAAGCCCTCGAGATCACCCCCAAGCACTCATTGGTGCTGCTCAGTCGGAGACATCGGTCAACAATAGGTTTGACGTCAGAATGACTTCACTTGGGGAGTACGTCAGCAACTCGCTCCTTACATCTTCTCACTATTCGCGACTCCTGCAGATCGCAGCAGAAAGTACTGTTTATTCGCATCCCTTTTACAGCAAGGCTGAATTTGGCACCCAAGTGGCTTTGCTCCAGCAGTCTGGTGTTGTTCAGTATCAAGTACGCCGCCTTCTGCAAGGGGAATTCGGGAATGGAATCATATCTTCGGGTTCCTCCAGGGAAGTCGCGCATCTTGATCCTTTGTCTCAGCATGGCGTCATTTCACTAGGCCATACGACCTTCCAAGCCACAAGCAGCAAGCTATTACTGAATCCCCTTCAGTTACGGATGCTCAAGCTATCTGGTGCGATCTCGGATCCAATCCGATCTGCGGATGAGAGCCTAATTCCCCTGATCAAAGCAGTGAAACTGCCTACTCGAGCTGCCGACTCCCATGATGCAACAGGCCCCACTGCCTCGTCTTCCGCCCGAGATACTGTATGGCGCGTCCTCGGCGGAACTCGAGTGAATGATGAGTCGTTGGCAGCAGCCTATCGTAAGCTTGTCGCTGAAGGACTTGCCACTCGAAGCGGTGAATCCTACAATCATGTCGTACCTCCACCAGAGAGAAGTTCCGACGCCCCTCTGAGGGTGTCTGGCTCTCAGATAACCCCACATACTTCCAGCACATCTTCCATGGCAGGTTTTGAAATTCCAGCGTTAAATATGCTTCACGGTGGGCGACTCCCAGTGGCCCCTGGTGAACCGCTCCCTCGACGAGAAAAGGAATTCAGAGAGATTTACGATTTTGTCTCTACCGCAATTCGTGCAGGCGCAGCTCCAGGGTCGTTGTATATTTCGGGTCTCCCAGGAACGGGCAAAACCGCCACCTGTCACCAAGTCTTACGTCATCTGGAGGCCGAGGTTCGCGAAGGAAAACTCCCTCCATTCCATTGTGTCGAGGTGAATGGGACCAAGCTTGCAGATCCATCAGCCATTTACTCCGTTTTGTGGCAGGCAATCTCAGGAGAAACGATTGTGAGCAAGCTGGCAGAGCGCCGCCTAGACTCACACTTCGCATCCACAGCTAGGTTGCTAAAGCAAAAGCCTAAACAACCCAGTGATCGCCGTCGTGGGAGATCAGTTAAAGATCCATCCGACGGAGAACTTATATCGGATCAGCTTCCATTTATTGTTCTCGTAGTCGATGAGATTGACTATCTGATCAACCGGAATCAATCAGTTCTGTACAATTTAGTGGACTGGCCTTCCCAGAAGGGCTCGCGCCTACTCACTATCGGCTTGTCGAACACCTTCGATCTGCCTGAGCAGTTGTTTTCGAAAATTAGATCACGTATGGGTCTGACGCGTATTGCATTTGCACCGTATGATCGTCATGACATATATGCCATTGTACAGGCCCGCCTCCTAGCGGCCGCAGGACAGGCTGAATCATTAGCTGCTCGCGTGACATCTCAGAGTTCCAGGCGTCCGGATGTCAACAGTGACGCATTTGGTCAAACAGCCTCTTCAAGGCCAAGTAACTTGCGCCTTAAGCCCCACAAATCACATTCTCCGGGATTGTCCTTGAGCCTTCCCTTGTCGCAGAAGGCGAACCCCGTAGCTACATCAGAAGCAGTCTCCGACCCTAACCGACAGAAGCTAACTGATGCCCGTGGAAGAACTTCAAATTCTCTTGTAACCCTTGCGTCGATACGTGAGAACGAATTGGCTCAAGATGAACGTGTCGTTCACACGGAATTTGACGATGTTGCGTTGGAACTATGCGCACGAAAAGTTGCTGCTGTAAGCGGTGATGCTAGAAGAGCTCTTGCTATCTGTAAGACTGCAGTGGACATCGCCCTGCAGGAATACCATGAGAAGACCTTGGTGAAAGGTGCCTCAACAGGATCGGCGGAGACAATCACCATTACTTTGAATCACATTGACCAAGCAGTGAACCAGTTGTTCAGCTCATCCACGTCTGCAATATTGAAGGGACTCTCCCTCCACGAAGCGGCTGTATTGACAGCTCTACTTCAGCTGACGCGTGCCCAACAGAAACGTATAGCCCAAAGAGCCCAACGCTTTGCTAGTCGGCGTAGCGATCTGGATCAAGCTGACGAACCACGAGAGTATGATGATGACCCGCTGGGTGATTTGCTTGATGATCTCTTCCAGGATCGGTCCTCAGAGAAACGCAGACGCGGAAGCAATCCAGAAAATGACGCACAATCCAACAAGATTGCTTATGCCTCGCTTATGACGCTTTCTGTTGAAAATCCTCCGGTCAGCTTTGGGCAACTTTCAGCAAAGGTTGGCGTCCTGTGCCGAACACGAGGCATTTCGCCTGTTCTCTTGAATTCAGAGATCCTCGAGGCACTCCGACATCTCGCCGAGCTCGAAATCGCCCTAGTGTTGACGGGCGCATCCCATACTTCCTTCTTTGCTGTGCTTCGTAGTCCGCAGGATGAGATCGTCCATGTGATGAAGGATCATCCGACGTTTGGACCTGCGATCCAGCCGATAGTACAAGAACTCGAAGCTTTGTAAGCATAAAGCACACGTAAAGCTATGCACACTAATCTATACACTGTATTACCCCATGAAGATCATATCTTCAATGGGATTAGAATATTCTTGCTGAGACAGTCAAGAACGTATAGCGGTGCGAGTACTGCACCTTTACTAGCCGCCTCGCGGATTATTTGCTGCTGCCAGTGCGGGAGCTTGGAAAAACGAGCCGTAGGGACTGGAGCGAAATAACCTGAATCGGTGCCTCGAGATGAGTCCTGCTGGAATCTTGGCCCAGACTGCACAGCAAGGGGATTTTGCAGCTTCCCATCAATATTGATAACAACGACAGGGACGGCAGCCGTGCTTGCAGATCGCCGTAATGTTGATGAAACCGCTTGGCCTTCTTCAGCCATGTTCTCTTCACCCAGATCTTGTGTCAATTCCAGGTCAACTACGTCTGTACTAGTAGACAGTGCTGTTCTTTCGGAGGGATCTTCTGAACCGCTTTTTGGCGCCGCAGCTGCAGCCGCGGCAATTGCAGCCTGCGCGTAGACCGAAGATGCTGCGTTGTGCATGTGCATAATCATCGGTACTCCTCCTGCGAGGTTCAAAAGGAGTTCAATGTCCAGTGCCATCCGAGAGGCCGGCTCTTCTTCGGTCGGCTTGAATGTTGCTGAATCCAGGATCCAAGCCACGAGGCCTGAGAACAGACGCGTCTTGCGGACGAGTGACCCAGTCAGTGATGAGAATGACGAACTCGAGCGCAGGGGCGCTGGCAGGCTAATGTTTGAGATCTCAACCCGGCGGCGAACAGTAGGAGCGATCACTGGCCGCAGCGGGCAAACAACATCTCCTACAACACGGAATGGTCCAGGGTCTAGAAGTCTGCGTGACAGCAAGCATGCAATAATGTAATCAAAACACAGCACCTGTTGGCCACCAGCGAGGCATTGGAAATACTTCATTGTGCGCTGTGTCAACACGCTGCTGAGAAGCGGTGCCGATGACGCGCTAGTGACTCGTAGAGGTGCCAAGGCCTTTCTCTCATGGCTATCTGAGATCTCATCCAGATTCAACTTGGTAGAACATGTCTGTAGTGCATGCACGAGCTTTGACAGACTCTTCAGGTCATTTGTAATATAGCCACCACTACTTGTCGCAAGGTTCGTCGATGAGATCTCACGGATCCACCTTCTCCCATTACTCTCCACGATGGCATCAATCAAGCGCTTCACGACTTGATTACCCAAGAATGAAGCCGCTCGAGGTGATAGTGCGCTCGTGACCAGGTGGGTTGTCATGAGCGGATCGTAGGCATCAACGCTTTCGATGACAAGTTTGATGTGATTACTGTCAGATTTTCCCTCGACGTCAATATCCTTGCTTTCAACCGCTGCAGGCACCATCATGCCCGAAAAGGCCTGACAAAACATCGCCACAAGCAGGGACTGCTGCGTGCTCAGCTTCGTGGTGGTAAGCCCCATTCGGCGAACAACAACAGGCTTTCCTGAATACGGCTTATGTGAAGTTTCCTCATCCTGAATGATTGGAAGATCTGCGAGACTGAGTGGCGGGAAGTCTGAAACAGGGAGGTCAAGCGCTTTGAGCGTAAAGAATGGGTAGCTCGTCCACATTTTTGACTGTCCTCGCTTGCCTAAAGTGTTTCGTGCGCGTGTTGTATCGTCCCCGTCTGTATCACTGCCTGACGCACTCGCTGCATCGGTTTCAGCGTCGCTAAGGGGGTCGGCGTTCGAAGCCAGATCGACTTCATTCGGGTTGTTTCTTTCATTCCTGTTTGGTTGTCTTTCTTTGCGGTCCTTGGTTTCTCGTTTAGATACAGCTGAAACAGGGCTTGTGGATGACCTTGACCTGGCCTTCCCAGAGGCTGTACTGCGGGCCTGAGCTTGCGGTGCACTAGGACTCTCAGACGGTGCCAGACCATTTCGTGAACCGGAAGAATGTTGCGCAGAAGAAGATCCCAGAGAGTTTGACGGTGGACGCGACCTCGGGGACCTTGCGGACGAGTCACGTCGATGGTTTCCTGCATAGAGATGATTTTGATCCGTAATCACAAATCCAGCCATATCCGCGTGGTTAGGGCAGTAATTATGGAAATACACTTCATCATTGAGTTCACGCAATTCGAAGGAAGCTCCATAGCGATAGCCGCAAGGCACATGATAGGACTTGGTGCATCGGCCGAAAGTGCATTGAACACAGGCACCCGATCCTTCGAGACGCACCGCAGGCCTGCTTTCTAGGCTTGCACGAACTGCTGTTAACGGGCTAGTATCGAAAGAATCGGAGCTTTGTCGTACATGTTTTGCTGACCGTTCGGCAACTCCGCGCCATGGCTGACCGTTCTCTCTGACATCAAGGGCTGCGGATGATCGGAAACATCGAAGTACGGTGTCTGCAGACGGAGGGGTTGGTGCCATTCGCGCGGTCTGCCCAAGACTTCGTGAATGGAAGCTTGACATATGTCGCACAACATCATCCAACACATCATCGAGGAATTGTTGATCTTGAATTAATTCGGCCAGAGGCCGTAAATCGTTTCCGAGCTCGGGCAGAGTTAGTCGAGCAAACTGATTTACAACGTTCATTGGAGCTGGCTTGATTCGACAGAACATGCACTGCAAGCGGCACCTCTCACGCGCGATTGAGGAAATATCAATTACATCACGAAGATCGGGATCTAAGAGTTTAACCTCTTGATGCCAGAGTGCGCACGAGACGTGCACCCATCGGCCATCGATCGTGGGTTTGAAAATTCTGTCGGCATTCGACGGGCATAGCGCGCAGTCAACGGGACATACAGCTCTCAGACTAATGTTATCGACTGTAACGGCGGTTCCTTTCGAAAGTAAGTCGGATAATCCCAACGCTGGAATCCAAGGTAGAGGGATGGGATTCCTCAGCCTCGCAAAGTGCTTAGGCAAGAGCCATCGACAGCTTGAGGACGCACATGTCTGCAATCCACTATCAGTTCCCAGATCGTCAGGTGTTGTGATACATGCAAGAAAATGCTCTTCATCCTCGACGCCACCCCCTTCACTATCGTCTTCAGACTCACTCTCATCCCCAGCTGACTGCTTTCGCTTTGAGCCAGCTCTCAAAGGTCGCTTCGACTCAGCGTGCCCAGCACGAACTGATCGAAGACCAAGGGCAGCCTCGACCTGTGGAGGAATCTGATAATGCCGGAGAAATGGTGCCCACACTTGCTCCAAGGTCACATCGAACGTGTGGGAAGACAGATTCAGCCTGCGGATCCGCTCGAGCTGGAAAACCTCGTTAGGCTGACGTAAACTCGTAGTGGATTGTTGGTGTTCATCGGTATGGTTTTCATTGGAGGTGGATACAACTACCTTGTTCGCCAGCTCGGTTAGAGCGCTCCTAAGAATAGGCAAGCATTCGTTGGCCAAAGTCACGACTCGAACTGAACTTGTGGAACTGAGGTGCCTTGGAGGAGATGGCATAACTCGGGCGGGCGAGTCTGCAGTAATCCATTCGGGGGGAATTGCCTCTCTTGGGAGCAGTGCAAGCCCAAAAACGTCGCCTGGCGAAACAAATGGCCCCAAGGCGTTCGCGAATCCTCCCAAGAGACCACCTGTGTGGCCGTGTGTGTCAAATAGCGCTGCTGAGAGCCCACATGTGGCTCTCAATGTCAGTGTGAAGCGATGCTGCTCCAGATCCGCAGGCTGCTTCTTTGTTGACGCCAGAATATCTGAGACTGCTCGTTGCACAAGCGTTGCGCGCATTTCAAGGAATTGCTGAGGGATGGAGAGTAAGTTCACCTCGCTCTCACCACGTAGAATAGCGAACCCAAGTCGTAAACTGCATGCATTGCAGACCCAAGGTGAGGGTGGCACATCGGGTAGGCCATAACATGCGATATGGGTCGCTGCTTTGCAACATTCACATCGAATCACGATATTACCCTCCTCCAGAACTTCGTCAGAGAAGCACACATCACATCGCTCCTTTGCTCGTCCTGCCTGGAAACCAACTCCAACACCTCGTGGGAACACCTGATCGTTGGACGCTGTCGGCTGGACTTGATTCAGGCCTGAACTTTCGCCAGGTGCGGGGGTAGGTTGCAGTGCCATATTACCGCTCGTGCCAGAACCTGTAGGTGAAGGTACAGCTTCCTTTTTCACACGAACCTTCCGTCTCCCGTCTCGAAGGATAGTGTTAACAACCTCCACATAGTCATCGTCATCGTCATTGTCATCATCATCGTTAGCATAGTCCATAACCCCGGATGAATCGTTAATCGTCTTATCACGGTGGTGACTATGATGAGGCTCCATCTGTGATGGCTTATCTCCTTGGGAGCTCGAGCCTGCTTCTGCTTCACTATCTGCCTCTGTATCTGATGTGGTTGAATCATCATCTGCGCTAAGTTTGTTTAGCTCGTCGGTGTCTGGCATATATGATAACGGCGGCATGCTCCCCAGCGTACCCTGAGTAAAAAAGAAATGGTGTGATGCTCCCGCATCGCCCTCTCGGATTTGCTTCGTACCTGTATCCTCTGAGGCCATCAGATGTGCGGTACGCGCACTTGGCTCAGCCTGAAGTGAACGAGCAGGTTGTGCCGGCTCACCCAAGCGCATCTGGCTTAACTCATCCTGAGAAAGTTCGGACTGTGAGCCTGATACTTGCGAAGGGGATCCGTTCTCACTTGCCGCTCTTTGCTCTCGCGCGAGGTACATTGGAGGAGGCTCCATCACCGCACGACGTGGAGGAGAATACGTCAATGAGACATCTTCAGTGAGATGGTCTAGTGAGGAGTCAGTAAAGGTGAGCCGGTGCAGATTCCTGAAGTGCATGGACATGTTACGAATGACATGGTCTGACACGGTCTGCCTTCGTGTGCACGGCTGCTTGCAGATGGGGCACCTTCCCTGATTAGACTTCAGAACCTGGTTTACGCACTCGCGGCAGTAAATATGATTGCAGGGCAATGAGTAGGGGTTGTCATATATCGACAGGCACACTGGGCATGACAACTCCTCCTGGACCTTGAGCAAGACCTGCGAGATGCGAAACCGCAAGACAGCCAGCTCCTCATGAGTCAGTGAAGATGGCGTACGTGGAGAAGGAGCAACACCATGTCCGAGAGAGTTAGTATCTGCTGAAGTAGAGTGTTCACTCGACGCTGTGTTTAGCGGCACCAGTGCGCTGGTCTTGGTCTTTGAAGAACCACTGGACTTGAAGCCTTGTTCGGTCGAAGGTGTGTCTCTCGTGGCCTTCGAGGCGCGCTCGGCGCTTCCAGTGGCGGATACGCTAGACTGAGACTTGGTGCGTCGCAGTCCCTTGGGCGTGGACATGGGGCCAACGCAGTGAGACTGCGAATCGGGGCGAAAACCCGCGGGTGGAAGAAAGATCTCACTTCGCCTCTAGTCTAGGACGCTTTGCGCAGGAATAGCGCTCGCCAACCAGTGAGCCCAGGTATACTTGCGTGTGCTGAGTATCTATAGAGGTATAATTAGGATATAATCTATGAAGGCTCGTGAGTTCAGAGAACGGCCTCACGCGACTGATCTGCCGCCAAAAGCTGCCTCCGAATGAGTAGTTCGCGATTTTCGCTGGAAGTATGAAGTGAGGAGGGATACCCACAAGATAATTAGCCCTTTTACTGCTATATATGTCGCAACATACTGGTATCTCCGCTACCCATTGCACCCCAGTCGCGAATCGCAATGTGAAACACTGCAGAAAACCTGACTGAATTTTAGCTCAAACAGGCTAAAAGCCCTGGCTGCAGCTCTGACGAGCTCGTGTGTCACACCAACACGCCACACGTCAGGTGCACGCGGGGGCGGGCATACAGAGGAGCTGCTGTACAAGTTGTAATTTTACACCCTCCACTGGTCGTGTATTAGATAATGATGTCTCTGTACTGGGCATCGCATCCGCTTTCTCTTACAGGTCCGCAGCAGCATCGTACTTGGTCAGAAGGGTGGCGACTGATGGTTTTAAGGTGGGATGGATGAATGAATAAATGTGACTTGTAATGCAGTACAAGTACTCATCCCACGATGTTGATACAGTAAAAAATGCACCCAACTTATTGGATACTGTGAAGAAGTGTTGAAGAAGTCCGCGATGGTTAGAGACCAATTCAACAACCGACCAAATGTGTACATCGTCCGGCCTGAACATAGCACATCACCGCACGAACGAACTTACTCAGACTTTTGGGCAACCGAGCTGGGATCAGGAGTGAGACGCAACCAGGGGCGAACCTCCTGGATGCCGCCTGCAGCGAAGATCTCTTTGGCCTTGTCAGTGGGAATGGTGGGCAAGACGACGCAGGTACCACCACGCTGCCAGTCAGCAGGAGTTGCGACTTGGTGCTTGACGGTGAGCTGGAGCGAGTCGATGACGCGGAGAACCTCATTGAAGTTACGGCCGGTAGATGCAGGGTAGGTGATGATAGCCTTCACACGCTTGTCGGGACCAATGAAGTAGACGGAACGGACGGTGAAGGGCATGCCAGTAGCCGAGATGTGGGTCTGGTCAATCATGCCATACTTGAGGGAAACTGCGTAGTCCTCATCAGCAATGATGGGGTACCAAACCTGGGTCTGATTGATCTCTTCGATGTCCTTGATCCAAGCACGGTGGCTCTCCGCAGAGTCAACCGAGAGGGCTGCGACGACGACGCCACGGCTCTCCCACTCGCGCTTGAGACGAGCAACAACACCAAGCTCGGTGGTGCAAACAGGGGTGAAGTCACGAGGGTGGGAGAAGAGGATTGCCCACTTGCCCTCAATATACTCGTGCCACTTGATTTCGCCCTGGGACGAGTCTGCCTTAAAGTCAGGTGCTAGAAGCAGAAGGATGGGTCGGAGGTTGGGGGTTGGGAAGCAAGGGTAGAGTAGTGAGGTGAACTGACCTCTTCGCATGCACAGATCGTAAACACGCTAACCGAGCCCTGGTGGCTAATACCAGCGCTGGAACGCGAAAGCGATGGTGGCTGGCCTCCTCTTCGAGGTCGGGTTGCGTGGCTCAATTGAGGACGGCGAGCCGATCTCAATCACCTGACGTACCAATGTCACCAATGCGGACGGTAGCCTGCTTGCAGTAGTCGAAAGTTGACTCAGCGCTCATGATTGAGTGGAATTCGTTCAAGCTCTATACCAGTCAGAAGCAAACGAAGCGGGGATTGGTTCAGCTTCTCGATAGTTGAATGGTCCATGGCAGGGTCTCACAGTGAATGCGACGAGAGTTGATCACACAAAGATACGCATGCAAGCAGCGTGACCTGGATGCTCATTCGCGCATGTCTTCACTCAATCTTAGGGGCGCGTTCGCGGCCAAGACGAGCCGAACAGACAGTTTGACCGACTGCGTCTTCCGATTCAGGTCAGTCAGTTCTCGTGATGTTGTTGTTGTTGGGGGACATAGGGTGTGATCAATGCGTTATGCAATGACACTACACTGGCCTCATAGCATAGATCATTCAGTAAACTAGAGAATCACACCAAGATCAAACCAGATCACGCTCCCCACACCACATATACACGCCCTGAAATATCTGCCTCGTGGCCCGAATTGCAAGGGGAAAAAATATCTTGAGGGCTGACTTGTGGCTGGCTGTGGGTGGCTGGGATAAAACTCATGCGATCTGGTGTCAGCTCAGTATCGGATATTTACGACAGTATGGCTACAGTATCATTAATGCTTTATACGCTAGCTTAAATCCAGATCCAATCTTGATCATCATGTGTATACTTCCGTTACTCATGTTACTGGAAATCACATTTTCTTCTACTTAGCACAGCTAAGTGACTGACAAGACTAGAAGTTCTCGATGAGTCCTTCGATTCGATTCGCTCGATGGTGTAAAAAGCCACGTCGCCCCACGAGAGCATGAGCCACCACTTTCACACTCGAGGTAGCATGGCTAGCCATGGCACGTAGGAATGAAATGAGTGGGTACACTGATAATACGAAACCTCGTGACACTGGGTATTCTCTTTGATTTTCGAACGTTAGGATATTACCACTTAGGTCCTATTGTATTCATTTTTGTTGAACACGGATCGGTACCAATCGATCGTTTAAATCGAAAGTGCGTTGGTGTGTTGAAAAGGCTTGATATTTCCCTTCATGCGTGATGAAGGTGAATTGAGTATCAATCGAGTAGGCTTCGGAGCGCACACAGCGTGCTATCTGTCTGTCTGTCGTAAGGCTTCTAGAAAGAAAGCGAGGCGTGGCAGACAGCAGCTCAGTTGCCAACACGAAAAGAAGGTATCAAGCCTGGTTCTTGGTTTATAGGCTCAACGACCTCCTTCAGAGAGGATAAGGAATAATGGCTGAATATAACAATTTCAAACTCGCTCGCTCGTTCATCACTCTCACACACGAAGAGCTGTCAAGTACCACGCCTCTTTAGGTGCTGCTCGGCGGTGGTGATCGTGATGATGAAGAGAGTAGCAGCGTCGTCGGCGCGATCTCCCACCCCTCCTAGACCTGCAGAGAGAGATCTGAGGAGGAGTCGACGCGTGCATATCTGATCGAGTTTCAACGAAGGGTCTGGGTCAGACTTGATAGCTGCGAACGATAATAGCGAAAATGCGCGGTTGTGGTGGTGGCGGTGTGAGGAATGGATACTAAACTTAGATGGTAGGAACCAAAGGAATGACCTGGCTGGCATGCAGTCCGTCCAGAATCTTACTCCAAAAGCTCCTTGAGAGACTGCTGGTTGGCGAGACGCTTGATATTGGAGATCGCCAAGGCGGGGTTGAGACCCTTGGGGCAGACCGTTGTACAGTTGAAGATGGTGTGGCAACGATAGAGCTTCCAGTGGTCATCAAGGAAAGCGAGACGCTCCTTGGTCTTGTTATCACGGGAGTCAGCGATCCAGCGGTAAGCCTGAAGAAGAACAGCAGGGCCGAGGTACTTGTCACCGTTCCACCAGTACGAAGGGCATGAGGTCTGGCAGCAAGCGCAGAGAATGCACTCGTAGAGACCATCGAGCTTCTTGCGCTCCTCAGGGGACTGCAAGTACTCGCGCTGGCCCTCAGGCTTGGGCTTGGCCTGCAAGAAGGGCTTGATCGACTTGTACTGCTGGTAGAATCGGGTGAGATCAGGGACGAGGTCCTTGACGACGGGCATGTGAGGAAGAGGGTAGATCACGACGGGCTTGTCATCCTCAGGGATCTTGCAAAGGCAGGCAAGCGCGTTGCGACCGTTGATGTTCATAGCACACGAACCGCAAATACCCTCACGGCAGGAACGACGGAAGGTGACCGATGAGTCCTGCTCGTTCTTGATCTTGATCAGCGCATCGAGCACCATTGGGCCGCACTGCTTCGTGTCGATATCGAACGACTCGAGCTTGGGAGACTGCTTCGACTCAGGGCTCCAGCTGTGGGCGAGGAAACGCGGGTTGAAGGTGCAGAGTAGGGGAGCGTTAGGGTGAGCTTTTAGTTCCTGGATCGCAAGCAAATGCAAGGCAAGCGCCTTCTGGATAAGCATCACGTGTACACCAGCTGACGCAGGATCCCATGACCAGTAACGCTTATAAAGGACCGGGCGTAGCACGCCTCGATGGACCTCCCAAAATGCGAATATACACGGCGCAACCGGATGAGCGATGGACTTACCGGTAGATCTTGAATGTCTTGATAGAGCTGGCAGGCTTGGCGGCAGCGGTTGAGAAAGCGCGAGCGCCAATCTGTTTCGCAGACTGAACAAGGCGGTTCATGTGTGACCTATGTGTGGGTGACGAGAGACGTGAAAAGACGGTGCAAACAGGTGCAAACCGGGGGTTTCTCGTTAGTTCAAATGTGTAAACTGGAGTGAAAAACATCAAAAAGTGACTAATTCGAGTGTTTGATAGAGGTTAATCCTCACTGCATTTGATGTACACTCCCAATCTATATCAATAACTAGAATTATTACTCACACATATTCACACCTGCGTGCGTTATTCAATGCTAAAGTTCAGCTTTTTATCGAGTTTTTTCCACTTTTCAAACCCACATGCTGCTTGAGGCGGGTATTCCGTCACCCCGGAAGTATTCCGTCACCCCGGGGTTGTCCGGGCCCCAGACTCCCCGTAGCTGCTGTCCTGTCTTTCTCACTCGCTCAGCGGATCGCATGCACACCGTAGGACGGCGATCACCTCAGTAATAGGCGCTCCAGACCAAGCCGTGCACTGCCTCTCTAGGATCTTCGTGCCTCCCCACGTGGCAACCGGTGTTCTCTTCCGGGGTAGACTTGGATACACCTCGATTTAATATGTGCAGAAGGCCGGTAATGCTACCAGTCACCAGAATGCGTGATAGGCCAGCGCTACGCCACCCTGCGAAGTAGCATAAGTGGACTCGCGGCGGTTGCGGAGATATGAGCATGGGTCCGCCGACCGAAGAATCAAAGTTCGCTTCAGTTCCCAACATCGTAAATACCGCGATGGTAAGTATATGTCGCATGATAATGTAGCAGAATGGCACATACGCGCATTATTTAGTGAACCTGTCTGATTGACCCTTGTGCTACCTCGTGTCTTGTGCCAAAACGACGCCTTTGCATTCCAACGCCTAAACCATGGAGTGTCTTCCTCCGTGCTAACGTCTGGGCGACGACCCAACCGGCCCTGATACATCCTTCCTACGTTTAGAGCCAGCGACAGGTTGTGAATCCGAAGCCGCTTCTGAAAAGCCTCGTCGGCCACCCAGTAGTCGTCAAGCTGAAGTGGGGCAATGAGTACAAGGGTAAGTATTTCGTGCGACTTTGTCCGCATTCCGCGGGGAGTGCTTAAGGATAAAGTGGTTTGAATGTGTTGTGTTTTGATGGCTCGACATGATTCTCACGCATGCGCGTGGATGACGTGCTCGACCAGCGAGCAGCTTTTGAAACCAGTGGAGAAGTTCCGCGTGGAGGAGTTCCTCACCAAGGCGCTTTGGATCAGACCTTACGAGCACCTACTACACCCTCCGCCGCAGACAGCTCATATGTAACACACCGGCAACACACCTTCGCACACCTCTAGGCATTCTTGTGTCCACGGACTCATACATGAACGTTCAGCTGTCAGGTACCGAGGAATGGTGCAATGGTGAGCTCACAGGCACTCTTGGTGACGTTGTGATTCGATGCAATAATGTCATGTATATGCATGCAGCGAATGATCAGTAAGTTTTCCGGCGTTGTGATGATGTTCCAGTGCCCTGGCCCCAGCAAATGTACCATAGACGGAACCAAATCGAACAAGCAGCAGCAGGAGTAGGGTTTCTCCCAACTCGAGCGCCCGCTCGGTCACGTGCCCACCTAGCTCTGTTCGTACAATACCACCCTCAATACACTTCAATCTTAACCACAATTTATGAAATAGGCTCCTATGGAGGTACTGGTGGGTAAATGAAATGTAAGTCTGGGACACATGGCTCCACTGCTGAACTCAGAGGACCACGGTGTGATGGATTGGGGGCAAGTGTACAGTGGCTCGTGGACCAACTATGCAGAGCAACACGTCACATACATTACCATCGTAAACAATCTCATCATGATCCTCGGTTCAAGCAGACCCAACGGAGCTGCCATGGCTCTGCTTCCTGAAGTCTATCGTAAGAATCTCCTATAATAAGACCACCAGAACCTGCACCTGCTGCGGCAGCTGCTGGTGCGCGCAGCCCGGCTGCGCGTTCGTTAGTCCAAATATCTGCGTCGGAATCAATCGAACCAGAGGAAGAAGGTGAGCCTGATGGGGAGGATCGCAGTGCCGAGGCGGACGTCGACGAAGCAGCCGCAACAGCTCGTGCTCCTATCCTGCGCGCCTCTGTCAGATTCTCAACCACACGGACACTTCTCCATGCGCACTGACAGCAGTAGGCAGCACCCGGTGAATCGGCAGGGGTCGCGATTGTACCTGCTTCGAGTTTCTGCAAATCTGGCACATTGTTTCGGAAGAAGTAGTAGTCCACCTTGTTTGCATCCCACACCCGTCGTGGTATTCGGATAACTGGGTGATCGCACTGTGTACATCGCATATGAGGACAGGGTCGCATTGTAGAACTCACAGATGACCCAGGCAGTTGTGGGTCATTTGCAGCGATCGGGAGAAGTAGCAGTGGGGCGCACGCACAACCCAGCCCCATGAACGCACCCGTGCGAAGCCCAGCCGGGACTGATGACGACGACGTGGTCGGTGCTCCTGGGCCCGATGGGACAGATGCAGACACTGTGCCTGCAGTACGCCCTGCACCAGGCGCAAACGGTCTGCTCTCTCCCGAAGCAGATGCACCAGCTCCAGATATGCTCAGGCCAGTACCTATCGACTGAGCGTGTGTGGTTGGGGTTGCCGGAGCAAAGGGCTTCGAAGGCGCGAGTTTGGAAAGGATTGCGTTGACTTCTTCATCATCATCGTCGTCATCGAAGCGGCCGCCTTGAGGCTTCGGAGTTGTGCTAGATGTTGTTGGGGGTCTGGCGACCGCTACGAAGGATGAATATGACCCAAACGGTGAACCTGAGCTGGGTACGGATGGAGCAAATGGTCTAGAGCTCGTTGTGGATGCTGCTGCCGCTGCCTCTGTTGTTGTTGTTGTTGTTGACGAATATCCGCTCGAAGCGGATCTCAGCTGATTCGCGCTAACGGTGGCTGGAACCGCTACAGGCTTCGAGACTGATGACCGGACAGACGGCGCGTGGGGATGAAATGGATGTGATGCCGCGGCAGAGGTCAGCGAACTACCACTAATACCAACAGGAGCCCCGGGTTTCGGCCGGGTGTCAGATCCGGTCTGCGAGCTACTCCTGATTACATGACGAGTTGGAAGTGGGGCACTGTAGTAGTCAGGAGCAGGGAGGGAGGTAGAAAAGAAGTAAGCGTTGTGAGTCAGTAAGCGCGCGGATTATACGAATGCACCACATGTGAACCGCATAGAGAGCCAAAAAGCGTGGAAGGGTGACTTACCTATAGGCATCTTCAAGTTCTCGAGACAAATCTGCTAGTATATCATCAACCTTTTGCGACATGCTCGTGGGCTTTGAGTACGTCTCAGGGCGTTATATCGTATGAAATCAATTGCCAGCGACGCACACACTCGCTATGCCGCGAATCAGCTACTTGGAAACAGTGGCAGCGAATCGTTTTTCTTCCTTTGCTAGAGCGCAGATACACGGTATTGCTCCAGTATACTTGATAAGATAATTGTATAGTACAATTTAGATCGGTAGTGTAAACCGATTGAGCGTGTTAAATATGCGAACTTTGCTACAGCTTTCTCGTATTTTAACACTATTTTACATCCTTGGAGTACTCCTCGAGCTCACTCCACGAGTTTTCGCGGCGAGGAACTTGCTGCTGGACCCTATCCCACCCGGAACACTACTCAACCGAAACCCAATCTTGAGACACCGCACATGTGACCCGCTTGTGACGGCTTTGGCCGTGTTGCGCGCTGAGTCGGACCTCGAGAAGGCGCTCAGCTACTTCCAGCTTGGCACAGGTGTGTTCGATAGCTCCACGGGGCGTGAGGTAGTCACCAAGAAGAGTAGCCGAAACAAATGTATCGAAGTGAAGTCCGTAACTCGCAACGCGGAGACAATCGCTGGGTTCTTTAAGCAGATGAAGCACTCGATGGAGAATGGTGGCGACATTGTGAAGGGTCAGCCTCCAAGCGACTGGACTGTACCCAAGTTGCAGGCGCGCATTGGTGCGAACACAGTGGAGCGTGTTGTGGGTCCTACAGACGTACGCAGGGTAGGAGTGCTTAAAGCTCGTGTTAGGTGGACAAGCACATGGACCCCTCGCCCAGTTCCAAGCATTAGCCGTGCCACAGAAGAGCATATGGTTGTCAAGCCACCGCTATACCGCCGGGTCAGTGCGGTCCATGAGGCAGAATTCGAATTCTCTAGTCAGCAATGTCTCCCATATGTGATCTCTACCAACGTTACCTCCGTGAATGTAACGTTGGATGAAAATGCGATACATGACTCGCTTTCGAGCGAGCTCACCGAGGCCGTCAAAGTGCTGCAATCCGACACCGCAGCACCCGCAAGCAAATGGGACGCTGCCTATGTGTTATTTAACGAGCATCTGAAGACACTCAGTGCGATCTCAGAGGAAGCGCGACGCAGAGTCTTGGAGGACCAAAAACGACAGGCATTGCTCTCGGCTGGTGTGGACCCTGAACAGATCCGAAAGCTGCGTGAGAGGCAGGAACAGCAACGACAACAGCAGAAGGCATCCCGAGAACAGCAGTTGGAGGCACACCGTCAGCGACTGCAGCAGGAGTTGGAGACGGCCGCAAAGCAGCAGCAGCAGCAGCAGCAGCAGCAGCAGCACCAAGACTCAACTTCTCAGACTAGCGATCGCTCCGAGTTGTGAAGACACTTCGTTCTGGATTCAACTTCCACTCCTCTCATGAGTGAGACGTAATTCACTCCAAGCAATTCGTTTGCGTGCCTTAGTATTATGTATAGTGCCGTATTTATTGTGTCTGTTACATCAACTATAAAGATTGTTACTGCTTTCAAGGTCTGTGGGAATGATTACAATCGTGCGAACTGTTTGAACATTACTACTGGTATTGTAATCTGAATGTGATGATATCTCGATTCGGTTACGTGGCAAAGACGGAGGTCCGATGGCGAGTAATAGATGCGAAAGCTCTTGCGGGGATATCAAAAGACTCAAATAGCTGAAATGGTACGGTGATTGGAACACGGGGCAAAAAGACTAAGATTGATCGGATTTCACTAGCGAGATTGTCAACCCGAACGGGTCGCTAAAGAGGCATATAGAAGAGGGATGTGAGGCACGAATTTCAAGAGACTTGATACGGTACAAACTGAGCCGAACCGCGCGCGAGCGAGATGTTACGCGCGACAAGATGTAGTAACCTGGCTCAACAGCCATCCCAACGCCTCCACTAAGAAAGAACGCACTAGAGAAGGGCTTACTAACATGGTAAGTGAGGTTTGGGGAGAAACATCTAAAGCGATCCCACAAGCAGTAACGAAATATAGGAGTTGCAGCTCTGCTTGGGGGGTTCGTTCGTATGCCTCGTTGGATAGTCTGCACACGACTCCTCCCTCAATACAGAACGCATTGGAAAATCCAATGACTAGGCAAGGCAAAAGTAAAGCACGCACGATCAGCAAATCGCGCTGATGGCAATAGTATCTACGCAGTAGATTGCTCAACGTCGTATGATACGATGAAGAAAAAAAAAAAAAAAAAGTAGTAGAAATTGAAGAGACAAAACCTTTTTTGACTTGGAGGAGGATCTTGCCGAAATTCATTCCTATTGAGGACTAGGAAAGAAAGTGCATTAGAACGCGGGGGTGACCTAAACAGCTTGTACTATC
>Ga0180217_1000145_pt1 | contig 147594 bp, 136 predicted proteins | sample eDN3rd37CBELigOP_FD_128521 | JGI IMG/M metagenome (GOLD analysis project Ga0180217, IMG submission 128521) | Enriched Organic Plus compost microbial communities from Emeryville, California, USA - eDNA 3rd pass 37_C BE-Lig OP (version 2) (version 2) ... | reverse complement strand
CAATCGCTGGCCGCAGTTCGAGAACGGCAGCCTGGAAGTCCAGGACGAGGGCAGCCAGCTGCTGGCCCTGCTGGTGGCGCCGCGCCGCGGCGAGATGATCATCGACTTCTGCGCCGGCGCGGGTGGCAAGACCCTGCTGCTGGGCGCGCTCATGCGCTCCACCGGGCGCCTGTACGCGTTCGACGTGTCGGCGGCGCGGCTCGCGCGGGCCAAGCCGCGCTTTGCCCGCAGCGGCCTGTCCAACGTGGTGCCGGTGGTGATCGACAGCGAAAACGACACGCGCATCAAGCGGCTGGCCGGCAAGGCGCAGCGGGTGCTGGTCGACGCGCCGTGCAGCGGCATCGGCACGCTGCGGCGCAACCCCGACCTGAAATGGCGCCAGCATCCCGAGGCGCTGGCCGAGCTGGGCCGCCTGCAGGAGCGCATCCTCAACAGCGCGGCGCGCTGCGTGGCGCCGGGCGGCCGCCTGGTCTACGCCACTTGCAGCCTGCTGGCCGAGGAAAACGAGGCCCAGGCCGGGCGCTTCCTGGCGTCGCACCCCGATTTCGAGCGCCTGGACGCGGCGGCCCTGCTGGGCGCGCGCTGCGAAACGCTGAAGCTGCAAGGGCCGTATGTCCAGTTGCGTCCCGACTGGCACGGCACGGACGGCTTCTTCGCCGCGGTATTCGAGCGGCGCAAGGCGGCGCCGCTCGCAACGCCGGAGACGCCCGGGACGCCCGAGGCCGGGCCGCAAGCATAACGGGGCGGGGCCGGCCGCCCTGGCCGGTCGCCCTGGCCGGTCGCCCTAGCCGGTCGCCCCCCGGCTCAGGGGGCTGGCGTCACGCCCACGCGGGCGTTGTAATGGCGCGTGCCCAGCGATTTGTCCTGGTATTTCACTTCCCACGCCAGAACGTCCGTGCCGGGCTGGCGGGCCTGGTACACCACTTGCGAAATGGGGACGGCCTTGTAGGCGCAGCGACCCGAAGCGCCGGCCTGGCCGCGGGTCTGCTGCACATGGGCCTGGCCGAGGGCCGGAGGTTGCGTAATCACCACACGCGGGGCGCGCAGGGCGAGGCAATCCGCGCCCCGGATTTCATAGTACGAGGCCAGCACCGCCACGTCGCCCGTCTTGAGGGTCTGCGCGGCCGTGCCGGCCGGAAGAGCCGAAAGGGCCGGCAGGGCCGCCGCGGCGAGCGCGGCGCAGGAACGGGAAAGCGGAAGCGGGCGGATACGGAACGGCGGCATGGTTTTTTCGGCAATGAAACGGCGCCCGGCAGTGTGGGCCACTCCGGCGGCCGCCGCAAGCCCGGGCCGCTGCAAGCTTTCCGAAAACCCGCTGACAGGAACTTTAAGCTGCGGGCCCGGCCCAATGCAGAGGCCCGCGCGCATCGCCAACCGTAAACCGGGACGCATCATCTCCCGAATAACGGGGCCGCGCCGGGCGGCCCTGCTTGCCCGCCTTGCGGGCAAGCAGGGCGTTTCGTGGTCAAAAGTCCGGCTTAGTGCTTGATTTCCCTCAATTACTATTTTGAAACCGCGATGTCATAAGCGATTCAAGGTAAGCTAAACTTCAGCCACTCTTCTAGCGAGGCTCACAACAGCTTTATGGATTACATCCTCTCCTTCTTTGCCGACGGCCTGACCAAAGCCAGCTGGTGGCAAATCGTCGTCTACACGCTCGTGATGACGCACATCACCATCATCTCGGTGACGGTATTCCTCCATCGCAGCCAGGCGCACCGGGGGCTGGATCTGCATCCCGCCGTCATGCATTTCTTCCGGTTCTGGCTCTGGATGACGACCGGCATGGTCACCAAGGAATGGGTGGCCATCCATCGCAAGCATCACGCCAAGTGCGAAAAAGACGGCGATCCCCACTCGCCCATGCTGTTCGGCATCTGGAAGGTGCTGTTCCGCGGGGCCGAGCTGTACCGCCAGGAATCGGCCAACAAGGAAACCATGGCCAAGTTCGGCCACGGCACGCCCGACGACTGGCTCGAGCGCAACATCTACAGCAAGCACAGCCTGCTGGGCGTGCTCATCATGCTCGCCATCGACATCGCCCTGTTCGGCGCCATCGGCCTCACGGTCTGGGCCGTGCAGATGGCCTGGATCCCGTTCTGGGCGGCCGGCGTGGTGAACGGCATCGGCCACTACTGGGGCTACCGCAACTACAACAGCCCGGACACCAGCACCAACGTGTTCCCGTGGGGCATCATCATCGGCGGCGAAGAGCTGCACAACAACCACCACGCCCACGGCACCTCGGCCAAGTTCTCGGCCAAGTGGTACGAATTCGACCTGGGCTGGTGCTACATCAGCGTGCTGAAGTTCCTGGGCCTGGCCAAGGTCAAGAAGGTCGCGCCCAAGCTCAAGCTCGACGACTCCCGCACGGGCATCGACCTGCGCACCCTGCAGGGCGTGATCACCCACCGCTACGAAGTCATGGCCCGCTACGCCGACGTCATGAAGCGCGCCGCCCGCCAGGAACTGGCCCGTCTGAAGGCTTCCAGCAAGGACACGGCCGACAGCGGCTGGCGCAAGCTTTACAGCGTGCGCCGCGCCCTGCACCGCAACGAAGACATCCTCCAGCCCGAGCAGCGCGAGGCCGTGGACCAGGCCATTGCCCAGAACAAGGCGCTTTCCACGCTGGTGCAGATGCGCCGCGAGCTGGGACGCATCTGGGAAAGCTCCAGCGCCAGCAGCGAACAGTTGCTGCATGACCTGCAAGCTTGGTGCCAGCGTGCCCAGCAAAGCGGCATCGACGGTCTCGAGCAGTTCGCGCAACGCCTGCGCCGCTATGCGGCATGATGCTAGAGCAGCTCAACCCTGAACAACGCGCCGCAGTAACCCTCGAACCGCAGCACGCCCTGGTCCTGGCCGGGGCGGGCAGCGGCAAGACCCGGGTGCTCACCACCCGGATGGCCTGGCTGATTCAAACCGGCCAGGCTTCGCCTTTTGGGCTCCTGGCGGTCACGTTCACCAACAAGGCGGCGCGCGAAATGCTCGCCCGCATGTCGGCCATGCTGCCGATCGACACGCGCGGACTCTGGATCGGCACCTTCCACGGCCTGTGCAACCGCATGCTGCGCGCGCACCACCGCGATGCCGGCCTGCCGCAGAGCTTCCAGATTCTCGACGTCACCGACCAGCTCGCCGCCATCAAGCGGCTCATGAAGGCCAACGGCGTCGACGACGAGAAGTACCCGCCGCGCGACGTGCAGCGCTTCATCAACGGCGCCAAGGAAGAGGGCCTGCGGCCGGCCGACGTGGAAGCCTACGACGCGCACCGCCGCCGCCTCATCGAGGTCTACCAGCTCTACGAGGCCCAGTGCCAGCGCGAGGGCGTGGTCGATTTCGCCGAGCTGCTGCTGCGCGCCTACGAACTGCTGTCGCGCAACGCGCCGGTGCGCGAGCACTACCAGCGCCGCTTCCGCCACATCCTGGTCGACGAGTTCCAGGACACGAACACGCTGCAGTACAAGTGGCTGCGCCTGCTGGCGGGCGGCGGCGCCGCCATCTTCGCGGTGGGCGACGACGACCAGTCCATCTACGCTTTCCGAGGCGCCAACGTCGGCAACATGGCCGACTTCGAGCGCGAGTACGCCCACGGCACGGTCATCCGCCTGGAGCAGAACTACCGTTCCTACGGCCACATCCTGGACTCGGCCAACGCGCTCATCGGCCATAACACCGGCCGGCTGGGCAAGAACCTCTGGACCGAGCAGGGCGAGGGCGAGCCGGTGCGCGTCATGGAGCTGCCTTCCGACGCCATGGAGGCGCAGTGGGTGGTGGACGAGATCCGCTCGCTCATCCACGAGGGCAGCGACCGCCGCGAAATCGCCGTGCTGTACCGCAGCAACGCACAGTCGCGCGTGCTCGAGCACGCCATTTTCTCGGCCGGCATTCCCTACAAGGTGTACGGCGGCCTGCGCTTTTTCGAGCGCCAGGAAATCAAGCACGCGCTGGCCTACCTGCGGCTCATGGCCAATCCGCACGACGACACGTCCTGGATGCGCGTGGTCAATTTCCCCACGCGCGGCATCGGCGCGCGCACCCTGGAGCAGCTTGCCGACGCGGCGCGCGCCGACAATGGCAGCCTGTATTCGGCGGTGGGCCGGGTGGGCGGCAAGGGGGGCTCCAATCTGGCGCAGTTCGCCCAGCTCATCAACCGGCTCATCGCGGAAACCCGCGACCTGCCGCTGCCGGAAATGGTGGAGCACATGCTCGAGGCCAGCGGCCTCAAGGCGCACTACGAATCCGAGCGCGAGGGCGCGGAGCGCCTGGAGAACCTGAACGAACTGATCACGGCCGCGGCGGTGTTCGCTTCCGAGGAAAACTACGACGGCCTGCCCGCGGGCGTGGTGCCCGAGCACGACACCTCGTCCACGCTGATGCCGGGCGTGGTCGATGCGCCAGCCCTGGTTCCCGACGCCATGACGCCGCTGGCGGCTTTCCTGTCGCACGCGGCGCTGGAAGCCGGCGACAACCAGGCCCAGCAGGGCCAGGACGCGGTGCAGCTCATGACCGTGCATGCCGCCAAGGGCCTGGAGTTCAACAACGTCTTCATCACCGGCCTGGAAGAGGGGCTGTTCCCGCACGAGAACAGCATTCTCGAACCCTCGGGCCTGGAAGAAGAACGCCGCCTGATGTACGTGGCCATCACGCGGGCCCGCGAACGGCTGTACATCACCCTGGCGCAAAGCCGCATGCTGCACGGCCAGACCCGCTACGCCATGCGCTCGCGCTTCCTGGAGGAAATCCCCGAGCAGCACCTGAAATGGCTCAGCCCCCGGGCGGGCGCGGGCCACGGCGGCCCGCAGCAGGCGGCCTGGGCAGGCCAGCGCGCCGATGCGTTCGGACGCCGGCCCACCAATACGATTGCGCCGCGTCAAGCGCGCAGCGCGACCAGCGGCGTCACCGTGGGCGATAAGCAGTATCGTGTAGGGCAGGGCGTGCGCCACGCGCGCTTCGGAGACGGCACCATCATCGGGCTGAGCGGCGCCGGGCAGGACGCCCAGGCCCAGATCCAGTTCCGCGACGTGGGCGCCAAGACCTTGGCGCTGGGCATCGCCAAGCTGGAAATCATTCAGGGCTGAGCCACACTCGGGGCACGACATGGCGAATCAAGCGTCTTACAGCGCGGACCTGGCGGCATTGCGCGCCGAAATCGACGAAATCGACCAGCAGATCATCCTGCTGCTGGGGGTGCGGTTCCGCTGCACCGACCAGCTCGGCGAAATCAAGCACACCCACGGGCTCGACCTGGTCGATCCGAAGCGCGAGGCCCACCAGGTGGCGCGCATCCGCCGCCTGGCCGAAGAGGCCGGCGTTCCGCCCGCCCTGGCCGAAACCATTCTGCGCGAAATCATCGACACGGTAGTGGACGCCCACGCGCGCCTGCGCGACCGCCCGTACTCCTGATCCGTTCCGGGACGGCTTTCCGGCACCACAAACGCCGCCCGGCATGGGCGGCGTTCTATTGTCTACAGCGCCTCGAGGAACGCCAGCAGCGCGTCGATTTCCTCCGGCGTGAGATCGAGCCGCCGGATGTGGGGCGACTTTACCGGCGCATACGGGTCGGGCGGATCCGCCGGCGGCGTCTCGCGGCCCATGCCCGCGTTGTACATGCGCAGCAGGCCCTTCAGGTCGCCGAACAGGCCGTTGTGCATCCAGGGCCCTGCGCGCGACACATTGCGCAGGCTGGGCGTGCGGAACTTGCCCAGGTCCCGGGGGTCCCGCGTCACTTCGTAGCGGCCCAGGTCCTGGTTGCGGCGTCCGTAGAAAGACAGGCCGATGTTGTGGAAACCGTTGTCCGTCAGCAGCGGCCCGTTGTGGCAGTTCATGCATCGCGCCTTGGTGCGGAACAGATGCAGGCCCAGCAATTGGGCGTCGTCCAGCGCGTCGCGCCGTCCGTCCAGGAATGCGTCGAAGGCTGTGCGTTCCGGCCGCAGCGTGGCGACATAGGCGGCCAGGGCGCGGGCCAGGCGGTCGGCCGTCACAGGCGACTGCGTGGGCCCGGCGTCGCCGAAGGCGCGCAGGAACTCGGCCGGATACGGCGGGGTGTCGCGCAGCCGCGCAACCGCGCCGGCGGCGTCGTGGTTCATCTCGCGCGCATCGTGGATCGGCCCCAGCACCTGCTCCTGCAGGCTCGCGGCGCGCCCGTCCCAGAACAGCGCGGGAGAGAAGGGCGCGGCATACAGCGGCATGGAGCGGCGGCGGCCCATCAGCGCGTCTTCGCCCACCGCCAGCGCGCGGCCGTCCGTGAAGGCGCGCTGCGGCTGGTGACAGGACGCACAGGAAACCTGTCCCTTGCGAGACAGGCGCGAGTCGAAGAACAGCATCTGCCCCAGCGCCGTCACGCCGGGCCTGGCCAGGTCGGCGTTCAGCGTGGCCTGTCCCGGGTTGGCGGCCGTCCACTGCCCGGGCGGCAGGTCGGCGGAGGGCGCCGGCGCCCATTCGCGCCAGCGCACGCCGGGGTCGATGGCCGGCGCCGGCCATTCCGACGCCGGGCCGGCGTAGCGGGCCCGCAGGCAGGCGGCGTCCCAACCCGCGGCCTGCCGGCAGGCCGGCGCGGCGGCGGAAGCATCCTGGGCGCGCGCCGGCTGGGCGCTCCACAAGGCGGCCGCGCCCGCCAGCGCGGCCGCCGATCGCCTCAGAAGCGATAACCGACTTGCAGCCATAGCTCGCGTCCTACCTGGTAAAGGTTGCGGTTGGTGGTGAGGCTGGGATTGGTGGCCATGACCTTGGGCGTGCGGTCGAGCACATTGAGCACTTCCACGGTGAGTTCCAGGTTGCGCGCAAACGCGGGCTGCCACGACAGCTTGGTGTCCCAGGTCCAGTAGGAGGGAATCCTGCCCGACTCGTAGCGGTCGAGGTACTCGGGCTTGGGGCCGCGGCCTACATAGATGACGTCGTCCCGCTTGCTGCGCCAGTTGACCATGTTGCTCCACGTCAGCCCGGCGCGGGGCCAGGCGCCCACCAGGGTCAGCGTGGCTTTCCGGGGCTGGTAGAACGAGCTGGGCGGCAGGTCGATGACGCGTATGCGCGAGCCGTTGTAGATCACGTATTCGCCGGGGTCGCGCGCGTCGCCCGCATAGCCTTCCACGAGGTCGGCGTTGGTCTTGCGCTTCTGCCAGCTCCACGAGGCCATCAGGTTCCAGCGGGTTTCGCCCAGGCGCCAGGGCTCCAGGGTGCGCACCGACAGGCTCACCCCGTCCGTCGTCGACAGGCCCTCGTTCGTGTAGCGATAGCCCGTGGTCTCGGTGCCGGTCTTGGTCCACTGGTCGCGGCCGTTGCGGCGCACGTAGCTCAGCACGCCTTCCATGCCCGCCATGCGCTGGCGCAGCGAGACGGCCCACTCGTCGTCGTAGGGCATGCGCAGTCCCTTGTACTGCACGTAGTATTCCTTGTTGCCGTCGGCCACCGGATTTCCCTTGGAATCGAGCACCTGCCGGCGCAGGCGGCTGATTTCCTGCTCCAGCGCGGTCTGCAGCACTTCGCCGCCGTAATAACGGGCCCAGCCCGCGCTCAACACCGTCTCGCCCGAGCCGAACAGGTCCCAGTCCAGCCGCGAGCGCGGCGCGAGGTTGCCGGTGCCGAGGAAGTTCTCGCGGTCATAGCGCAGGCCGGCGTCCAGCGCCAGCCGCTGCCACTCGATGCGGTCGGACACATACAGGGACAGCGTGTCGTAGTCCACGTCCACCGTGCCCGGCAGGTAGCGCACCTTGCTGAAATCCTTGTAGCTGCCGTTGGCGGCGTAGTCGCGCCGGTACGACCACGATTCCTGGAATCGCTCGAAATTCGCGTCCACGCGCTGCCATTCCGCGCCCGCGTAGGGCAGGTGGGTGAAAGGCCCCGTGCGCACGGCGTCCAGGTCCACGCGGCCCTTCAGGGTCCAGGTATCCTGCCGCGTCTGCTCCTTGCCGAAGCCGCCCGCCGTGAACTGCGGCAGCTTGTAGGGGCGGTAGGTCACCAGCTCGTCGCCCACCGACTCGCGGTTGCTCAGCGCGCGGTCCCACCCGGCCTGCAGCGACAGCCGGCCTCCGTTGAAGACATGCTCCACATTGCCCGCCACGCCGCGCGCGGCATGGTTGTTGTCCCAGTACGTGTCGCGGAACAGATTGCTGGCCAGGCGTTCGCTGCGGTCGGCGTACTTCAGCGTCAGGTCCGCCACCGTTTCGGCGCTGGCGCGCACGCTGAACTTGCCCAGGAAATTGTCGATGCGGTCGCGGTAGTCTTCCTGGCCCGCCAGCGGCTGGCCCTTGTCGTCCACGCCCATGTTCCAGCGCGTGATGTCCGACTCCCGGCGCGACACGGCCAGCACCATGCCCGATTTCTCATTGAAGGCCACGTCGCCCACGGCGGAGTAGAAGCGCTTTTTCCATTCCGGCGAGTAGCCCGGCTTGCCCTGTTCCCAGTTGCTTTGCTCGCCCTCGGCCACCTTCTGCCGCGTCATGTTCGAGGTGTTCCAGCGGTAGTCCAGGCGCAGGTGGTTCTCGCCCGAAAAGCGCCGCAGCCGCGCATCCACTACGCCGCCGGTGAAGCGGCCGTATTCCACGGGCACGAAGCTGTCGTGCACCCGCACTGCTTCCAGCAGGCTGGTGTCCACGAAATACGATTGCGCATTGCTGGGAATGTTGCCGACCTGCAGGTTCAGGTTCTTGCTCGCCGGATCGATGCGGTTGGTGGCGTCCATGCCGTCGATCTGGAACAGGTTCTGGTAGGGGCTGGAGCCATGGAAGGAAATGTCTTCCACATTCAGGGAGCCGCGGTTCTGCGAGCCGTTGGCGCTCGGGTTCACGCGCACCGCCGGATGCGTGGCCACCAGCGAGCTCAGGTCGCGGTTGGACGTGGGCGTTTCGGCGATTTCCTCGCGCGAGTAGGTGCGCTCGCCGGTCTGCTCGCCGTACACGCGCACGGCTTCGAGCCGCAGCGCCGAGAACTGGTTGGCGCGGTCCACGTAGATGATGTAGCGGCCCGGCCCTTCGGCGCGCAGGGCCAGGCCGGACCCTGCCAGCAGGCGCGTCAGCGCGGCCAGCGCCGAGTATTCGCCCTGCAGCGCGGGCGCCTGTTTGCCGGCCACAGCGGCCGGCGGAAAGGAAATCTCCAGGCCCGACTGGCGCCCCAGTTCCAGCAGGGCCGCGCCCAGGGGCTGCGCGGGGATGTCGTAGGAGGCGGGATGCGTCTGCGGCTGGGCTTGCGGCGCGGCCGGGGCCATCCCGGCGAGGAGGGCGCACAGAAGCGCCGCTCCGTGCTTGCTGCGTAAAGAGGGAAACATGCTTGGGTTCCTGGCTGCGTTGTAGTCAGCCGTAGGACGCGCTGGGTCCCCATGTCCCTCAGCGCCGGAGCGATGAATTATCTATATTGATTCTTATTTACTAATAGGTTTGGCGGACTTGCCGGACGCTCCGTCGTCCATGCGCAGCACCAGCAGGCCGGGCAGCTCGTCGATGCGCACGGGGGTCTGGGCAAGCAGCAGGGACAGCGCCCGCGCCGGGTCCGACACCTGCGCCGTGCCCGACACGCGGACCGCGCGGGCCGGCCCGCCCAGCACCAGGATGTGCTTGCGTGTGTAGCGCGACAGCCGTTGCGCCGCTTCGGCCAGCGGCACGTCGTCGAACACCAGCAGGCCCCGGGTCCAGGCGGGAGGGGCGGGGCGGACAGGCGCGTCGGGCAGGATGCCGGCGGGCGACACGTCCGCGCCTTCGCCGGCTTCCAGGGTGCGCGTCCGGCTGTCGGCGCAGACCAGGCAGCGCAGCGCCACGCTGTGTTCGTAGACCGCGACCCGCGTGCTGTCCTGCTGCCGCGAGACGGTGTAGCGCGTGCCCAGCGCCGTGGCGCTGGCCTGGCCGGTGAGCACCGTGAACGGCGCGCCGCCGGGCGTGCGCGGGGCCGGCTCGAAAAGCGCGCGGCCGGCCAGCAGCCTGACCTCGCGCCGGCCCGCGGAAAAATCCACGTCCAGGGCGGAGCGGGCGTCGAGCACGACCCTGGATCCGTCGGGCAGCGCCACGTTCAGCACCTCCGCGCCGCTGCGGTAATCGGCCAGCGGATGTTCGCCTTTCAGGCCCAGCCAGGCGGGCAGGGCCAGCGCCGCCAGCAGGGCGGCCGCGGCCGCGCGCCGCTTGCGGGCGGGCCGGGCGCGCAGCGCGGCGCGGTCCACTTCGGCCATGCTGCGCCAGACGCGCGCCAGGCGGTCGTAGGCGGCCGCGTGGCTCGCGTCGGCCTGGTACCAGGTTTCGAATTCGGACTGCGCCCGCGCGTCCGGAGGCTGGCCGCTGCGCCGCACCACCCAGAGCGAGGCCTGTTCGGTGGCGGCGCGATTGCCCGGCTGGCCGCTGTCGGGCCGCGCGCTTCGGCGCCCGCGCCGGGAGCCGTCGGCAAGGCTCATGCCGCCAGCGCCTGGTCGCAGGCCAGCAGGATGCGCATCATGTGTTTTTCGACGGCGCTGACGGAGATGGAGAGGCGTTCGGCGATGGCGCGGTAGCTCATGCCGTCATGGCGATGCATGATGAAGACGTCCAGGCTGCGGCGAGGCTGGGCGAGCAGGACGGCTTCCAGCCGGCGGGCCAGCTGGCTGGCGGCGGCCACGTCCAGCGTGTCGGCTTCGTGCCGGGGAGGCTGGGCGGCCGCATAGTCGAGGGCCAGGGCCTGTTCGCGCGCGCGCCGGCGGTGCCAGTCGGTGGCGATATTGGCGGCCACGCGGAACACGTAGGCGCGGTCATTGGCCGGGCGGGTGCGGTCCTTGAACTCGGCGAGCCGGATCCAGGTGTCCTGCGCGCAATCCTGGGCCACGTCGCGGGAGTCGGTGCGCAGGGACAGGAACCCCAGCAGCTCCCGGTAGTGGCGAAGAAAGACATCCGTAAGCGTAGACATGCAGCCAGCGCCTTGGTCATGGCAACAAACAATCATGAAAGTATAAATGATAATTGTTATTGTTAGTAGATGTAGGCATGGACAGGCACAGGGCGGCTCTTTGCGCCACCCTTCCGGCCCTAGCCTTCGGATTGTTCGATTTCCTCCAGCGAGCCCTGCAGTTCCAGCCACTGCTCCTCGAGCGCTTCCATGCGCTTGCCATGCTCGCCGTGCTCGGCCATGACCTGCTGCCGTTCCGCGCGGCGCGCGTCGGAGTACAGGTCCGGGTCCGCGATCACCGCGTCCAGCGCCTGCAGCCTGCCGCGCAGCTTCTCCATTTCGGCTTCCACCTTGGAGAGCCGGGATTCCAGCGGCTTGCGCAGCGCCGCCAGGCGCTGCCGCTGCTCGGCTTCGGCGCGCCGCTGCGCCTTGCGGTCCACCACGGGCGCGCCCTGCGCGGCGGCTTCGCGCGCCGCGCCGGCGCGCTCGCCGGCGTTGCGCGCGGCCAGCCAGTCCCGGTAGTCTTCCAGGTCGCCGTCGAACTCGCGCACCGCGCCGTCGGCCACGATCCAGAAGCTGTCCACCGTGGTGCGCAGCAGATGGCGGTCGTGCGAAACCAGCAGCATGCTGCCGCCGAACTCGGCCAGCGCCGCGGCCAGGGCCTCGCGCGTTTCCACATCCAGGTGGTTGCTCGGCTCGTCCAGCAGCAGCAGGTTGGGCTTTTGCCAGACGATGAGCGAGAGCGCCAGCCGCGCTTTCTCGCCGCCCGACATGGGGCCCACCTTGCTCGTCACCGTGTCGCCCGAAAAGCCGAAGCCCCCCAGGTAGTTGCGCAGTTCCTGCTCGCGGGCATCCGGCGCCAGCCGGGCGAGGTGCGCGAGCGGGGTGCTGTCCAGGTCCAGCATGTCGAGCTGGTGCTGGTGAAAGTAGCCGATGGCCAGCCCGCGCGAGGCGCGGCGCGTGCCGGCCTGCGGTGGCAGCTCTTCGGCCAGCGTCTTGATCAGCGTGCTCTTGCCCGCGCCGTTGGCGCCCAGCACGCCCACGCGGCTGCCCGCGCGCACCATGAGCGTGACGTCGCGCAGAATGGGAACGGGGTTTCCGGCCTCGTCCGTGTAGCCTGCCGACAGATGCTCCAGCGTGAGCAGCGGGTCGGGCATGTGGTCGGGCGAGGGGATGCGGATGTCGATGCCGGCTTCGGCATGCAGCGGCGCCAGCACCTGCATGCGGGCCAGCGCCTTCACGCGGCTCTGCGCCTGCTTGGCCTTGGACGCCTTGGCCTTGAAACGGTCGATGAAGCCCTGCAGGCGGGCCGCCTCGCGCGTCTGCCTTTCGTAGGCGAGGCTGCTCTGGCGCAGGCGCTCGGCGCGCTGCGTCAGGAAGTCGGCATAGCCACCCTTGTAGCGGACCAGCTTGCCGTGGTCGAAATGCAGCACCGAGCGCGCCACCGCGTCCAGGAACTCCGTGTCGTGGGAGATGAGCATGACGGTGCCGGGATAGGCGGCCAGCCATTTCTCCAGCCACAGCATGGCGTCCAGGTCCAGGTGGTTGGTGGGTTCGTCCAGCAGCAGCAGTTCCGACGGCGCCATCAGCGCGCGCGCCAGCGCCAGGCGCATGCGCCAGCCGCCGGAAAAGCCCTCCACCGGCTGCATCCACTCGTGCGGCTTGAAGCCCAGGCCGGCCAGCAACTGCTCGGCGCGCGAAGGCGCGCTCCAGGCGCCGGCTTCCACCAGCGCCGCCTCGGTCTCGGCGATCTGCGTGCCCTGGTCGTCGGACAGCGCGGCGCGCCGCGCCTGCAGTTCGCGCAGATGGGTATCGCCGTCGATGACGAATTCCCGCGCGGGTCGGTCGTCGGCCGCGATTTCCTGCTGCACGCTGGCGATGCGCCAGCCCGCCGGCACGGACAGCGCGCCCGCGTCCTGGTCCAGCGCGCCAGTCAGGAGCGCGAACAGCGAAGACTTGCCCGCGCCGTTCTTGCCCACGATGCCGACCCGCTCGCCGGGGTGCACCACGAATTCCGCGTCGTCCAGCAGCACTTTGGCGCCGCGCCGCAAAGTCAGTCCGGTCGCGCGTATCACGGCGTCAACTGCTCGCGGGTCAGCAGCAGGATCTGGTCCGAGGCTTGCTCGGTGTCCAGCCAGACGGGCGACAGGTCCGGGAAGGCGGCCTCGAAGAAATCGCGCTCATGGCCGATTTCCAGCACCAGCACGCCCGTGTCGGACAGGTAGCGGGGCGCGGCGGCCAGAATGCGCCGCACGAGGTCCATGCCGTCCTCGCCGCCCGCCAGCGCCAGTTGCGGCTCGTGGCGGTATTCCTGCGGCAGCGCGCTCATGGAGCCGCTGTTCACATAGGGCGGGTTGCAGAGAATGACGTCGTAGGGGCAGGGCGGCAGGGCGTCGAAGAGATCGCTGCGATGCAGGGCGAGCCGGTCCTGCAGCCCGTAGTCGTCCACATTGCGGCGAGCCACGTCGAGCGCGTCGGCCGAGACGTCCACCGCGTCGACCCGGGCATGGGGAAAGGCCAGCGCGGCCAGGATCGCCAGGCAACCGGAGCCGGTGCACATGTCGAGCACGCGCTCCACCTCCAGCGGATCGGCCACCCAGGGCGCGAGCCCCGTGTCCAGCAATTCGGCGATGGGCGAGCGCGGCACGATGACACGCTGGTCCACGTAGAAGCGGTGCCCGCGCAGCCAGGCCTCGTTCGTGAGATACGGCGCGGGCAGGCGCTCGGCGACGCGCCGCTCGATGAGGTCGAGCACGCGCTCGCGCTCCTCGCGCAGCACGCGCGCGTCCAGGAAGGGGTCCAGCGTGTCCAGCGGCAGGTGCAGCGCATGCAGGACCAGATACGCGGTTTCGTCCCAGGCGTTGTCGCTGCCGTGGCCCAGCGCGACCTGCGCGCCGTTCAGGCGGGACACGCCGTAGCGGATGAGGTCGCGCAGCGTCAGGAGTTCTTGGCGGGCGGATTGATACATGAAAGCGGGACTCAGCGGGCGGGCAGCAGGTTTTCGAGCGTGCGCCGGTAGATGTTCTTCAGCGGCTCCAGCGAGGCCAGTTCGATCCGTTCGTTCACTTTGTGGATCGTGGCGTTGCAGGGGCCGAACTCGATGACCTGCGGGCAGATCTTGGCGATGAAGCGGCCGTCGGACGTGCCGCCCGTGGTGGAAAGCTCGGGAGTCAGGCCGGTCTCGGCCTGGATGGCCTGCGTGAGCGCCTCGCTCAGCGAGCCGCGCGGCGTCAGGAAGGGCTCGCCGCCCAGCTCCCATTGCAGGTCGTATTCGAGGCCGTGGCGGTCCAGCACTTCGTGCACGCGCGCCTTCAGGCTCTCCGGCGTGCTGGCCGTGGAGAAGCGGAAATTGAAGAGCGCCACCGCTTCGCCGGGCACCACGTTGGTGGCGCCGGTGCCCGCGTTCAGGTTGGAAACCTGGAAGGTCGTGGGCGGAAAATACTCGTTGCCCTGGTCCCATTCGATGCCGACGATCTCGGCCAGCGCGGGAGCGAGCTGGTGCACGGGATTGCGCGCCAGGTGCGGATAGGCCACGTGGCCCTGGACGCCCTTGACCGTGAGGCGGCCCGATAGCGAGCCGCGCCGGCCGTTCTTGCAGACGTCGCCCAGGCGTTCGCCGGAAGTCGGTTCGCCCACGATGCAGTAGTCGAGCCGTTCGCCGCGGGCGGCCAGCGCGTCGCACACGATGGCCGTGCCGTCGATGGACGGGCCCTCTTCGTCGGACGTGATGAGCAGGGCGATGGAGCCCTCGTGCGCGGGCCGGGCCGCGACGAATTCCTCGGCCGCCACCACGAAGGCGGCGATCGAGCTCTTCATGTCGGCCGTGCCGCGCCCGTACAGGAAGCCGTCGCGCTCGGTGGGCACGAACGGATCGCTGTCCCATTTGTCGCGCGGGCCGGGCGGCACCACGTCGGTGTGCCCGGCGAACACGACCAGCGGCGAAGCCTCGCCGCGCCGCGCCCAGAGGTTGGTGACGCCGCCCTGGGCGATGGTTTCGCAGCGGAAACCGATGCGCTGCAGGCGGGCGGCCAGCATGGCCTGGCAGTCCTCGTCGGCCGGGGTGACCGACGGGCGGGCGACCAGGTCCTTGACCAGGTCCAGCACGGCGGGGGAGGGCTCGCCCTCCCGCCGCGCCTCGGCTGCCCCGGGGGCGGAAGAAATGCTCATCAGGCCCTCAGCAGGTCGTTGATGCTGGTCTTGGCGCGGGTCTGCGCGTCCACGCGCTTGACGATCACCGCGCAGGCCAGGCTATGCGTGCCGTCGGCCGAGGGCAGCGAGCCCGGCACCACCACCGAGCCGGACGGCACGCGGCCGTAGATGATCTTGCCCGTGGTGCGGTCGTAGATCTTGGTGCTCTGCGACAGGAACACGCCCATGGCCAGCACCGAGTTCTCCTCGACCACCACGCCTTCCACGACTTCCGAGCGGGCGCCGATGAAGCAGTTGTCTTCGATGATGGTGGGGTTGGCCTGCAGCGGCTCCAGCACGCCGCCGATGCCCACGCCGCCCGACAGGTGCACGTTCTTGCCGATCTGGGCGCACGAGCCCACGGTGGCCCAGGTATCGACCATGGTGCCGTCGTCCACGTAGGCGCCGATGTTCACGTAGGAAGGCATCAGCACCACGTTGCGTCCGATGTATGCGCCGCGGCGCGCCACGGCCGGCGGCACCACGCGATAGCCGCCCTGGCGGAAGGCGTTCTGGCCATAGTCGCCGAACTTGAGCGGCACTTTGTCGTAGAACTGCAGCGGCGCCTGGCCCATCACGGCATTGTCGGCCAGGCGGAAGGACAGCAGCACCGCCTTCTTGATCCATTGATGCACCACCCATTCGTCGTCGATCTTCTCGGCGACGCGCAGGCGGCCCAGATCCAGGCCGTCGATCGTGTGCTCAACCGCCTCGCGCACCTCCACGGAGGCGTCGGTGGGCGACAGGTTGGCCCGGTCGTCCCAGGCTTTTTCGATGGTGGTCTGCAGGTCGAGAGTCATAGCGGCTCAGCTTTTCAGGGGTTGGTCAAACAGAAGAAGTATTCACGAAATGGGCAATGCGCTCGGCCGCCTGCACGCATTCGGCGAGCGGGGCCACCAGCGCGATGCGGATGCGGCCCTCGCCGGGGTTCATGCCGTGCGCCGGACGCGCCAGGAAGCTGCCCGGCAGCACGGTGATGCCGGCGCGGCCGTACAGCCCGCGGGCGAACGCCGTGTCCGAGCCGGGCGTGGCGGCCCAGAGATAGAAAGATGCCTGCGGGCGCGGCACGTCGAGCACCCGCTGCAAAATGGGCAGCACCGCGTCGAACTTCTCGCGGTACATGCGCCGGTTTTCCTTGACGTGCGCCTCGTCGTTCCAGGCCGCCACGCTGGCCGCCGCCACCAGCGGGCTCATCGCGCTGCCGTGGTAGGTGCGGTAGAGCAGGAAACGCGCCAGCAGCGCCGCGTCGCCCGCCACGAAGCCCGAGCGCAGCCCCGGCACGTTGGAGCGCTTGGACAGGCTGGAGAACGCCACCAGGTTGCGGTAGTCGTCGCGCCCCAGGCGGCGCGCCGCCTGCAGCCCGCCCAGCGGCGGATTGTCCTCGTCGAGATAGATCTCGGAATAGCACTCGTCCGAGGCGATGACGAAGCCGTGCCGGTCCGACAGCGCAAACAGCATTTTCCAGTCGTCCAGCGACATCACGTTGCCCGCCGGATTGCCCGGCGAGCACACGAACACCAGCCGGGTCTTGCGCCAGATGTCTTCCGGCACCTGGTGCCAGTCGCAGCCGAAATCGCGCAGCGGGTTCGCGTTGACGTAATAGGGCCGGGCTCCCGCCAGGAGCGCCGCGCCCTCGTAAATCTGGTAAAACGGATTCGGGCACACCACCACCGAATCCGCCGACGGGTCGATCACCGTCTGCGCGAACGCGAAGAGCGCCTCGCGCGAGCCCAGCGCCGGCAGCACCTGCGTCTCGGCATCGGGCGCGGGAATGCTGTAGCGGCGCGCCAGCCACGCCGCGATCGCGCGCCGCAGCGCCGGATCGCCCTTCGTGGACGGGTAGACCGAAAGCCCCGGCATGGCCTCGCGGATCGCCTGCTCCACGCAGGCGGGCGCGGCGTGCTTGGGTTCGCCGATCGACAGATTGATCGGCCGCAATCCTTCCGGCTGCGGCCCGGCCTCGGCCAGAAGGGCACGCAGTTTTTCGAACGGATAGGGGTGCAGGGTGTCGAGGCGCGGATTCATAACGCAAGATTTTAACAAGCAAGCTACAATAGCGGGCTTGGCTTTGCGAAGGTGGCGAAATTGGTAGACGCACCAGGTTTAGGTCCTGACGCCGTAACAGGTGTAGGGGTTCGAGTCCCCTCCTTCGCACCAACTTTCTTAATGAAATCAATAACTTAAGATTTCATGTTGTCATTTTTTTTGGGGTGTTTTGGGGCTGTTTGGGCACCAGAATGACAACTTGATGCCAGCTTTTCTCCGAACAGATCCGCGGCCTTGCCGCCGGCGTCCGGGTCGGCAGATGGCATCCATTTTCCGTATACGCGGATGATCATGGCCCAGTCTTTGTGGCCCATCTGCTTCGCCACCCACATAGGCTGCTCGCCAGCAGACAGCATCATTGATGCGTATGTGTGGCGCGTTTGGTAAGGCCTCCGATATCGAACGCTGGCGCGTTTCAGGGCGGTTACCCAGATCCTTTGCACAGCTTGGCTGCCCGACCAGCGCTCGCCTGTGCCAGGGTTACGGAACACTTCCCCATGCGGCTCCGCGCCGACCCAGGTGGCCGGCATCGACGGTGCGGCAGCGAGGGCGACCACCCGGACTGGTCGGGGGCGCTCCATCGCGTTGCGGGGGGCGCTTGGGTGCATGTCTTTCGATGCGGACCGCCCATAGCGCACTGCTGTATGCCCTGGTGCGCCGTAATTACGACACGGGCGGTATGCGAACGCTCCCGTCTCTGGCCGATGAATACGGGTGCAAGGTTCGCAGCGTCGAGCGGGCGAGCGCCAGGGCGGGGGGGCTGGCTGCGCGGCACCCGGCAGAAGAAGGGCGCGGAGCCAATCTACGGCGTCGAGCAGGCTGCGCACGCCAACGCTGAAAAACTGCTGCGCGAAGCCGGGTTTATCCCCTGATCGTTGACTCTTGCGGAAACGAACCCATAATCAGCGACAACGGATTTCCTCAGAAGTCCGCCCAATGAAACCCGCCTTGCGAAAGCAAGCGGGTTTTTGTTTTTTGACAATCTCTTGGTATCGAATTGCGCACATATACAGTATGGTTTCTGCTCGCCTGATTCAGTACGGAGATCCGAGTATGAAATTGACCGCGGGAAGCTTTGGCCGTGCATTCATGCTGGCTTGTGTCCTGGCATTGCCGGCGATACAGGGGTGCACGACGAGTACGAATCCCCGCGTTACGGCAGCTGTCGAAGATGAACCGTTCTATGCGTGGTTCAACAGGTTGCTGGACCAAGTTAAAGCGGACCCCAACTACAAGCGTATCCCCATCGATACCAAGGCTGATGAAGAGCAATTCCTGATCTGGCTACACGACACCTATCGCCATCGTTTGACGAAGCAGGAGTTCGCTGAGTTGGTCAATGGTCGTTATCCGAATCATCGCAATGAAGTGGCTTTCATCGTGTCGAAGTTCCCCTGATCCGGAGATTGGGCGCTCCAGGCTCGAATCCCGCCGCGCGAGAGCGGGCGGGTTTTGCTTTCCGGTCGGTGGTGCTTCTATACGCCGGGAACCCCACCCCACTCCGCCCTGTGCTGTCAGTCGAATTGCGTATCCTCAGTCGTTGTAGGTGCCACAGTGGTTCACACCCTTATACGGACCACCGGGCCAGGGGTGTCGTGCGTGCGGACGATGCCGGGCAGACGCGCCCGGCGCCTATGCTGTGCAGGCACGCGCGCCGCGCCGGCGGCCCGGCCGGCATCCCATCGTCCCGGAGACACGCATGTACTCATTGCCCAAGCGCTGCGGCGCCGAGTTTTTTGGAACGTTCTGGCTGGTGCTGGGCGGTTGCGGCTCCGCGGTGCTCGCGGCGGCGTTTCCGGAATTGGGCATCGGTTTCGCGGGCGTGGCGCTGGCGTTCGGGCTGACGGTGCTGACCATGGTGTTCGCGGTCGGGCACATCTCGGGCGGACATTTCAATCCGGCGGTCACGCTGGGGCTGGCGGCGGGGGCGCGCTTTCCCTGGCGCGATATCGTGCCCTACATGGCGGCGCAGGTGCTGGGAGCCGTGGCCGCGGCGGCGGTGCTGTCCGCGATCGCCGGCGGCAAGCTCGGTTTCGACCTTGTTGGCAGCGGTTTCGCGGCCAACGGCTATGGCGCGCATTCCCCGGGCAAGTATTCGATGGAGGCGGCGCTGATCTGCGAGCTGGTGCTGAGCGCGGGGTTCGTGTTCGTGATCCTGGGCGCGACCCGCAAATCCGCGCCGGCCGGCTTGGCGGGCATACCGATCGGGCTGGCGCTCACGCTCATCCACCTCATCAGCATTCCGGTCACCAACACCTCGGTCAATCCCGCGCGTTCCACGGGGCCCGCGGTATTCGTGGGCGGTTGGGCGCTCGAACAGCTCTGGCTGTTCTGGGCCGCGCCGCTTGCGGGCGGGGTGCTGGGCGCGCTGGCATTCCGGCTGGTATCCACCCGGGACGCCGGCGACTGAAGGCGTGGGCGGGTCAGGATGCCGTAAGCATGGGCTGGCTAAGCTGAAAAATATTTTGCCCGAAAGCCTCCTGAAAGAGCCCCCAAGCCGCTAACGCCCGGATCACGCCTTGGACACCGCCAACTCTGCGCACTACGACCGCTGCACCATCGTCCTCCATTGGTTGACCGCCATCCTGGTGGTGGGCCTTTTCGCGTTGGCGGAAATCTGGGCCTTCCTGCCGCGCGGCACGCCGACGCGCAAGCTGCTGCAATCCCTGCACGTCTCTTTCGGGCTGGCGTTCGCGGCCGTGCTGCTGGTGCGCATCGTGTGGCGCCTCAGCGCCGGCCGGCGTTTGCCGCGCGCCTCCGGCGGGCTGCCGGGCCTGGCCGCGGTGGGGGCGCATTTCCTGCTCTACGCACTGATGGCGGCCCAGGTCGTGCTGGGCTTCCTGTTCCGCTGGGCGCAGGGCGAGCCGTTTTCGTTTTTCGGCCTGTTCGACGTGCCGACGCTGATTCCCCTCAGCCGGGACGTGCGCCATTTCTACGGCGACCTCCACAACACGGTGGCATGGTGCATCATTGTGCTGGCCGGGCTGCATGCCTGTGCGGCGCTGTGGCACCACTACATGATGCGCGACGGCGTGCTGCGGCGCATGACCTCCGGCGGCTGAGCGCGGGCGGCGCGCGGTCCCTGCCGGTTGTACATTACGGACTATCGGCACAGACACACAGGATTGCTCATCATGACCGCCCTCGAAGTTTTCATCTCCTCGTCGATTTCCTGCGCGAACGACCGGCCTTTCGTACTGTTCGGCGGCATCAACGTGCTGGAGTCGCGCGAGCTCGCGCTGCGCGCCTGCGAGGAATACCAGCGCGTCACGACGCGCCTGGGCATTCCGTACGTGTTCAAGGCATCGTTCGACAAGGCCAACCGTTCTTCCATCCATTCCTACCGCGGCCCGGGCCTGGAGGAAGGACTGCGGATCTTCGAGGCGGTGAAATCGGAGTTCGGCGTGCCCGTCATCACGGACGTGCACGAGCCCTGGCAGGCCGCGCCGGTGGCCGAGGTGGCCGACATCCTGCAGCTGCCGGCCTTCCTGGCCCGCCAGACCGACCTGGTCGTGGCGCTGGCGCAGACGCAGCGCGTCGTCAACATCAAGAAACCCCAGTTCCTGAGCCCCGGCCAGATGCGCAACATCGTCGAGAAGTTCACCGAGGCAGGCAACGACCAGCTCATCCTCTGCGACCGCGGCACCTGCTTCGGCTACGACAACCTGGTGGTGGACATGCTGGGTTTCGGCGTCATGAAGAAGGTGTGCGACAACCGGCCGGTCATTTTCGACGTTACCCACGCCTTGCAGCAGCGGTCGTCGCTGGACGCGGCCTCCGGCGGCCGGCGCGCGCAGGCCGCGGAACTCGCCCGCGCCGGCATGGCGGTGGGGCTGGCGGGCCTGTTCCTCGAGGCGCATCCGGATCCCGCCCATGCCAAGTGCGACGGACCCAGCGCGCTGCCCCTGGACAAGCTGGAGCCTTTCCTGGCGCAGCTCAAGCGGCTGGACGACCTGGTGAAGTCCTTTGCCCCGATCGACATCGAGCCCTGAGCGTCGCCATGCGCGCATCGCGCGCGTGCGCTAGCATGCTGGCCTTGGATCAAGGGAGGAGCCAGCATGTCGTCGTTGTACGTGATCGTCGCGGTGCGCAAGGAGCCCATCAGCGGTCATGTGGCGTATGTCCGGGTGGGGCAGGCCGAGCGGGGCGCGCCGGGATGGATCAGCGAGCCCGTCACCGCGGCGGCGTCCGAGGTCATCGATCTCATCAAGCAGGGCATGGACGTCGAAACCGCGTTCAGCGAGGGCGTCACCGTGGCCCGGCGCGCGGTGCGCGTGCTGGTCGACGACGACGGTTGCGAACGCCTGGTTTCGGCGCCGGCGCCCAGTTCGACCCTGCATACGGTGTTCGATCTGCCGGAGTTCTAGCCCCGGCGGCCTTCCGCGAAGGCGGCCAGCGCGTCGCCGGCCATGCGGTAGCGCACCCATTCTTTCTGGGGCCGGGCGCCGATGGATTCGTAGAAATCGATGGCCGGGGCGTTCCAGTCCAGCACGCTCCATTCCAGGCGGCCGCAGCCTTGCGCCACGGCCTCGCGGGCGATGTGGCGCAGCAGATCGCGGCCGGCGCCGATGCCGCGGTGCTCGGGTGTGACATACAGGTCTTCCAGGTAGATGCCGTTGCGTCCCAGCCAGGTCGAGTAGCTGTAGAAATAGACCGCATAGCCGATGGGCTTGCCGTCGCGCTCGCATATCAAGGCCCGGGACGGCGCGCCGTCGGCGAAGAGGCTGCGGCGGATGTCTTCGACGCCGGCGACGACCTGATCGGCCGCGCGTTCGTAGATGGCCAGCTCGGTGATGAAGGCATGGATCAGCTCGGCATCGCCGGGGCGGGCTGGGCGGATTTCGACGTTCACGGTGAGACTCCTTTCTGCGAGGCTTGAATCCTACCCGCTTTGCCCGACGGCCGCAGGGGAGCGGCCCCGGTCCGGGCACGACGCTTGCTGAAACGCTGGCCGTGGCCGCGGGCGAGGCGGGCCGGCGGCAGGCATGGGCCGCAACCGCCCGGGCGGCGAGGAACCGGGGGCAGTATGGATCAAAGCGAAATGATGGCCAGGATGATCGACTGGCCGGCGGCGCCGGATTCGGAAGACGGCTGGTATGGCGCCTTGTCCGCCTATGCGGACTGTCTGGCCGCCGTGCAATCGGCGCTGAGCGAGGCGGAGATGGCCCGCTTCCTGGCGGTGGGCGCGCTCATCTACCGGAATTGCTGCAGGGAAGAGGCCAGGGAACGCTGGACGCCCGAAGCGATGGCGGCCTTTCACCGCAAGCGGCACGCGGGCACCTGAGCGCCGGCAGGCGGGCGCGCCCTGCGCCGGCGCGGGCGTTTTTCAGTACAGGCAGTGCCTCAGGGCGAACTTGCGGCCGAAGGCCCGCACCACGTCGCCGTCCACCGATCCCGCCACGTCCCAGCGGCCGCGGCGGGTGATGAGCAGGGATTCGCCCATGACGGCGTGGCGCAGCGCGAAGCGCCAGAACGCCGATTCCGACCCTACCAGTTCCAGTTCGTGCGGGCCGATGACCAGGGTTTGCGGGCGCGGCGACAGGCCGATAGACCAGCGCAGCGCCACGCCCAGGAAGGCGAAGCGCGCCCCGAAGGAGTCGGGTTGGATGCAAAGCATGCGGATCTGTTCGTTCATGATGGCCTGCCTCCCGCGATGTGACCAGCGTAGCAAGGCTTGGGCATGATCTCCATACTGCTTTAGGCGGGGGCGCGCGCGGGCCGGCCAACCGCCTCATGCGTCCGGCGCGGCCGGCCGCCGGGGCCGCCACGGCGGCTCGGCGAAATGCTCGCGCAGCACGGCCAGGAAGCCGGCGGTCCGGGCCGGGAGTTCGTGCCTCGATTTCACCAGGGCCACGATATTGGCGTCGGGCAGCGACCATCCCTGCAGCAGCGGCACGAGCTGCCGGGACTGCAGGTATTGCGCCACGTCCCATTCGGAGCGGATCACGATGCCGTGCCCGTCGAGCGCCCACTGCACGGCGGCGGCTCCGGCGTTGGAAGACAGCACCGGCGCGATGCGCACGCCCACGGCGGGCCCGCGTCCGCGCCGCAGGCGCCATAGCGTGGCGTCTTCGTCGTTCTCGCGCAGCGCGATGCAGTCGTGGTCGCGCAGGTCTTCGGGCTTGGCCGGGGCCCCGCGCCGCGCCAAGTAGGACGGGGCCGCGCACAGCAGGCGGCGGTTGGGCGCCAGCGGATACGCCACCAGCGTGGAATCGCGCAGTTCGCCGATGTGCACCATGACATCCCAGTCGTCGCTGGCCAGGCGCGGCGGGCCATCGGAGAGGGTGAGGCTGGCCGTCACGTTCTCGCTGCCGCCGCGGAACCCGGCCACCAGCCGGGCAATGTAGCGCTGTCCGAAACCCAGCGGCGCGACGACCCTCAGGTGCCCGGCCACCACTCCGCGCCGGCCGGTCAGCTCATCGGCCAGATGGTTCAGCTCGCCGCATATCTGGCCCGCGCGCAGCGCCAGCAGCCGGCCTTCGTCGGTCAGCGCGGTGCCCCGCCCGGAACGGTTGACCAGCCGCACGCCCAGCCGCTTTTCCAGCGCATGCAGGCGCTGCGTGACCGCGGGCGGCGTAACGTCCAGCGCCCGGGCCGCCTCGGCCAGGGACGAGGTGGCCGAGAGCGTGAGGAAAAAGCGCAGGTCATCGGTGGTTATCATTCATAAACGCCTTAATGCGAGGTTAATGGCATATTAAACATGCGGATCGCCGGACAGGCGATACTTGTGGCCAGTTTCCTTCTTTATTTCCCCATCGCCATGTCTTTCTCGCCCGCCACCTCCACGCTGGACCAGCTCGACACGCCCTGCCTGATCCTGGACGAAACCCGCATGACGCGCAATATCGAGCGTCTGGCGGCCATCATGCGCGCGCACGGCGTCGGCCTGCGCCCGCACCTGAAAACTCCCAAATCGATCGAAGTGGCGCATCGCGTCATGAGCGGGCCGCGGGGGCCCGCCGCGGTATCCACGCTGCAGGAAGCCGAACAGTTCGCAGCGGCCGGCATCACCGACCTGCTCTACGCCGTCGGCGTCACGCCGGCCAAACTCGACCGCGTGCTGGCGCTGCGCCGCGCCGGCGCCGATCTGACCGTCGTGGTGGACAACCCGGAAGCCGCGGGCGCCCTGGCGCGGCGCGCGGCGCAAGAGGGCGAGGCGATTCCCGCCCTGATCGAAATCGACTGCGACGGCCACCGCGCCGGCGTGCAGCCGCAGGACACGGCCGCGCTGCTGGAAATCGGGCGCATTCTGCACGGCGCCGGCTGCCTGCGCGGCGTCATGACGCATGCGGGCGAATCCTACGGTTGCCGCAGCCTGGATGCCATCGCCGCCATGGCCGAGCAGGAGCGCCGCGCGGCGGTCGATTGCGCCCGGTCCTTGCGCGCCGCGGGCCTGCCGTGTCCCGTGGTCAGTGTGGGTTCGACGCCTACCGCCCACTTCGCGCGCAGCCTCGAAGGCGTGACCGAAGTGCGCGCCGGGGTTTATGTGTTTTTCGATCTGGTCATGGCCGGGCTCGGCGTGTGCGGCGTGCAGGACATCGCCGCAACCGTGCTGACCACCGTCATCGGCCACCAGCGCGAAAAGGGCTGGATACTGGTCGATGCCGGCTGGATGGCCATGTCGCGCGACCGGGGCACCGCCAGCCAGCCCGTGGACCAGGCCTACGGGCTGGTGTGCGATATCGACGGCGAGGTGCTGCCCGATCTTCTGCTGGCCGAAACCAACCAGGAGCAGGGCATCATCCGCCTGCGGCCCGGCAGCCGCCGCGCGCTGCCCGACCTGCCCATCGGCGCGCGGTTGCGCATCATGCCCAATCACGCCTGCGCCACTTGCGCCCAGCACGATGCCTACGAGGTCGTGCGCGCAGGCAGCCGCGCCGTCGTGGCGCGCTGGAGCCGTTTCCGCGGCTGGTGAATGGGGGGGCTTTCATGGATATCGTGTTCTCGCCGCGGGCCACGCCGCCCGCCGGGCATTACTCCCAGGCCGTGCGGGCCAATGGGTTCCTGTTCGTGTCGGGCCAGCTGGGTTTCCTGTCCCGCCACGGATCCGGCGCGCCGGCGCGCCTGGCCGACGGGATCGCGGCGCAGACCGAGGCGGCGCTTGCCAGCCTGGGCGCCATCCTGGAAGCGGCCGGAGCGGGGCCCGGCGCGGTGGCGAGCGTTACCGTGTATGTGGCCGATATCGCGCACTGGCCCGAGGTAAACCGCGCCTACGAACGCTACTTCGGCGCGCACCGGCCCGCCCGCACCGTCGTGCCCTGCGGCGCGCTGCATTACGGCGCGCTGGTGGAGATCAGCGCCATCGCCGTCGCCTGATCCGGCCGCTAGGCCCATGGGCCCCGCACTGCGGGGCCTGTTGTTTTTCACGCAGGCCGCCGGGGCGGAGACGGCGAGCGGGTGAACAGCCGCCAGAAACCCATGTATTTCGCCGCATCGGAGCCCGGGGCCGGTTTCTACAATTCGGTATTGTATTTTGTATCGAATATAGAGAAATTGTGAAAAATCCCTCCCTGCGCCATCCGAAATCTTTCCTGCCCGCGTTCTCCGGGCGTTCCGCCGCCGTCCTGCGCTGCGCGCTGCTGGCCGCCCTGGCGGCGGGCGCCGCGGCTGCCTGGCGGCCGGGCATGGCGGCGTCGCTGACGCCCGCCCAGCGCGCGGCGCTCGAAGCCCAGCGCGCGGCGATCGAAGCGCAGAAGCAGGCCGCGCTCGAGGCGCAGCGCCGGTTGCTGGCCGAATACCGCCAGGCGGTGGCAGACCGCGGCGCCAACGCGGTCGCCATGGGCCAGACCGCCTCCATCATGTTGCTCGACACCGAACTGGGCACGGTGGCGCAGCGCCAGGGCGAGCTGCGCACCCGTCCCGAGCGGGGCGGTTTCTGGCTGCGCGGGGCGGCCAGCGGCTACCAGGTCGAAACCGCCGACGCCAGCGCGTTCGACCAGGACGCCAGCGCGGTCTCGGCAGGCGCCGACTATGCCTGGGCGGGGCAGGCGGGCACGCTCTACCTCGGCGGCTTTGTCGGCATGTCGCGGTCCGGGCAGGACGCGGAATTCGGCACGCACGGCAAGATCGACAGCCGCTATGCGGGCATCTACCTGTCGTACGAGCACCAGAGCGGCCTGTACCTGGACGTGGTGAACAAGGTGGGCCGGATCGAGCAGGACGTGCGTTTCGACCTCCCGCTGGACCGCGGCGAATACGCCGACAACGTGTCGCACACCACTTATTCGGGCAGTATCGAAACCGGCTATCACTGGAACCTGGGCTCGGGCTGGTTCGTCGAGCCCCAGCTCCAGGGTATTTACACGCGCAGCAGCCAGACTTCGGTGCAGGGCAGGGCGGGCCTGCGCGCCGGCCGCAGCATCGCGCTGCAGCAGGGCGGTGTGATGCAGCCCTATGTCAAGGCTTCCTACCTGAAGCAGTTCTCCCACGACGACACCGTGTCTTTCGGCAACACCGATTATCACGTCGCGCTGCCGGGCAACCGCTGGCAGCTGGGCGGAGGGCTGGGCGTGGAGTCCGGCCGTCACAGCGCTTTCGTGGACGTGCAGTACGGGCATGGCGCCAGCGTGAGTCACGAACTCACGGCCAGCATCGGCTACCGCTTCCGCTTCTAGGAAAACGGGCCGGTTGCGCCGGTCGCCGTCCTTATAATGCGGGACGCCTCGATGCCTGGGAGGAGGGCCGTCCGCCGTGCAATACGAATATCTGTTCTGGTCCATGGCCGCGCTGGTCGCGGCCGCCCTGGCCGTGGGTTCGCTGTGCGGCCGCATGGCGTCCGCCGGCCGCACGTTCGCGGGCGTGGCGGTCTGGGCCATCGCGGTGCTGGCGGGCGTCGCGCTGCTCGCCCCCCGGGGCGGCTTCGGCGACATGGCGGGCATGCTGGCAATCGCCGCGGCCATGTTCACGCTGGTAATCGCGTCGGCGTCGGCCTTGCTGACGCGCCGCATCCGGCGCCGGCGCGAGGCCGGGCGTCAGTCTTCGTCTTCTTCGTCTTCCTCTTCCTCGTAGTCCTCTTCGTCCTCGTCCTCGTCCTCGTCGTCCTCGTTCTGCTCGAGGGCGTCGTAGCCTTTCCAGGTCAGGCGCCAGCGCGTGGCGCCGGCGTTGGCGGCCGTCTCGCTGATCTGCTTCACCAGCCCGGCGTCGGCCAGCAGTTCGAGATGGTGGGCCACCACCTGCAGGCCCTGTTCCTCGGGGTGGGGCGCCAGCGCGGCGTTCTTGATGTCGTGTGTGCTCAGGTTCGGGCCGGACGCGTCGCGCAGCGCGCCCAGAATGGAAACCACCAGATCGAAATCGCGTTGCATGATGTGCACCTCGTCGGGGCTGGGAGGGAATGAATCCACAATAGCAGAGTTGCCGGGTTTCCAGTCCTGCTGGCACCACGGGTTACAGTCTCGCCTTTTCCCTTTCACCGAGTGTGCATCATGAAGAAACCCGCCGAACGTGATTGCCTTGCCATCGTTCCCGGCTACTCCGGCGCAGCGGCCAGGCTATTCCTGGCGCGCGACGAGGCAGGCCGGGTCTCGGGCGTGCTCGTTTTCGACCTGCAGGAGCGCCTGAAGGCGCAGGGCGACGCCCGGTCGGCGGCGGAGTGGGTCGGACAATGGCTGGCCCAGGAAAGCGGCAACCGCAAGGCGCGCCGCACCCGGCTGGAGGCGCAGCTGTTCGCCTGCCGCCATGCCGGATCCGACCAGGTCTCGTTCGAGCAGGCGCAGCAGGCGCTCAAGACGGTGCTCGCGGCCGCGGAGGTGCGCTGCCGCCGCGTGGCGGCCACGTCGGGGGCGGCGCGCCGTCCCATCGGTCCGAAAGCCGGAAAAGCGTAAAGCGCGCCGACCCATCCCGGGCCAGGGCTGTTATAGTCGCGCCTGGGTGTGCGCGCGCCTGCGTGCGCGCCCAGGCGGGCCACGTCCCGCGGATCAAGGAAGATGGAAATGGAAATACAGAGTCGGCTGGTTGCCGACGTGCCTGGCGGCGTAGCGCTGGACACCACGCTGGATGGCGAAAGCATCAGCACCTACGTTGTCACGGGCGTCACCGATCTCAATGCGATCGCTGACATCGTTCCCCGCGAAAAAGTCGACGCCGGCGCGGACATACACGCCGCAAATGTCGACGATGTTGATAATGCGCAAGAACAGATCGATCAGGTTCTGGAAAATATGAACCCTGGCGACGTTGCGGTTTTTCTTTGCGCCGATGCCGACGCCTTTGGCGCGGCACTCGACTTGCTGGGTTTGCCCATAGACGAGTAAGACCCCGGCTCCCGCCCGACGTCGTGCCAACGGCCTAGGACTTTTGTGCGCTGCCGCGGGACGGCGCTTATAGCTTATTTAAGCCGATATTTTTATTACGCATGGGTGGTTTGCACGCGTGCCGGGCGTTCTATTGCCTGTGAAAAGTGCGGATTTTCAACGTGGTTTCTCTTTGTTGCATTATTGGCACGTGTTTTTTAGGATTATGTTGACTTGTGAGGGGAACATAAATCATAGTTACGGCACACGATCACAAGCGTTGCGATTTTCGATCAGTGCCGTGCCTTTTCCGGCTTAGCGTTATTGTTCTACTGTCCCCTCCTTGATTGATTCGTGATCCCCGGGCGTTTGCTCATTATCTCTAGGAAATACAGTATGGAAACCGGCGTTGTTAAGTGGTTCAATTCGGAAAAGGGCTATGGCTTCATCACCCCGGAAGCGGGCGGCAAGGATCTGTTTGCCCACTTCTCTGAAATCCAGGCCACGGGCTTCAAGACCCTGGAAGAAAACCAGCGCGTCAGCTTCGTGACGGCCAACGGCCCCAAGGGTCCGCAAGCCACCAAGATCCAGGTTCTGTAAGAACCCGGCTCTCCGAGAAAAGCCCCGCAAGGGGCTTTTTTGTTTTGGGCGCCGCGGCGCCCGCTGCCCGAGCGGAGTTTCCATGGCCGATCTTTCTTCTTCCCGGTCCCCGGCATTCCGGGATGTGGTGCGATTCTGGCGCGCGGCCGGGCCGGCGCGCTGGTTCAGCAAGAGCCCCGCGTTCGACCGGGAATTCCGGCAGCGCTTCGAGGCCGCGCACATGGATGCCGCCGCGCGGCGCCTCGACGCCTGGTCGGCCGAACCCGAGGGCGTGCTGGCGCTGGTCATCCTTCTCGACCAGTTTCCGCGCAATGCCTACCGCGGCACGGCGCACATGTTGGCCACCGATCCGCTGGCGCGCGCATTCGCGCAGGCCGCCGTCGACGCGGGGCTCGACCAGCGGGTCGATGCCGCCATGAGGCAATTCGTCTACCTGCCTTTCGAGCACGCCGAAGACCCGCAGGCGCAGGAAAGGGCGGTCGCGCTCATGGAGCCTCTGGGGCAGGAGCCGCTGCGCTGGGCGCTGGTGCACCGCGACATCATCGAGCGTTTCGGCCGCTTTCCCCACCGCAATGCGCTCCTGGGCCGCGAAACCTCCGCCGCCGAGCAGGCTTTTCTGGACGCGGGCGGGTTCGCCGGCTAGGGTTGGCGCGTGCGGGGCGCGGCCCGGCCCCTCCGGGAACCGCAGGCCGTTGCTTAATCTGTTAAGCGGCGGCCGGCATGTATCCGTGGTTGGCTACATGAAAATATTTGTGTATGCGATGGTTTTTGCCGGGGTCAAAAGGGCAAAAAAGGCCGCCGCGCGGCGGGGCCGGAGGGCTGCCGGGCGGCTCGGGCATGCGCGCACCCATGGCATTTTTCAGCGAACCCCCATAAACTGAAATCCCAGCGAGATTTTCAAGCGACGCGGTCTCCGTTTACTGTCGCCGTCAGCGATGCGGGGCTTTTGCCTCCGGCAGTTCCGCCCCCGGCATTCTTGATGATCTGGCGCCCCGGGCTATCGCTCTCACACGCTTGGAAGGACAGGTACTTATGGCAACCGGCATCGTCAAATGGTTCAACGCCGAAAAGGGGTACGGCTTCATCGTGCCCGACGACGGCAGCAAGGATCTTTTCGCCCACTACTCGGAAATCCGCAGCGAGGGCTACAAGACGCTCCAGGAGAACCAGCGCGTCACTTTCGACATCGGCACCGGCCCCAAGGGGCCCAGCGCCAAGAACATCAAAGTCACGCCCTGACCGGCGCGGGCGCATCGCCCTTGCTGCAGCAAAAAAGCCCCGTAAGGGGCTTTTTTGCCTTGCGCCGCCGAAAGCCGCGGGAGCCCGCAGCGGCCCGCGGGCGCCCAATAGGCGCTCAATGGCGTCCGGGCGGCGGCGTGACGAGCTTGTCCACCAGGGCGATGCCCAGCGCGGAAAGAATGAAGAGGCCATGGATGATGGTCTGCCACATTACCCCCGACTCGGTGAAGCGCGTGCCCGGCGCGCCCAGGGAGCCGGCCTCGATGAAGGTGCGCAGCAGGTGGATGGAAGAGATGCCGATGATCGCCATGGCGAGCTTCACCTTCAGCACGCTGGCGTTGACGTGGCTCAGCCATTCGGGCTGGTCCGGGTGGTTCTGCAGCCGCAGGCGCGACACGAAGGTTTCGTAGCCGCCCACGATCACCATGACGAGCAGGTTCGAGATCATGACCACGTCGATCAGGCCGAGCACGATGAGCATGATTTCCATCTCGCCGAAACTCGTCGCGTGGGTCAGCAGGTGCCAGAGTTCCTTGAGGAACAGCAGGACATACACGCCCTGGGCCACGATCAGCCCCAGGTAGAGGGGCAGCTGCAGCCAGCGGGAACTGAAGATGAGGGCGGGCAGCAGGCCCAGCCGGGGAGTCTGATTTTCAATCATGGGGTAGATGCGAGCCGTGGGTGGCAAAAGCGGGCGGCAATTTTAACAATGCCGTCAGCTTTGCAACCCCGTCCGCCGACGCGGGGAGGGCGGCGCCTACCACGTTCGCGCCACGGCGGGCGCACATTTATGTAAGCGGATTTCGCATTTGCGAAACTCTGTGGCGAAGCGGCGCGTCTCTTGCGGCCCTATATAGAATGCGGCCTCACTCGGGACGATCCCCGTCTGCACACAGGAGTTTTTTTCATGAAGATCCGCTACACCGCCGCCGCGCTCGCCCTCGCGCTTGCCCCGTTCTCCGCCTCGCACGCTCTGGACATCGGCGGGATGATCGGCGCGGGCAGCAAAGTGGTGCAGGCCGCCACGCTCAGCGACGCCGACATCAAGGCGCTGTCCGACAAGGCCTGCGCGCAGAGCGACTCCCAGGAGAAGATCGCCGCGCCGGGCAGCAAGTACGACGCCCGCCTGCAGAAGCTCGCCAAGTCGCTGGGCGCCACGGTCAACGGACAGCGCGCCAACTACAAGGTCTACATCACCAAGGACGTCAACGCCTGGGCCATGGCCAACGGCTGCATCCGCGTCTACAGCGGCCTGATGGACATGATGAACGACGACGAGGTGCTGGGCGTGGTGGGCCACGAGATCGGCCACGTGGCCCTGGGCCACAGCAAGAAGGCCATGCAGACCGCCTACACGGTGTCCGCCGCCCGCGACGCCGCCGGCGCCGCCGGCAACTCGGCCGTCTCGGCCCTGAGTTCGTCCCAGCTGGGCGACCTGACCGAAAAGTTCATCAACGCGCAATTCTCGCAGTCGCAGGAAAGCGCGGCCGACGACTACTCCTTCGACCTGCTGCATGCCAAGAAGCTCAACACTCGCGGCCTGGTGACGGCGTTCCAGAAGCTTGCCGAGCTGGATGGCGGCAAGAGCGATATGATGAGTTCGCACCCGTCCTCGGCCAAGCGCGCCCAGCACATCGAGGAGCGCATCGCCACGGCCAAGTGACCGGGCCGGCAGGCCGCCTTTTCCGCCGAAAACGGGGCGCGGGCCTCCGGGCTTATCCGGGGGGCGCGCCCCGTTGTGTCAGGGGGGCGGCAGTTTCCGGTAAAATGGCGCGTTTATCCGCCCGTCATCTTTTTATCTTTCGGAATATAGGTCTTTTAATGCAGCCTGTGGTTGAAACCCTCTCCGGCCTCGAGCGCCGTGTTGATCTGGCCGTTTCGGTGGCCGACGTCGAAAAGGAAGTCCAGGCGCAATTGAAGCGCGTGGCCCGCACGGCCAAGGTGCCGGGCTTTCGTCCCGGCAAGGCGCCGCTCGCCATGCTCGAGCGCAGCCATGGCCCCGGCATCCGCTATGACGTGATCAACAGCCAGGTCGGCCGCGCTTTCGAAGCCGCCATCGACGGCGCCAAGCTGCGCGTCGCCGGCGCTCCCAGCCTCGAACCCAAGACCGAAGGCGCCGCGGAAGGCACGCTGGCCTTCACCGCCACGTTCGAGGTCTATCCCGAAGTCGCCGTCCCCGACCTCTCCACGCTGTCCGTCACGCGCTACGACACCGCCGTGACCGACGCCGAGGTCGAAAAGACCCTCGACGTGCTGCGCAAGCAGCGCGCCACCTACGAAGCCCGCGACGGCCGCGCGGCCCAGGACGGCGACCGCGTCACCCTGGATTTCGCCGGCACCATCGACGGCGTGCCGTTCGACGGCGGCAAGGCGGAGAACTTCGCGTTCGTGCTCGGCCAGGGCCGCATGCTGCCCGAGTTCGAGGAAGCCGCCGGCGGCCTGAAGGCCGGCGAAACCAAGGTCTTCCCGCTCAAGTTCCCCGATGACTACCAGGGTAAGGAAGTCGCCGGCAAGACCGCCGAATTCACCATCACCGTGAAGGAAGTGGCCGAAGGCGTGCTGCCCGAAGTCAATGGCGAATTCGCCAAGTCGCTCGGCCAGCCCGAAGGCGACGTCGAGAAACTGAAGGCCGACATCCGCAGCAACATCGAGCGCGAGGTCAAGGCCCGCTCGCAAGGCCGCACCAAGGCCAGCGTGATGGACGCCCTGGTCGAGGCGGGCAAGTTCGACGTGCCCAAGGCGCTGGTCGACAACGACGTGCAGAGCCGCGTGGCCGCCGCCCGCGAGGAACTGAAGCAGCGCGGCGTGCCCAACGCCGAATCGGTGCCCATTCCCGCCGAAGCCTTCGCCGCCGAATCCGAGCGCCGCGTGCGTCTGGGCCTGCTGGTGTCCGAGCTCGTCAAGCAGGCGCAGTTGCAGGCCAAGCCGGAGCAGGTGCGCGCCCGCATCGAAGAGTTCGCGCAGAACTACGAACAACCCGCCCAGGTTGTCAGCTATTACCTGTCCGACCGCCAGCGCCGTGCTGAAATCGAAGCCATCGTGCTGGAGGACAACGTCGTCGCGCACGTGCTGGAAAAGGCCAAGGTCACCGAAGAGAAGGTGCCTTTCGATCAGTTGATGGGGATGGCGTAACACCATGCAGAGATTCACCGATTTCTACGCGGCCATGCACGGCGGGTCCTCCGTGACCCCCACCGCCCTGGGGTACATCCCCATGGTGATCGAACAGTCGGGGCGCGGCGAGCGCGCCTATGACATCTATTCGCGCCTGCTGCGCGAACGCCTCATCTTCCTGGTGGGGCCGGTCAACGACGCCACCGCCAACCTGGTGGTGGCCCAGCTGCTGTTCCTGGAATCGGAGAATCCCGACAAGGACATCTCCCTGTACATCAACTCGCCGGGCGGGTCGGTGTACGCGGGCATGGCCATCTTCGACACCATGCGGTTCGTCAAGCCGGACGTCTCCACGCTGTGCACCGGCCTGGCGGCCAGCATGGGCGCGTTCCTGCTGGCGGCGGGCACGAAGGGCAAGCGCTTCACGCTGCCCAACTCCCGCATCATGATCCACCAGCCCTCGGGCGGCGCCCAGGGGCAGGCCTCCGACATTCAGATCCAGGCCCGCGAAATCCTGGACCTGCGCGAGCGCCTGAACCGCATCCTGGCCGAGAACACCGGCCAGCCGGTCGAGCGCATCGCGGTGGACACGGAACGTGACAACTTCATGTCGGCCGAAGATGCGGTATCGTATGGATTGGTGGACAAGGTGATGACCTCCCGCGCGGAAGGCTGACTTCCCGAGGTTGATCCCACACCCTGCTGCCGTCACGATTGAGTAAGCGTAGGCTGCGCCGGGCCTGCAAGCGGTCCGGCGCGTCGTTACCTGAGATACGAAACACATATGCCTGAAAAAAAGGGATCGGCAGACGCAAAGGTGCTGCATTGTTCGTTTTGCAACAAGAGCCAGCATGAAGTCCGCAAGCTGATCGCGGGCCCGTCGGTCTTCATTTGCGACGAATGCATAGACCTGTGCAACGACATCATCCGCGAGGAGGCCCAGGCCACCGCGCGCGCGGCGATTCGTTCCGAGCTGCCCACTCCGGCTGAAATCAAGACCTTCCTCGACCAGTACGTCATCGGCCAGACCGGCCCGAAGCGCATGCTGGCGGTGGCGGTCTACAACCACTACAAGCGCATTCGCCACGGCGAGATCAAGGGCGACGAGGTGGAGCTCTCCAAGAGCAACATCATGCTCATCGGGCCCACGGGTTCCGGCAAGACGCTGCTGGCCCAGACGCTGGCGCGCATGCTGAACGTGCCCTTCGTCATGGCCGACGCCACCACCCTGACCGAAGCTGGCTACGTGGGCGAGGACGTCGAGAACATCATCCAGAAGCTGCTGCAGAACTGCAACTACGAAGTCGAGAAGGCGCAGCGCGCCATCATCTACATCGACGAAATCGACAAGATTTCCCGCAAGTCCGACAACCCGTCGATCACGCGCGACGTTTCGGGCGAAGGCGTGCAGCAGGCCCTGCTCAAGCTCATCGAGGGCACGGTGGCCTCGGTGCCGCCGCAGGGCGGCCGCAAGCACCCCAACCAGGACTTCGTGCAGGTCGACACGACCAACATCCTGTTCATCGTGGGCGGCGCCTTCGACGGCCTGGAAAAGATCATCCGCGATCGCACCGAGAAGTCCGGCATCGGCTTCTCGGCTTCCGTGCGGGCCAAGTCCGAGCGCGGGGTGGGCGAGCTTTTCAGCGAGGTCGAGCCCGAAGACCTGATCAAGTTCGGCCTCATTCCCGAACTGGTCGGCCGCCTGCCGGTGGTCGCCACTCTGGACGAGCTCGACGAGGCGGCCCTGGTGCAGATCCTCACCGAGCCCAAGAACGCGCTGGTCAAGCAGTTCCAGAAGCTGTTCGCCATGGAAGGCGCCGAGCTGGACGTGCGCCCCGCCGCCCTCAAGGCCATCGCACGCAAGGCGCTGCGCCGCAAGACCGGCGCGCGCGGCCTGCGCTCCATCATCGAGCAGGCGCTGCTGGACACCATGTACGAGCTGCCTTCCCAGGGCAACGTCAAGCGCGTGGTGCTGGACGAGAACGTCATAGAGGGGGACGGCAAGCCGTTGCTCATCTACGCGGACGAAGACGCCGCGCCGGAAAAGCCGGCGCGTGGAGAAGTCCGGGACGCCGCCGCCTGATGGATATTTCAAAAAAACCCGTTCTTGAAACGGGTTTTTTTGGTTTGGAACGCCCCGGATTTGCCAGGCCGGGTAGTCTATGCAGCAGGCGTCCCGTTTCCGCACGATGCTCCGGAAGCGGGCAAAACCGTACTGGAGGCATTTTCGCATCGTTTTTGCTTATCGGTCCGCCAGGATCTTGAATTTTCGGCTATTGTTCCCATAACAGACGTAACCGACGAGACGGCCAGGCGCAGCCCGGCTCCTCGTCCCCGATACGCCGAGTCATACCGAGGAACCCCCTATGTCTGCCAGCCAGACCCTGCCTTCCGACCCGATCGACCTGCCCCTGCTGCCGCTACGCGACGTCGTCGTGTTTCCGCACATGGTGATCCCGCTGTTTGTCGGCCGCCCGCGCTCCATCCGCGCGCTCGAGGTCGCCATGGAAGCGGGCAAGAGCATCATGCTGGTGGCCCAGAAATCCGCCGGCAAGGATGATCCCACCCCCGAAGACGTATACGAAATCGGTTGCGTCGCGGGCATACTGCAAATGCTCAAGCTGCCCGACGGAACCGTGAAGGTGCTGGTCGAGGGCACGCAGCGCGCGCGCATCAACAGCATCGAAGACGTGGACTCGCACTTCACGTGCCAGGTCACGCCCATCGAACCCGACGTCATGCAGGGCTCCGAAACCGAAGCCCTGCGCCGCGCTATCGTTGCGCAGTTCGAACAGTACGTCAAACTCAACAAGAAGATCCCGCCGGAGATCCTCACCTCGCTGGCGGGCATCGACGATGCCGGCCGCCTGGCCGATACCATTGCCGCCCATCTGCCCCTCAAACTGGAGCAGAAGCAGAAGATGCTGGAAATCACCGGCACTTCCGAACGCCTCGAAGGTCTGCTCACGCAGCTCGAAACCGAAATCGACATTCTCCAGGTCGAGAAGCGGATTCGCGGCCGCGTGAAGAAGCAGATGGAAAAGAGCCAGCGCGACTACTACCTGAACGAACAGGTCAAGGCCATCCAGAAGGAACTGGGCGAGGGCGAGGAAGGCGCGGACATCGAAGAGCTCGAGAAAAAGATCGTCGCCGCGCACATGCCCAAGGAAGCGCGCAAGAAGGCCGATTCCGAGCTCAAGAAGCTCAAGCTCATGTCGCCCATGTCGGCCGAGGCCACCGTGGTGCGCAACTACATCGACACGCTCATCAATCTTCCCTGGAAGAAAAAGAGCAAGATCAACAACTCCATCAGCAACGCCGAAACCGTGCTGGACAACGACCACTACGGTCTGGAGAAGGTCAAGGAACGCATTCTCGAATACCTCGCCGTGCAGCAGCGCGTGGACAAGGTCAAGGCGCCCATCCTGTGCCTGGTCGGACCTCCGGGCGTGGGCAAGACCTCGCTCGGCCAGTCCATTGCCAAGGCCACGAACCGCAAGTTCGTGCGCATGGCGCTGGGCGGCGTGCGCGACGAAGCCGAGATCCGCGGCCACCGCCGCACCTATATCGGCTCCATGCCCGGCAAGATCATCCAGAACATGACCAAGGTCGGCGTGCGCAATCCGCTCTTCCTGCTCGACGAGATCGACAAGCTGGGCATGGATTTCCGCGGCGATCCCTCGTCGGCGCTGCTGGAGGTGCTGGATCCGGAACAGAACCACACGTTCCAGGACCACTACATCGAGGTGGATTTCGACCTGTCCGACGTGATGTTCGTGGCCACGAGCAATACGCTCAACATTCCGCCGGCCCTGCTGGACCGCATGGAAGTGATCCGCCTGTCGGGTTACACCGAAGACGAGAAGATCCACATCGCCCGCGATCACCTGCTGCCCAAGCTGATGAAGAACAACGGCGTGAAGGACAGCGAGCTGACCGTGGACGAGAGCGCCCTGCGCGACATCGTGCGCTACTACACCCGTGAAGCCGGTGTGCGCGCGCTGGAACGCGAGGTGGGCAAGATCTGCCGCAAGGTGGTCAAGCAGCTGCTGGCCCAGTCCGACCGAGCCAAGGAAGAGGGCAAGGCGCCCGAAACCAAGCCGGTCAACGTCACGGCCGAAAACCTGAGCGATTACCTGGGCGTGCGCCGCTACACCTTCGGCATGGCCGAGAAGGAAAACCAGATCGGCCAGGTCACGGGCCTTGCCTGGACCGAGGTCGGCGGCGACCTGCTCACCATCGAAGTGGCGGACATGCCCGGCAAGGGCGTGATCCAGCGCACCGGCTCGCTGGGCGACGTCATGAAGGAATCGGTCGAGGCCGCCCGCACCGTGGTGCGCTCCCGCGCCCGCCGCCTGGGCTTTGCCGACAGCGTGTTCGAAAAACACGACATGCACGTGCACGTGCCCGAAGGCGCCACGCCCAAGGACGGTCCGTCCGCGGGCATCGCCATCACGACCGCCATGGTGTCGGCCTTGTCCCGCATTCCGGTGCGGGCGGACGTAGCCATGACGGGCGAGATCACGCTGCGGGGCGAAGTCCTGCCGATCGGCGGTCTGAAGGAAAAGCTGCTCGCGGCGCACCGCGGCGGCATCAAGACCGTGCTGATTCCGGAAGAAAACGTCAAGGACCTGGCCGAGATTCCCGACAACGTCAAGAACCAGCTCGAAATCGTGCCGGTCCGCTGGATCGACAAGGTGCTGGAACTGGCGCTGGAGCGTCTACCCGAGCCGTTGGCCGAGGAAGAGGCCGTGAAGGAACCGCTGGTGGGCAAGCCTGCCGAGTCGGAATCGGGCGATCCCGTCCTGAAGCACTGATCCGGCCATGCCGCCGCCGGGCCCGCGCGCAAGCGCGGCCCGGTCAAGATGACCGCGCACCCTGTGCGCGGTTTTTTTTTTGGTGCGCCCGGCAGGGCGCACCCACTTGGAGGTGGAAGTCCTCTACTCGCCCGACAAGGGGAAGAGTTAGCCGAAGGCAAGGGCTAACCCCTCACCCTACCCGATCGTGCCATGAATGGGCCGCGAAGCGGGCTGTGGAACGGAGGGTGAAGCCCGCCCTGAGACGGGCTGCTGCGGAAGAAGGAGGCGGGAAGCAGAACGGCAGGGCCGCGGGCCCTGCCGTTCTGCATTCGTTCGTTGCGCCTGCTCGGCCGAGTGGCGCGCAGAGGATCAGTGCAACGCCTGGGTGCGGATCAGCCCGACGGCGATGCCCTCGAGCGCGAAATCCTGGCCGGGCTCGACAATGATGGGGTCGAAATCAGGGTTTTCGGGCAGCAGGGCGAGCCGGCCGTTCTGGCGCTGGAAGCGCTTGACGGTAACGTCGTCGCCCAGGCGCGCGACCACGATCTGGCCGTTGCGCGCTTCGGCGGCTTTCTTGACGGCGAGCAGGTCGCCTTCGAGGATGCCGGCGTCGCGCATGCTCATGCCGCGCACCTTGAGCAGGTAGTCGGGCGCCTGCGCGAACAGGCTGGGATCGACGCCCACCTCGCGTTCGACATGTTCGGCCGCCAGGATGGGGCTGCCGGCCGCCACGCGGCCCACCAGCGGCAGCAGCAGCTGCTGCAGCGCGCCGGCCACGGACGAGGCCGCCAGCGAGGCGGAAGAGGGGGAGGAGGCGTCCTTGGCGAGGTCCTTGAGGCGGATGCCGCGGGATGCGCCGGCGGTAAGCTCGATGGCGCCCTTGCGCGCCAGGGCCTTGAGATGGTCTTCCGCCGCGTTGGGCGAGCGGAACCCCAGCGCCTGGGCAATTTCGGCGCGGGTGGGCGGAAAACCCGTGCGCGCTACCGTGAGCCGGATGAGATCCAGGATTTGCTGTTGGCGTTCGGTGAGTTTGCTGGCCATGGCGATGATCCGTTTGCTGGCGGACTGTACATATATACAGCGCCATTCTGGGGGACACAGCAAAAAAAAGCAAGCAGCGGAAAAGGCGGGGCGGGGGTGGAACGGGACCGACGCGCAGCGGGGCCGGCGCGGCAGGCGCCGATGCGGAAAGGCCCATGCAAGAAGGGCCCGCGAGGGGCCCTTCTTGCGGTGGGCGGCACGGGGCCGAGCCGCCTTACAGCACGGAGGCGATGGCCTTGGCCACGGTGTCGATGTTGCCGCTGTTGAGCGCGGCCACGCAGATGCGGCCGCTGGAAACGGCGTACACGCCGTGTTCTTCGCGCAGGCGGTCGACCTGGGCGGCCGTGAGGCCCGAGTACGAGAACATGCCGCGCTGCTTCAGGACGAAGCTGAAATCCTGCTTGCCGCCGTACTGGGCGATCTTCTCGACCAGTTGCTTGCGCATGAGGCGGATACGGTCGCGCATGCCGGCCAGCTCTGCTTCCCACATGGCGTACAGCTCGGGCGAGTTGAGCACCATGGAAACCACCGTGCCGCCGTGGGTGGGCGGGTTCGAGTAGTTGGTGCGGATCACGCGCTTGAGCTGGCTCAGGACGCGGACGGCCTCGTCCTTGCTGCCGGCCACCACGGTCAGCGCGCCCACGCGCTCGCCGTACAGCGAGAACGATTTCGAGAACGACGAGCTGATGAACATGGTGAGATCGAGATCGGCGAACAGGCGCACCACCGCGGCATCTTCCTGCAGGCCTTCGCCGAAGCCCTGGTAGGCGATGTCCAGGAAGGGAACCAGGCGGTTTTCCTTGACCGCCGCGGCGATCTGTTTCCACTGGTCGAGCGTGGGATCGACGCCCGTGGGGTTGTGGCAGCAGGCGTGCAGCACCACGACGGTACCGGCGGGGGCGGCCTTCAGGTCGGCCAGCATGCCGTCGAAGTTCAGGCCGCGGGTAGCCGGATCGTAGTACGCATAGGTGCCGACCTCGAAGCCGGCGCGCTCGAACAGCGCGCGATGGTTTTCCCAGCTCGGGTTGCTGATGAGCACTTTCGACTGCGGCAGCAGCTGGCGCAGGAAGTCGGCGCCGATCTTCAGCGCGCCGGTTCCGCCCAGCGCCTGGGCGGTCAGCACGCGGCCGGCGGCGGCCAGGGGGGAATCCTTGCCGAGCAGCAGGGTCTGCGCGGCCTGGTTGTAGCCCGCGATGCCCTCGATGGGCAGGTAGCCGCGCGCGGCGGCGGCTTCGATGCGCGCCTGCTCGGCCTTGCGCACCGCGGCCAGCAGGGGAATGCGCCCCTGGTCATCGTAGTACACGCCCACGCCCAGATTCACTTTGCCGGGGCGGGTGTCCGCGTTGTACTGTTCGTTCAGGCCAAGAATGGGATCGCGCGGCGCGAGTTCGACGGTATCGAAAAGGGTGCTCATGGGAGTGTGTTGACGTGGGTGGACGCAGTCCGGAGTGCTGTGGATAATGGGGGGTTTACCCTGAAACAGTCTAGCATGGGAAACACTATGGCAGACCCCGGCTTCGTCGAATTCCCAGGCAGTCCATTTCACCTCCACCAGCCCTATCCGCCCGCGGGCGACCAGCCCGCCGCCATCGAGGCGCTGACCCAGGGCGTGCAGGACGGCCTCATGTACCAGACGCTGCTGGGCGTGACGGGTTCGGGCAAGACCTACACCATGGCCAACGTCATTGCGCGCCTGGGGCGGCCGGCCCTGGTGCTGGCGCCCAACAAGACGCTGGCCGCCCAGCTCTACGCCGAGATGCGCGAATTCTTCCCGCGCAACGCCGTCGAGTATTTCGTTTCGTACTACGACTACTACCAGCCCGAGGCCTACGTGCCCACGCGCGACCTTTTCATCGAGAAGGATTCCTCGGTCAACGAGCACATCGAGCAGATGCGGCTGTCGGCCACCAAGAGCCTGCTGGAGCGCCGCGATACGGTCATCGTCGGCACGGTGTCGTGCATCTACGGTATCGGCAACCCGGGCGACTACCACGCCATGGTGCTCATCCTGCGCACGGGCGATCAGATCTCCCGGCGCGAGATCCTGGCGCGGCTGGTGGCCATGCAATACACCCGCAACGATGCCGAGTTCACCCGCGGCGTGTTCCGCGTGCGCGGCGAAACCATCGACATCTTCCCGGCGGAAAGCCCCGAGCTGGCCTTGCGCGTCACGCTCTTCGACGACGAGATCGAAACCCTGGAGCTCTTCGATCCGCTCACCGGCCGCGTGCGGCAGAAGCTGCTGCGCTTCACGGTGTACCCTGGCTCGCACTACGTCACGCCGCGCGACACGGTGCTGCGCGCGATCGAAACCATCAAGGAAGAGCTGCGCGAGCGCGTCAAGCATTTCGTGGACGGGGGGCACCTCGTCGAGGCGCAGCGGCTCGAACAGCGCACGCGCTTCGACCTCGAGATGCTGCAGGAGCTGGGCTTCTGCAAGGGCATCGAGAACTACTCGCGCCACCTGTCCGGCGCGGCGCCCGGCGAGCCGCCGCCTACGCTCATCGATTACCTGCCCGCCGATGCGCTGATGTTCATCGACGAAAGCCACGTCACCATCGGCCAGCTGGGCGGCATGTACCGCGGCGACCGCGCGCGCAAGGAAACCCTGGTGCAATACGGGTTCCGCCTGCCTTCGGCCCTGGACAACCGGCCGCTGCGCCTGGAGGAGTTCGAGGCGCGCATGCGGCAGTGCGTGTTCGTCTCGGCCACGCCCGCCGCCTACGAGAACGAGCATTCGGACAACGTGGTGGAACAGGTGGTGCGGCCCACCGGCCTGGTCGATCCCGTGGTGGAAGTGCTGCCGGCCCGCACCCAGGTGGACGATCTGCTGGGCCAGATCAAGGCCCGCGTGGCCCGGTCGGAGCGGGTGCTGGTCACCACGCTTACCAAGCGCATGGCCGAGGACCTGACCGACTTCCTTTCCGAGCACGGCATCCGGGTCCGTTATCTGCACTCCGACATCGATACCGTGGAGCGGGTGGAAATCATCCGCGACTTGCGCCTGGGCACTTTCGACGTGCTGGTGGGCATCAACCTGCTGCGCGAGGGGCTGGACATTCCCGAGGTGTCGCTGGTGGCCATCCTGGACGCCGACAAGGAAGGCTTCCTGCGTTCCGAGCGCAGCCTGATCCAGACCATCGGCCGGGCCGCCCGCAACCTGAACGGCCATGCCATTCTTTACGCCGACCGCGTCACCGACTCGATGCGGCGCGCCATCGAGGAAACCAGCCGGCGCCGCGCCAAGCAGTTGAAATTCAACGAAGATCACGGCATTACCGCCAAAGGCGTGCAGAAGGCGGTGCGCGAGCTCATCGACGGCGTGGTGGCGCCGGCCCAGCACGACACGCTGGAGGCCGCGGTGCCCGCCGAGCTGCTCACCGACGAGAAGGCGCTGGCCCGGGAAATCAAGCGCCTGGAAAAGCTGATGATGGACCACGCGCGCAACCTGGAATTCGAGCAGGCCGCCGCCGCCCGGGACGCGCTCAATGCGCTCAAGCAGCGGGTGCTGCTCGACGGGGCGGTATAGCGCCGCGGTTGTTGTTACATGTGCTTGATGGGTGCTGACATAAATCTGAACGACGGGTGATCGCCGCGCCGCGGCATGGCGTTCCGGCCGCGCCGGAGGCGGCGCGCGCGGGGCGATTCCGGCGCTCGCCGGAATTGACGCAATGAATTGATTTCATTGAAAAAATCAAAGCGCCTGTTTCGTCCCGCACCCATTGCGCAGGCGCAAAAAAAGCTTGCCTTATTCCGGGTTTTCCCGCACACTTACATGCATGATGACCAAGGTACTTTTCGTTTGCATGGGCAATATCTGCCGCTCGCCGAGCGCAGAGGGCGTGTTCCGTCATTTGGTGAATGACGCGGGTCTGGCCGATGTCGTGCGCATCGACTCGGCGGGAACGCATGCCTTCCATATCGGCGAGGCGCCTGATGCCCGGGCGCAAGCCGCGGCGCGCAAGCGCGGCTACGAAATCACGCACCGCGAGGCCCGCCAGGTCACCGCAGAGGATTTCCGCGATTTCGACCTCATCCTCGCCATGGACTGGGACAACCTCTCGGCCATGCAGCAACAGTGCCCCAAGGCGTACCAGCACAAGCTCATGCTGCTCATGCGCTTTGCGAACGACCACGAGGAAGCCACGGTGCCCGACCCGTACTACGGCGGCGCGGACGGCTTCTCCAAGGTGCTCGACTACCTGGAAGACGCCTGTCAGGGTGTGCTGGAGCTGGTCCGCAAGCGCGCCACCCAGTACCAGGCGGCCTGATTTTGCCCTGAGGCACAGGGCCTGATGCCCGGGCCGGTGCCGGTCAGACCTTCGGGCCGTGTCGCCAGGGTTTCGTCATCAGGCGGCCGCCGCCCGGGCCGGCGCCGCCCCTGGCGACGCCGGACAGACGGAAACCGCGCCTCGGCGCGGTTTTTTCTAGGCGGGAGCCATACCAAATTAGTCGGGAATTTGCTATACTTGAGGCAATTACTCAGGTATTGCCCGCCGGATGACCCGGCGGCCGATGCCGGGATCACAGGGAATTCACCATGCGGCTAACTACCAAAGGGCGTTTCGCCGTGACGGCCATGATCGATCTCGCCATGCGCCAGCACAGCGGTCCGGTCACTCTCGCGGCGATCAGCCAGCGTCAGAACATCTCGCTTTCCTACCTCGAGCAGCTTTTCGGGAAACTGCGCCGCCACGAACTCGTGGACAGCGTGCGCGGCCCGGGAGGCGGCTATTCGCTCGCCCGCCTGGCGCGCAACGTCACGGTGGCCGACATCATCTTCGCCGTCGACGAGCCGCTGGACGCCACCAGTTGCGGCGGCAAGCGGGACTGTACGAGCGGCAACGACGGCAAGCCTGGCAAGTGCATGACGCACGAGCTCTGGGCCACCCTGAATCGCAAAATGGTGGATTACCTGGATTCGGTATCCCTGCAGGATCTGGTCGACCAGCAGCGTGTGCGGCAACTGCAGGAAGCCAACAACCAAGCCCAGGCCTGCGCGGTGCGCGTGGATCGGGTGGGCGGCGCCAATGCGAGCGCCGCCAACGCCCCGACCACCTCCGTCGCGGCCAATGCCACCGTATAAGCAGCATCAGGAGCAGTACATGACCTCTCGCCCGATCTACCTGGATTATTCCGCCACCACTCCCGTCGACCCGCGCGTGGTCGAGAAAATGGTGCCGTGGCTCTACGAGCATTTCGGCAACCCGGCCTCGCGCAGCCATGCCTTCGGCTGGGAAGCGGAAGAGGCCGTCGAGCGCGCCCGCGAGGAAGTCGCCAAGCTCGTGAACGCCGATCCGCGCGAAATCATCTGGACTTCCGGCGCCACGGAGTCCGACAACCTTGCCATCAAGGGCGCGGCGAATTTCTACGCCGAACGGGGCAAGCACATCATTACCGTCAAGACGGAGCACAAGGCGGTGCTGGACACCTGTCGCGAACTGGAGCGCCAGGGTTTCGAAGTGACCTATCTCGACGTCAAGGACGACGGCCTGATCGACCTGGACGTGTTCAAGGCCGCGCTGCGTCCCGACACCGTGCTGGTGTCGGTCATGATGGTGAACAACGAGATCGGCGTCATCCAGGACATCGAGACGCTGGGCGAAATCTGCCGCGAGAAGGGCATCGTCTTCCATGTCGATGCGGCGCAGGCCACCGGCAAGGTCGAAATCGACCTGCAAAAGCTCAAGGTCGACCTCATGTCGTTCTCGGCGCACAAGACCTATGGCCCCAAGGGCATTGGCGCGTTGTACGTGCGCCGCAAGCCGCGCGTGCGCATCGAGGCGCAGATGCACGGCGGCGGCCACGAACGCGGCTTCCGCTCCGGCACGCTGGCCACGCACCAGATCGTCGGCATGGGCGAGGCGTTCCGCCTGGCGCGCGAGGAAATGGGCACCGAGAACGAACGCATCCGCATGCTGCGCGACCGCCTCTGGGCGGGCCTGTCGCAGATCGAGGAGGTGTACCTCAACGGCGACATGGAGCACCGCGTGCCGCACAACCTGAACGTGAGCTTCAACTACGTCGAAGGCGAGTCGCTCATCATGGCCATCAAGGAGCTGGCGGTGTCCAGCGGCTCGGCCTGCACTTCGGCCAGCCTGGAGCCCTCCTACGTGCTGCGCGCCCTGGGCCGCAACGACGAGCTGGCGCACAGCTCCATCCGTTTCACCCTGGGCCGCTTCACCACCGAAGCCGACGTCGACTACACCATCGAGCTCATCAAGAGCCGCGTGGGCAAGCTGCGCGACATGTCGCCGCTCTGGGAAATGGCCAAGGAAGGCATCGATCTGAACACCGTGCAGTGGGCCGCGCACTGAGCGCCCGCGCCAAGACATACGTGGAGAATCAACATGGCTTACAGCAGCAAAGTACTCGATCACTACGAGAATCCCCGCAACGTCGGTTCCTTTGACAAGTCCGACGACTCGGTGGGCACCGGCATGGTCGGCGCGCCGGCCTGTGGCGACGTGATGAAGCTGCAGATCAAGGTCAACGAAGCCGGCATCATCGAAGACGCGCGCTTCAAGACCTACGGCTGCGGCTCGGCCATCGCCTCCAGTTCGCTGGTGACGGAATGGGTCAAGGGCAAGACGCTGGACCAGGCCCTGGCCATCCGCAACACGCAGATCGCCGAAGAGCTGGCCCTGCCGCCGGTGAAGGTTCACTGCTCCATTCTGGCCGAGGACGCCATCAAGGCGGCGGTCCAGGATTACAAGGAAAAGCACTCGGCGAACGCCGAAGCCGTGGCGAACTGACATGTCCGTTACCCTGACCCAACAGGCTGCCAGCCATATCGGCCGCTATTTGCAGAAGCGCGGAAAGGGTATCGGCCTGCGGCTCGGCGTGAGAACGACGGGCTGCTCGGGCATGGCCTACAAGCTCGAGTATGTGGACGACCCGGCCGCCGAGGACCTCGTCTTCGAGAGCCACGGCGTCAAGCTGTTCGTCGATCCCAAGAGCCTTCCGTACCTGGACGGCACCGAGCTCGATTACGCCCGCGAAGGCCTGAACGAGGGCTTCAAGTTCCGCAACCCCAACGAGAAGGCGACCTGCGGCTGCGGCGAGTCGTTCACGGTGTAGGGCGTGGCGGCGGACGATCATTTCAGCCTTTTCGGCTTGCCGGCCCGTTTCGAGCTCGACGGGCAGGCGCTGGAATCCGCCTGGCGCGCCGTGGCGGCGCAGGTGCACCCCGACCGCTACGCAACCGCCAGCCCGGCCGAGAAGCGGGTGGCCATGCAATGGGCGGCGCGCGCCAACGAAGCCTACCGCGTCCTGCGCGATCCGCTGCTGCGGGCGCGCTACCTGTGCGAAAGCGCGGGCGTGGATTTGCAGACGGAAAGCAATACCGCCATGGACGCGGATTTCCTGATGCAGCAGATGGCCTGGCGCGAGATGCTCGACGACGGCCGCGACGATCCCGAGGCGCTGGCCGCGTTGCATGCCGAGCTGGAAACCGCCCGCGCCGGGATGCGCGCCCGGCTCGCGCAACTGCTGGACGTGGAACGCGATTACGCCGCCGCGGGCCAGAAGGTGCGCGAATGGATGTTCGTGGAGAAACTGGCGCAGGAGCTGGCCCAGGCCCAGCCGGCTCGATAGCGGAAGCGGGTGCGCGACGCGCCCCGGCCGCCAACCGACGAGAAAAACCGAATCATGGCCTTATTGCAGATTTCCGAGCCCGGCGAATCGCCCGCGCCGCACCAGCGCAAGCTGGCAGTGGGCATAGACCTGGGCACCACCAATTCCCTCGTGGCCGCCGTGCGCAGCAGCGTGGCCGAGGTGCTGCGCGATGAGCAGGGCCAGGCCCTGCTGCCTTCCGCGGTGCGCTACCTCGCCGGCGGCAAGACGCTGACCGGCCGCGAGGCCCTGGCCAGCCAGGCGGAAGACCCGCTGAACACCGTGGTGTCGGTCAAGCGCTTCATGGGCCGCAGCATGCAGGAGGCGCGCGCCATGCGCGCGCCCTACGAACTCGTGGACGCGCCCGGCATGGTGCGCCTGCGCACGGCGCAAGGCGAGCTGAGCCCGGTCGAGGTGTCGGCGCAGATCCTCGCGGTGCTGCGCCAGCGCGCCGAAGACGTGCTGGGCGACGAGCTCGTGGGCGCGGTGATCACCGTGCCCGCGTACTTCGACGACGCGCAGCGCCAGGCCACGCGCGACGCGGCGCGGCTGGCGGGGCTGAACGTCCTGCGCCTGCTGAACGAACCCACCGCCGCGGCCATTGCCTACGGGCTGGACAACGCCGCCGAGGGCGTCTATGCCGTATACGACCTGGGCGGGGGCACTTTCGACATCTCCATCCTGCGGCTGACCCAAGGGGTGTTCGAGGTCATCTCGACCGGCGGCGACACGGCGCTGGGCGGCGACGATTTCGATGCCGCCATCGTCGACCATGTGCTGGCGGCCGAGGGCAGCGAGATGGGCGGCGCCGACCGCAGCCGCCTGCTGGTGGCGGCCCGCGCCGCGCGCGAAGCCCTGTCCGACGCCCCCGAAACCGTGCTGCGCGCCGCGCTTTCCGACGGGCGCGAATTCAGCTGCGCGCTGACGCGCGGGCAATTCGAAACCCTGGCCCGGCCGCTGGTGGAGCGCACGCTGGACTGCGCGCGCCGCGCGCTGCGCGACGCCGGCCTGAAGCCGGCCGACGTGCGCGGCGTGGTCATGGTGGGCGGCGCGACGCGCATGCCCGTCGTGCGCGAGGCGGTGGGCCGGCTTTTCGGCACCGACCCGCTCATCGACCTCGACCCCGATCAGGTCGTGGCGCTGGGCGCGGCGCTGCAGGCCAATCTGCTGGCCGGCAACCGCGCGCCGGGCGAGGACTGGCTGCTGCTGGACGTGATCCCGCTGTCGCTGGGGCTGGAGACCATGGGCGGGCTGGTGGAGCGGGTGATTCCGCGCAACAGCACCATTCCCGTGGCGCGCGCCCAGGAATTCACCACCTTCAAGGACGGCCAGTCCGCCATGAGCATCCACGTGGTGCAGGGCGAGCGCGACCTGGTGTCCGACTGCCGCTCGCTGGCGCGTTTCGAACTGCGCGGCATCCCGCCCATGGTGGCGGGCGCGGCCCGCATCCGCGTGACCTTCCAGGTGGACGCGGACGGCCTGTTGAGCGTGACCGCGCGCGAGCAGAGCACGGGCGTGGAGGCCGCGGTGTCGGTGAAGCCCTCGTATGGCCTGTCGGACGAGGAAATCGCCCGCATGCTGGCTGATAGCGTGGCCCAGGCCGATACCGACGCCCGCGCGCGCATGCTGCGCGAACAGCAGGTCGAGGCGCGCCAGCTCGTCGAATCGGTGCGCGCCGCGCTGGCCGTGGACGGCGACCTGCTCGATGCCGAGGAGCGCCGCCGCATCGATGCGTGCCTGGAGGCCGCCTCGCAGGCGCAGGACGCCCAGGACGTGGAGACCGTCAAGGCTGCCACCGCCGCGCTTTCCGCCGCGACCGACGAGTTCGCCGCGCGCCGCATGGACCGCAGCATCCGCGCCGCGCTGTCCGGCCGCAAACTGGACGAGATTGCCTGATTCGAAACTATGCCGAAACTGACTGTATTGCCCCATCCCGAGTACTGCCCAGAAGGCGCGGTGATCGAAGACGCCCCGAAAGGCGAATCCATCTGCCGCGTGCTGCTGGACAACCATATCGACATCGAGCATGCCTGCGAACTGTCGTGCGCGTGCACGACCTGTCACGTGGTGGTCAAGCAGGGGTTTTCCTCGCTGGAAGACCCCAGCGACGCCGAGGAAGACCTGCTGGACAAGGCCTGGGGCCTGACGCCGAATTCGCGGTTGTCTTGCCAGGCCCGGATCAGCGATGCCGACCTGACGATCGAGATTCCGAAGTACACGATCAACCACGCGAAGGAGGGCCATTGATGAAGTGGACCGACACCTACGAGCTTGCCGCCGCGCTCGCCGAAGCGCATCCGGACGCGGATCCCGCGACCGTGCGCTTCACGCAGCTGCGCGAATGGGTGCTGGCGCTGCCCGGATTCAACGACGACCCGGGACACTGCGGCGAGAAAATCCTGGAAGCCATCCAGATGGCCTGGATGGACGAGGCCGACTGACGCCAGGCTTGCCGTGACGGCTTTCCGCCGCGGCCGCCTCGATGAAAAAAGCCGCTCCTCCCTGGGGAGCGGTTTTTTTTGGGGCCGCCGAAACGGAGGCGGACGTCGGGGACGCAGGTTTTCGGCGGTATCATCGGCTGTCATCGGCCCCGTCTTTTCGTTTTTTTCCATAGAGTCCGCGATGCCTGCACCCCAATTGCGTTTCGGCCTGGCCGCCAACCGCCTGCACCATGAAACCCCGGACGCCGCGCTCTTTACCTGGCTGCGCGCCTGTTCCGCCACCATCCGCGAACTGGGCGTCCAGCTGCATACGGTGGGGCGCACGCACGACGCCATCGTGCGCGAAGGCATGCTGCAGGGCTATCCGGGCCTGATCCGCTATCCCTACGGGCGCGAGGGCGGCCTGATGAAGCTCGTGGCCCGCGTGACGGAAGGGCGGCAGGAGCAGGCGCCGTTCGACGGCGCCATCTACCTCATCGACCCGGTCGATCCGTCTTCCATTTTTCCGGAGGCGCTGGCCCTGAAGCGTCAATGCATTACGCACGGCCGCCCTTTCATCTCGACCCTGGCGGGCGCCATCGAATGGATGGAAGTCGAGCGCGTCCATGCCGGGCTGGCGCCCGACGCGGCGCTGTCGCGCTACTTCAATTTCGAGGGGCAGACGCTGGCGCTGATCGCCCACGATGCGCTCAAGGACGAGATGGTGGCCTTCGCCAGCGAACACTTCGACGTGCTGTCGCGGTTCGCGCGCCGCGTCGCCACGGGCACGACGGGCGGCCGCCTGAACGAGCTGGCCTGGTCGCGCGGCTGGCCGAAAGAGCGGCCGTGGGTGCATCGCTACCTGAGCGGGCCGCTGGGCGGCGATGCGCAGATCGCCGAACTGGTGCTGGAGCACCAGTGCCAGCGCGTGATCTTCTTCGAAGATCCCCACGTGGCGCGCCAGCACGAGGCCGACATCCAGCTACTGGAGCGGGCCGTGCGGGTGGTGACCGAGTCGGCCACATGCGCCACTTCGCCGTCGGTGGCGCGCCGCTGGGCGCAGGCGGTGGAGAAGCGCGTCATCTGACCCGCGCCGGCCCGGCCTTATTTCCCCGTGAACCGGGGCGGCCGCTTTTCGCGGAAGGCCTGCACGCCTTCGGCGAAGTCGGCGCGCCCGGCGGAGTCGAGGAAGCACGCGGTTTCCTCGGCCAGCTGGGTTTCGAGCGTGGCGCTTGCCGCCGAGCGTAGCAGCGTCTTGGCGCCCGCGATGCCGTGCGGCGCGTTGCGGGCAATGTCTTTTGCGTAGGCGAGCGCCGCGTCGGCGAGTTCGGCGGCGGGGGCGGTGCGGGTGACGATGCCCCAGGCCAGCGCGTCGCGGGCGTCGAAGGTGTCGGAGCGCAGCAGCAGGTCCAGCGCGCGGCGGGCGCCCAGCACGCGGGTCAGCCCGTGCGTCATGCCGGCGTCGGGCGTGGCGCCGAGCTTCAGATAGGCCGTCGTGAACCGCGCTTCGGCCGCGGCGATGGCCAGGTCGCAGGCGAGCACCAGCGACAGGCCCGCGCCCGCGGCGATGCCCTGCACCTGCGCCAGCCATACCTGGTCCATGCGCGGGATACGGGCGATGAAATCGTTGAGCGGCGCGAACAGCGCGAGCAGCGTGCCGCGCACCTGATCGGCGTCGCCTTCGAACATGGAAATATCGCCGCCGGCGCAGAAAGCCTTGCCCGCGGCGCGCAGGAGCACCACGCGGGTGCCGGGGCAGGTCTGCAGCCATTGGGCGGCCTGCAGCAGGTCTTGCGCCATCGCCACATCGATGGCGTTGAGCGCGTCGGGGCGGTTCAGCGTCACGGTCGCGATCGCGCCGTCGGTTTCCAGAAGCAGCGTCGGGAAGCGGGGAATTCCTGGGGGCATGGCGAGTCTCCGTTATCGGGTAAATACCAAGTGTCGATCCAAAAAACCCGATGCTATGGTCTGAACCGAGCGCTTGCTCGGTTTTGTCTTGGGCACGCCAAGCGTAACGCATGGAACGATTTTCCGGCGCCGCACTGGCGTAGGACAGGTTCGTTGCATCGCCTGCCTCGCGGGTTCGCCAGACTGACGCCAATAAGCAATAAGAAAAGACCTCCACGCCGCGCCTTCGGCTTGCCGCCTCCAGTGGGGGGCGCATTTTTGCCCAGGGGCGGCCCAACGGCAAAAAGCTTCGCATCAAAGCGAGGAGACAGATGGTGGATCGGTCCGATAGCCCTCCCTTGCTGGAGGTGGATGGAGTCACGCTGGCGTTTGGCGGGGTAAAGGCGCTCACGGATGTGGGCTTTCGCGTGGCGGCCGGGTCCATCACGGCGGTCATCGGCCCCAACGGCGCCGGCAAGACCTCGCTGTTCAACACCATTTCCGGTTTCTACAAGCCCACGTCGGGACAGATCCGCTTCCTGGGGCGCGACATCACGCGCGTGGCGGCGCCCGAGCGCGCCCGGCTGGGCCTGGCCCGAAGCTTCCAGAACATCGCGCTGTTTCGCGGCATGACCGTGCTGGACAACATCAAGCTGGGGCGCCATGCCCATCTGCGCTGCAACGTGTTCGATGCGCTGTTCTACCTCGGCCGGGCGCGCCGCGAGGAGATGGCGCTGCGCGCCGACATCGAGGAGCGCATCATCGATTTCCTGGAAATCGACCACATCCGTCACGCGCCGGTGGCGGCGCTGCCCTATGGATTGCGGAAGCGCGTGGAGCTGGCGCGCGCGCTGGCCATGAATCCCAAGGTGCTGATGCTGGACGAGCCCGTGGCCGGCATGAACCGCGAAGAAACCGACGATATGGCGCGCTTCATCCTCGACGCCCGCGCCGAATGGGGCGTGACGGTGCTGATGGTGGAGCACGACATGGGCATGGTGATGGACCTGTCCGACCATGTGGTGGTGCTGAACTTCGGCCAGGTGATCGCCGACGGCACGCCCGTCGAGGTGCAGGCGGCCCCCCAGGTTATCCAGGCCTATCTGGGCGCGGGTGACGTGGGCGACCTGCGTCGCCGCCTGAGAGAGGCCGCCTGATGGACATGCTGTTCTTCCTCGAGGTGACGCTGGCCGGGCTGGGCAGCGGCGGGCTGTATGCGCTGGCGGCCCTGGCGTTCGTCATCGTCTACAAGGCGACGCGGGTGGTGAACATCGCCATCGGCGAATTCCTGATGCTGGGCGCCTATCTCTTCTACGCCTTCGCCGCGGGCATGGCGTGGCCGATCTGGCTGGCCATCGCGGGCGCCGTGCTGGCTTCGGGGATGTTCGGCGCGCTGGTCGAGCGCCTGACCATCCGGCCCATGCTGGGCGAGTCGCCGATATCGGTTTTCATGGTTACGGTGGGGCTGGCGTCCATCCTGGTGGGGGCGGTGGAGCTCATCTGGACGGCGGACCAGCGGCGCCTGCCCGAATTCATGCCGCGTTCGCCCGTGATGGTGGGCGAAGCCTTCGTCGCGCCCAAGGTGTTCTACGGATTCTGGGTGGCGGCGGCGCTGGTCCTGCTGGTGCTGATCGTGTTCCGCTACTGGCGCGGCGGGGTGGCGCTGCGGGCCACGGCCTCGGACCAGGGCGCCGCGTACGCAATGGGCATCAACGTGCCGCGCGTGTTTTCGCTGGCCTGGGTGGCCGCCGGCGCGCTCGCGGCAGTGTCGGGCGTGATCGTGGGCGCGATCGGGGGCATTTCCTCGTCGATGGGCGTGTTCGGGCTGTCGGTGCTGGTGGTGGTGATCGTGGGCGGGCTGGACAGCGTGGCCGGCGCGCTGGTGGGCGGGGTGTTCATCGGCCTGCTGGAAGCCTGGGCGGGCGCCTACCTGGGGGGCGAGTACAAGTTGCTGGCCACTTTCATCGTGCTGGTCGCGGTGCTGATGGTCAGGCCCTATGGCCTGTTCGGCACCCGTGAAATCGAGAGGCTGTGACACATGCGCATCGCGACCGCCAAAGAGACCTATCTTGCCGACCAAGCACTGTTCGACACCCGCACGCAGCGCGTGTGGCTGGCGCTGCTGGCCGCGTCCCTGGCGGCGTTTCCGTTCGTGGCCGACGCCTATTGGCTGTACCTGGCCTGCCTGGCGGCGATCAACATCGCCAGCGCGACGGGGCTGAACATCCTGACCGGCTACACCGGCCTGGTCAGCCTGGGGCAGGCCGCCTTCATGGGCCTGGGCGCCTATACCGTGGCGCTGATGGAACTGCGCCTGGGCACGCCCGTGCTGGCGAACCTGCTGGGCGGCGGCATGGTGGCGATGGCGGGCGGACTGTTGGTGGGCATCCCGTCGTTGCGGGTGAAGGGGCTGTACCTGGCCATTTCCACCATCGCCGCATCGTTCATCGCGCACTTCGTTTTCGCGAACTGGGCGTTCACGGGCGGCACCGCGGGCCTGCAGGTGCCGCCGGCGCGGATGCTGGGCGCGGACCTGGACACGTCGTTCAAGCTCTATTGGCTGATCGTGCCGGTGACGGCGCTGATGGTGCTGGGCGCGGCCAACCTGTTCCGCACGCGCATCGGGCGCGCTTTCATCGCGATCCGCGACCGCGACATCTCGGCCGAGGTGCTGGGCATCCGGCTGCTGCGCTACAAGCTGCTGTCCTTCGGCCTATCCTCGTTCTACGCGGGCGTGGCGGGCGGCCTGTGGGCGTATTTCTTCCGCGTGGTCACGCCCGAGAGCTTTCCGCTCATCATGTCGATCTTCTTCCTGGCGGCCATCATCGTAGGGGGCATGGGCACGATCCTGGGATCCATCCTGGGCGCGCTCTTCATGACGATGGTGCCGGAACTGCTGAAGCTGATCGTCGGATGGCTGCCCGTGGGCGGCGACGCGCTGCGGCTGATCTCGCCGGTGCGCACTATTGTTTTCGGCCTGCTGATCGTGGGCTTTCTGATCTTCGAGCCGCACGGGCTCGCGGAAATCTGGCGGCGCGTGCGCCGTTTCTTCCACCTCTGGCCCTTCCGCACCTGAGCCCGGCGCGAACAGCGCGGCGGCGGCCACCCACAAGACCCTCAGGAGACAAACCATGAAGCGCATCCGGATCGGCAGCGGTTTATCGAGGTGGCTGGCCCCGCTGGGCCTGGCGGTGGCCCTGGCGTCGGCGCCCGCCGCCCAGGCGGCGGAGGACCTGGTGCTGGGCGGGTCCATTCCGCTGAGCGGGGTCTTTGCCTTTGCCGGGCAGGGCATCCATGCCGGCATTACCGACTACGTGAAGCTGGTCAACGAGCAGGGCGGGGTGAACGGACGCAAGCTGCGCTACGTGCCCGAAGACACCGCGTACAAGGTGGACGCCTCGGTGGCGGCGTTCAAGAAGATCACCAGCCAGAACAAGGTGAATTTCTACTACGGCGATTCGACGGGCTTTTCCAAGACCATCAACGCCGAGCTGAACCGCAGCGCCGACATCCTCATGACCGGCGCGTCGTTCGCCACCGAACTGAACGATCCGGCCAAGTATCCGGCCCAGTTCATGCTGGGGCCCGACTATACGGAGATGTTCGGCATCTTGCTGCGCTACATCGCCAAGGAGCAGCCCGGCGCCAAGGTGGCGTTCGTGTACTCGGACACGGAGTTCGGGCGCGATCCGATCGCGAGCTCGCGCGCGGTCGCCGAGAAGCTCGGGCTGAAGGTCGCGACCGAGATCATGACGCCGCCGGGCAGTGTGGACGTGTCGACCGAAGTCATCAAGCTTCGCCGCGCCGATCCCGACTACACCATTTTCCATGGCTACGTGCTGGCGCCGATTCCGGAGTTCGTGGGGCAGGGCAAGCGCATGGGCCTGAAGACGCGCTACATGGGCACCTTCTGGACCATGGACAACTCGACGGTGATGCAGATGGGCGAGGATGCCGAAGGCTTCATGGGCGTGATGCCTTACCGCTACTACTACGACACGGAGGGTGACGCGCCCATGCTGAAGAAGATCCGCGAGATGCGGCCGCAGTACCAGAGCACGGGCTACATGCAGGGTTTCCTGGCCGCCATGCTGTTCACCGAGGCAGCCAGGCGCACACTGGACGCGGGCAAGGAGCTGACCGCCGCCAACATGAAGGCGGCGCTCGACAGCATCAAGGATTTCGACACGGGCGGCCTGATCGGCGTGCCGATCACGATCAAGGGAAATTCCATCCCCGTGGGCCGCATCTACCGCGCCGACGTGAAGCGCAAGCAGATGGTGCCGGCATCCGACTGGATCGTTCTGAAGTGAGGCGGCCGTGAATCCCGGACAGGAGGCGCGGGCGGCGCCGGCTGCGGCCGTGCTCGATATCAACAACATCGAAGTCGTCTACAACAAGGCGGTACAGGTGTTGCGCGGCTTGTCCCTGTCGGTGCCCGCGGGCAGCATCGTGGCGCTGCTGGGCAGCAACGGCGCCGGCAAATCCACCACGCTGAAGGCGGTGTCCGGACTGCTGGACCTGGAGGACGGCGCGCTGGCGCGCGGGCGCATCGTTTTCGACGGCAGGGACACGGCCGGCGCCAGGCCGCAGAACCTGGTGCGCGCCGGCCTGGCGCACGTGATGGAAGGCCGCCGCGTGTTCGAGGACCTGACGGTGGAGGAGAACCTGGTGGCGGCCACCTATGCCCTGACGGGCAGGCCGGGCGCGCGCGCGGACTTCGACCTGGTCTATGCCTACTTCCCGCGCCTGTACGAACGGCGCAGAGCGCTGGCCGGTTATCTGTCGGGCGGCGAGCAGCAGATGCTGGCGATTGGCCGCGCGCTGATCGCGCAGCCCAGGCTGATGCTGCTTGACGAGCCGTCGCTGGGCCTGTCGCCGATGCTGGTCGAGAGCATTTTCTCCATCGTCGCGCGCATCAACCGCGAGCAGGGGGTGTCGATGCTGCTGGTGGAACAGAACGCATCGGTGGCGCTGGCGGTGGCGCACTACGGCTACATCATGGAGATGGGCAAGGTGGTGATCGACGGCAGCGCGGACAGGCTGGCGGCGGATCCGGACGTGCGCGAGTTCTACCTGGGCGTGGGCGGCGCGGGCGAGGCCCGTGGTTTTCGGAACCTCAAGCACTATAAGCGCCGCAAGCGCTGGCTCTCATGATGGACAAGGAACGCATCCCCCCGGCGGCCGGCGCGGACGCATGGCCGGCGCTGACGCTGCCGCAGATGCTGCGCGAGCAGGCCCGCCGGCATCCCGGCGCCATCGCCATCCGGCAGAAGGACTTCGGCATCTGGAAGCCCATCTCGTGGTCCGAATACTGGCGGCGCGCCCGCCGCGTGGGGCTGGGCCTGCGAGCGCTGGGCCTGGGCGCCGGCGGCCGGGTGGCCATCGTGTCCGAGAACCGCGTGGAGTGGCTGCTGGCCCAGATGGGGGCAGGCGCGGTCGGGGCCGTGGCGGTGGGCGTGTACGCCACCAGCCCGGCCGGGGAAATGGGTTACGTGCTGGAGCACGCCGACGTCGAAGTGGTGGTGTGCGAAGACCAGGAGCAGACCGACAAGGTGCTGCAGGTGGCCGGCCGGCTGCCGCTGTTGCGGCGGATCGTGACGATAGAGTGCAAGGGCCTGCGCTCCTACGGGCCGGCCGAACGCGAACGCATCCTGACCTTCGCCGAGGTCGAGGCCGACGGCGCGCGCCGCGAGGATCGCGAGCTTTCCGGGCTGGATGCCATGCTGGACGGCCAGCGCCTGGACGACACGGGGCTCATGATTTACACCTCGGGCTCCACCGGCAAGCCCAAGGGCGCGATGCTGAGCTACCGCAACATGCGCGCCGTGGCGCCGGGCATCGCGGACAGGCTGGCGCTGGACCGCCGCAGCGTGCACCTGTCGTACCTGCCGCTGTGCCACGTGGCCGAGCAGATGCTGTCGACCTTCGTGCCCATCTACCTGGGCGCGCAGGTGAATTTCGGCGAATCGATACGCACGGTGCAGGAAGACCTGCGCGAAGTGGCGCCGACCCTCTTCCTGGGGGTGCCGCGCATCTGGGAAAAGCTGCACGCCGCCATCTCGATCAAGATGCAGGAAACGGGACGCCTGCGGCAATGGCTGTACCGCCGCGCGCTGGCCGCCTGCGAACCCTTTCTGGAGAAATCGCCGGCACAGTACACGGCCGGCGAACGGCTGACGCGCTGGCTGTGGCACTGGTTGGTGCTGCGCGCCTTGCAGAACTTCATCGGCCTGCGCCGCGTGCGCGTGGCGATGACGGGGGCCGCGCCGATTCCGCCGGAGGTGGTGCGCTATTTCCGCAAGCTGGGCGTGCCGCTGGTGGAGGTCTACGGGCTGACGGAATCGACGGGCATGATCTTCGGCCAGCATCCGGACCGCGTGAAAGTGGGCACGGTCGGCGAACCCATACTTGGCGTCGAGTGGCGGATAGGCGAGGCGGGCGAACTGCTTGTGCGCGGCGACATGGTGTTCCAGGGCTATTACAAGAATCCGGACGCCACGGCCGATACCTTGCGCGACGGCTGGCTGCATACCGGCGACGTGGCGGCCGAGGAGGACGGGCGCGTGCGTATCGTGGACCGCCTGAAGGACATCATGATCACGGCCGGCGGCAAGAACCTGACCCCGTCCGAGATCGAGAACGCGGTCAAGGGCAGTCCGTACGTGAAGGAGTGCATCGTGATCGCCGACGGGCGCAGGTATGTCTCGGCGCTGATCCAGCTCGAGTTCGACACGGTGGGCAAGTGGGCGGAGTCGCGCGGCATCGCCTTCACGCATTTCCGCTCGCTCGCCGAATCCGCGCAGGTGCGCGAACTGATCCAGCAGGAAGTCGCCCGCGCCAATGCCGGCCTGGCGCCGGTGGCGCAGATCAAGCGCTTCCATTTGCTGACCAAGGAGCTGGACCACGACGACGGCGAAGTGACGGCGACCATGAAGGTCAGGCGCGCCAGCATCTACCGCAGCTATGCCGGCGAAATCGAGGCGCTCTACAGCGAGGAGGCGACGGCATGAACGAAGCCGTGATCGTGGAAGCCGTGCGCACGCCGTTCGGGCGGCACGGCGGGTGGTGGGCGGACACGCGGCCGGACGCGCTGCTGGCCCGGACCGTAAGGGGCCTGCTGGCGCGCGCCGGCCTGCCGCACGACAAGGTCGAGGACCTGATCGCGGGTTGCGTCAGCCAGGCCGGCGAGCAGGGCGCCAATATCGGCCGGCTGGCCGCGCTGCTGGCCGGCCTGCCCGAGAGCGTTCCCGGCGTGGCCTTGAACCGCATGTGCGGCTCCAGCCAGCAGGCCGTGCATTTCGGCGCGCAGGCCATTGCCGCGGGCGACATGCGCTATGTGGCGGCGGGCGGCGTGGAGAGCATGAGCCGCGTGCCGATGTTCCTGGACGTGACGCTGGGACGGGAAGCGTTTCGCGGCTTCGAGTCGCTGAATCCCCAGTTGCTGGAACGTTATCCGCTCGTACACCAGATCGAGAGCGCGGAGCGGATCGCGGAACGGTGGCGCTTGTCCCGCCGTGAGATGGACGAATGGGCGCGGGAAAGCCATGCGCGCGCCTGGGCCGCGGCGCAGGCGGGCCGCCACGCCGAATTGCTGCCGGGGCCGCATGCGCGCGCGGACCGCGACGAAGGCATACGCGAGCGGACGGACCCCGGGCGCATGGCGGCCCTGGCGCCGGCCCTGCGGCCGCCCGGGGAGGGAGGCGTGACCGCCGCCAACGCCAGCCAGCTTGCGGACGGCGCGGCGGCGGTGCTGCTGGCCGACCGCGACACGGCGCTGGCCGACGGCCTGAGGCCGCGCGCGCGCTTTCTGGCGCGGGTGGCGACGGGATCGGACCCGGTGCTGCAGTTGACCGGCGTGATACCCGCGGCCCGGCAGGCCCTGGCGCGCGCGCGGCTGGACTTGAGGGATATCGACTGGATCGAGATCAACGAGGCATTTTCCAGCGTCGTGCTGGCCTGGCAGCGCGAGATGGGCGCGGACCTGTCCCGCGTGAACCCCTGGGGCGGGGCGATCGCGCACGGGCATCCGCTGGGCGCGACGGGCGCGGGCCTGATGGCCAAGATGCTGGCGGGGCTGGAAGCCACCGGAGGCGAACTCGGCATGCAGCTCATGTGCATCGGGCACGGCATGGCCTGCGCCACCATCATCCAGAGGCAGTGATCCGAGATGGAAAAAACCGAAGCCGCCATGGCGGCCGCCGCGGGGCGCGACGAGCGCTCGGAATCCGAGCGCCGGCGGGAGGTCATCCTCACGGCGGGCCGGCTCTTCCGCCGCCATGGCTATGAGCGCACGACGGTGCGCGAGCTGGCGCGGGCGGTGGGGCTGCAATCCGGCAGCCTGTTCCATCATTTCCGCAGCAAGGAGGAAATCCTGGTGGCCGTGATGAACAACGGCATCCAGGAGGTGATAGACGGCGGCGAGCAGGCGCTGGCGCGCTACCAGGCGCCCGCGGACCGTCTGGCCGCGCTGTTCCGGGTCCACATGTGGAGCATGCTGCGGGGCGCCGGCGGCGACGCCATGAACGCGCTGGTGTACGAATGGCGCAGCTTGTCGGCCTCCAGCCGGGCCAGCGTCAAGTCGCTGAGCGACCGCTACGAGGACATGTGGCAGGAGACGGTGCAGGCGGCGGTGGACGCGGGACTGCTCAAAGGCGATGCGCGCGTCATCAAGCGCTGCGTGCTGGGCGCCATGAACCTGACGGTACAGTGGTACAGGCCGGGAGGCCGTTTGCAGCCGGCCGAGTTCATCGACGCGATGCTGCAGGCCGCGCTGCCGGCGGTGCCGGAAGGCGCCGGCGAGTGGCCGGCATGACGGCGGGGGATCAGCCGCGCCGCTTGAAGAAGGCGCCCACGGCGCAGGCGACGGCCAGGGCGAGCAGGGAGCCGGCCACGGGCAGCAGGAAGTCCGCTTCGCCGCGATAGCCGCCGCCGGTGACGCCACCCGCCACGCTGCCCATCCACAGCACGACGCTCAGCAGGGATGCCACGGTGGCGATCGCGGCGGCCACGCACAGGGCGACGAAGGCCGGCCGGCGCGGCCGCGCCGGCCCGCGGGAAGCGGCATCCTGGACGCCGAGGGGCTGCCTGATCCAGTAGACCAGCCCCGCCACGACCAGCAGGAGCATCAGGATCTTGAAGATCATGACGCCGTTCTTCCGTCAGTCTTCGCGGCGCAGGTGCGGGAAGAGAATCACGTCGCGGATGCTGGGGCTGTCGGTCAGCAGCATGACCAGGCGGTCGATGCCGATGCCGCAGCCGCCGGTGGGAGGCATGCCGTATTCCAGGGCGCGGATGTAGTCGGCGTCGTAGTACATGGCTTCTTCGTCGCCGGCGTCCTTGGCCTCGACCTGGGCGCGAAAGCGCGCGGCCTGGTCCTCGGGGTCGTTCAGTTCGGAAAAGCCGTTGGCGATTTCACGGCCGGTCATGAAAAGCTCGAAACGCTCGGTGATGCCGGGGCGGGCGTCGGAGGCGCGGGCCAGCGGCGAGACTTCCACCGGGTAGTCGATGATGTAGGTGGGGTTCCAGAGCTTGGCCTCCGCGGTTTCCTCGAAGAGCGCGAGCTGCAGCGCGCCCAGGCCGGCGCGCGATAGCACCGGGCCGTCGATCTCGGCGCCCAGCTTTTTCAGTTCGGCGCGCAGGAAGGCCGCGTCGTCGAGCTGCTGCTGGGTGTAGCCGGGGGCGTACTTGAGGATGGCTTCGCAGATCGTGAGGCGGTCGAAGGGCTGGGACAGGTCCAGCTCGCGCCCCTGGTAGGTGAGCACCGCGCTGCCGGTGGCCGAGATGGCGGCCTGGCGGATCAGCTCCTCGGTGAAGTCCATCAGCCAGCGGTAGTCCACGTAGGCCGCATAGAACTCCATCATGGTGAATTCGGGATTGTGCCGCGGGCTCACGCCTTCGTTGCGGAAGTTGCGGTTCACCTCGAACACGCGCTCGAACCCGCCCACGATCAGGCGCTTGAGGTACAGCTCGGGCGCGATGCGCAGGAACATTTCCATGTCCAGCGCATTGTGGTGCGTGACGAAAGGCTTGGCCGCCGCGCCGCCCGGAATGGGGTGCAGCATGGGCGTCTCGACTTCCAGGAAGCCGGCGTTCAGCATGAACTGGCGGATGCTGCCCACGGCCTTGCTGCGCGCCTCGAAGGTGCGGCGCGTGGCGTCGGTCATGATGAGGTCGACATAGCGCTGGCGGTAGCGCAGTTCCTGGTCGGCCACGCCGTGGAACTTGTCGGGCAGCGGGCGCAGCGACTTCGACAGCAGGCGGGCCTGCGAGGCGTGCACCGAGAGTTCGCCCTTGTTGGTCTTGAAGACGGTTCCCTCGACCGCGATGATGTCGCCGATGTCCCATTGCTTGAAGGCGGCGTAGGTTTCATCGCCGAGCGCCCCGCGGTCCAGGTAGATCTGGATGCGGCCGCTCGCGTCCTGCAGCGTGGCGAAGCTGGCTTTGCCCATGACGCGCTTGAGCATCATGCGGCCGGCCACCTTTACGGGCACGGGCGAGGCGGCCAGGGCTTGCTGGTCCTGGTCGTCGTATTTGTCGTGCAGTTCGGCGGCGCGGGCGTCGGGGGTAAAGTCGTTGGGGTACGCAACCCCGGTTTCGCGCAGTCTGGCCAGCTTGGCGCGCCGTTCGGCGATCAAGCGGTTTTCATCCTGGGCGGCTGCCGGGGCGGGCGAGTGGTCGGTCATGGCGGGGAAGAATCAGTCGTAATTGCGGATGTCGTCGATTTCGGTGGCGCCGAAATCGTCGCGGTCCAGGTAGGCGAGAATGCGCGCGGCCACGCTGGCGGGCGCGGCCAGCTTGCCGCTGGCGTGGAAGTCCCGGAACTTGTCCAGCGCGGGGAAGCTCTCGGGATCGCTGGCGCGGATGGCGGCCTGCATGTCGGTGTCGACAATGCCCGGCGCCAGCGCCACGATGCGCGCGCCATGGGGGCCTTGCTCCTGCTTGACGACGCGCGTGTACATGTCGAGCGCGGCCTTGGTGGCGCAGTACACGCCCCAGCCGGCATTGGGATTGCGCCCGGCGCCGGAGGAGATGTTCAGGATGCGGCGGTCGGCGTCCAGCCCCGACACCGCGGCCAGGAAGCGCGCGGTGAGCAGCATCACGGCCGAGACGTTCAGGTTGAACGCCGCGGCGATGGCCGCGCCGTCGACGAGCTCAGCCCCGCTGGCCACGGGCTGGACCGTGCCCGCGTTGTTGATGAGCAGGTAGCGGCGCGCGTCGCGCGGCAGCGCCGAGGCGATGCGCTCGGCCGCCCGCGAAGCCGCTTGCAGGTCGGAGAGGTCCACGGAGATCTGTTCGAGCTGCGCGCCCTGGGCGCGCGCGTGCTCGGCCAGCGACGGATCGTCGCGGCGCGCCAGCGTGAAGAGGCGCGTGCCCGGCCTGGCCAGGCCGCGCGCCATGGCGGCGCCGATGCCGCGCGAAGCGCCCGTGAGGATGGCAATGGTGTCGGTCATGCTCATGAACCCTCTGGTGTGGGTGAGAGGAAAAAGCGCGGAACTCAGACGCCCTGCTTGAGGCTGGCCTGGATGAAGGGGTCCAGGTCGCCGTCCAGCACTTTCTGGGTGTTGGAGATTTCGACGTTGGTGCGCAGGTCCTTGATGCGGCTCTGGTCCAGCACGTAGGAGCGGATCTGGTGACCCCAGCCCACGTCGGTCTTGGAATCTTCCAGCTTCTGCTGCTCGGCCATGCGGTTGCGCATCTCGAGCTCGTAGAGCCGGGATTTCAGCATCTGCATCGCTTCGGCGCGGTTGCGGTGCTGCGAGCGGTCGTTCTGGCACTGCACCACGATGCCCGTGGGCATGTGGGTGATGCGCACGGCGGAGTCGGTCTTGTTGATGTGCTGGCCGCCCGCGCCGCTGGCGCGGTAGGTGTCCACGCGCAGATCGGCCGGGTTGATCTCGATCTCGAAGGAGTCGTCCACCTCGGGGTAGACGAACACGCTGGCAAACGAGGTGTGGCGGCCGCCGGAGGAGTCGAACGGGCTCTTGCGGACCAGGCGGTGCACGCCGGTTTCGGTGCGCAGATAGCCGAAGGCGTAGTCGCCTTCGAGCTTGATGGTGGCCGACTTGATGCCCGCCACTTCGCCCTCGGACTCTTCCAGCACTTCGGCCTTGAAGCCCTTGCGCTCCGCGTACTTCAGATACTGGCGCAGCAGCATCGAGGCCCAGTCCTGGGCTTCCGTGCCGCCCGCGCCGGCCTGGATGTCCAGGAAGCAGTTCAGCGGATCGGCGGGGTTGGAGAACATGCGGCGGAATTCGAGGGCTTCCAGCTTTTGCTGGTAGCCGTCGGCGTCCTGCTCGATGGCGGCGAGCGTGGCATCGTCGCCGTCGGCGGCGGCCAGTTCAAAGAGCTCCAGGGAGTCGGCGACGCCCGTGCCCAGCAGGCGCAGCGTCTCCACCACGTCTTCCAGGGATTTCTTCTCACGGCCCAGGTCCTGGGCGTGCTTGGGGTCGTTCCAGACGGCGGGGTCTTCGAGCTCCGCGTTCACGACCTGCAGGCGTTCGGCTTTGGCATCGTAGTCAAAGATACCTCCGTAGAGCCTGTTCGCGCTCCGCATAGTCGGCGAGGCGGGCGGCGAGCTGGTTCTGACGTTCGGCTTCCATGATGATCCTGTCCTGAGAGTGTCTTTTGTACGAAACCTGGCATTTTAGCGTGGATGGACTCCTCCCGCGGCGGCCCCCCGCGGGCGGGGACGGAACCCGGCCGGCGGGCGCATGGCAATGGCCGGTTGCGCTGTTCAGTTTTTTGTCAACTTTCCCGCTCTAGCCTACGCAGGCCCGGCATCCCTCCAAGAGAGGGGGACCGACCAGGGCCCGGCGACCCGCCGGCATTATCCCGACAGAGGAATGGAGACACTGATGGAAAACACGATGACCCCTGGGGTCGCGCCGGCGATCCCGGCGTCCGAGGAAGACCGGATCTACCGCAAGGTGGGGTGGCGGCTGGTGCCGCTGCTGGTGGTCTGCTACGTGGTGGCGTACCTGGACCGGGTGAACGTGGGGTTCGCCAAGCTGCAGATGCTCCAGGAGCTGCAATTCAGCGACACGGTCTACGGGCTGGGCGCAGGCATTTTCTTCATCGGGTATTTCATCTTCGAGATTCCCAGCAACATCATCCTGCACAAGGTGGGCGCGCGGGTGTGGATCGCGCGCATCATGATCACCTGGGGCATCATCTCCGCATGCATGATGTTCGTGAGCAGCGAGCACATGTTCTATGTGCTGCGCTTCCTGCTCGGCGCGGCGGAGGCCGGCTTCTTCCCCGGCATCATCCTCTACCTCACGTACTGGTATCCGGCCGCCCGGCGCGGACGCATCACCACCTTCTTCATGACCGCCGTGCCCATGTCCGGCCTGATCGGCGGGCCGATCTCCGGCTGGATCATGAGCACGTTCCACGGCCAGCATGGTCTTTCCGGCTGGCAGTGGCTGTTCCTGCTGGAGGGCATCCCGTCGGTGATCATCGGGGTGGTGGTGCTGCTGTATCTCGACGACCGCATCCAGAAGGCCAAATGGCTCACCGCCTCCGAAAAGGCCGTGCTCATCCGCAACATCGCGGCCGAGGACCAGACCAAGGAAGATCCGCCGCTGCGCGCGGCCCTGACGCGCCCGCGCGTGTGGGCCATGGCGCTCATCTATTTTTCTTTCGTGATGGGCCTGTACGGCGTGGGCTTCTGGATGCCGACGCTCATCAAGAACACCGGCGTGCAGAGCCCGCTGGTGATCGGCCTGCTGACGGCCGTGCCCAACCTGTTCGCCGTCATCGGCATGGTGCTGATCGCCCGCAGTTCCGACCACAGCCGCGAGCGGCGCTGGCACGTGGCGCTGCCGGCCGTCTGCGGCGCCATCGGCCTGCTGGCCTCGGCGGTCTGGAGCGGCAACACCACCCTGGCCATGCTGGCGCTGACCGTGGCCAACATCGGCATCTGCACCGTGCTGCCGCTTTTCTGGAGCCTGCCCACGGCCCTGCTGAGCGGCACCGCCGCCGCCGCCGGGATCGCCCTCATCAACTCGGTGGGCAACCTGGCGGGGTTCGTCAGCCCCTACCTGGTCGGCTGGCTCAAGGACCTCACGGGCTCCACCAACACGGGCCTGTACCTGCTGTCCGTCTGCCTGGTGGTCGGCGCGCTGGTGGCGCTGGCCCAGCCCGCGCGGCTGGTCAACAAGTGACGCAAGCGCGCGCTGGCGCGCCATGCCAGCGAAGATGAGCCTGCATCGGGCCGCCGGGAGGCGGCCCGATGCGCATGCGCGAGGCGCCCGGGCTCAGCCCGCGTATTCGATGACGAGCTGCGCAGACACCATGCCGTTCCAGACGTTCTGCTCCAGCCGGTAGGCCGCCTGGATCTGCGCGGGCAGCGACTGGTCGTGGCCGAACCAGATGGCGTCGAAGCGCTGGCCGCCGCGCTCCAGCGACAGCTTCAGGTGTTTCTCGCCCACCAGCCGCTGGTTGCGGACGGTGAACTCGTCCAGGAACAGCGGGGCCGCGAAGCCGGCGCCCCAGACCTGCTGCTGCAGCATGCCCGCCACGTCGGCATTGGCGTAGCCGGATTCCAGCGAGCCGTCGGTTTCGAGGACGGGCTCGAACGTGGAGCGTCCGGTCAGTTCGCGCACGGCGTCGTCGAAGGCCGGCACGAAGGCAGCGAAGTCGTCTTTGCCCAGCGTCAGCCCCGCCGCCATGGCGTGGCCGCCGAACTTGCGGATGAGCGCGGGGTGGCGCTTGGAGACGAGGTCCAGCGCGTCGCGCAGATGCACGTCGGGAATGGACCGGCCGGAGCCGCGGATTTCGTCGTCGCCGGCCGGCGCGAAGGCCAGGGTGGGGCGCCAGAACTTTTCTTTCAGGCGCGAGGCCACCAGGCCCACCACGCCCTGGTGCCAGCCGGGATCGAACACGCACACGGTGGCGCCCGCCGCGGCATTGGGCTCTTCCATGGCCGCCAGCGCCTGCTCGCGCATTTCGGCCTCGATGCTGCGGCGTTCGCGGTTGATGTTGTCGAGTTCGCGCGCCATCTCCAGCGCCTGGGCCTCGTCGTCCGTGGCGAGGCAGGCGATGCCCAGGCTCATGTCGGCGAGCCGGCCGGCGGCGTTGATGCGCGGCCCGAGCGCAAAACCCAGGTCGAAGCCGCTGGCGGTGCGGGGCTCGCGTCCCGCCACGGCGAAGAGCGCGCGCAGGCCGGGCTGCAGCCGGCCGCTGCGCATGCGTTGCAGGCCCTGGGTGACCAGCAGGCGGTTGTTGGCGTCGAGCTTGACCACGTCGGCCACGGTGCCCAGGGCCACCAGGTCGGCCAGCGCGTCCAGGCGCGGGCCGCCGTCGGGCGGGAAGACGCCGCGGCGGCGCAGCTCGGCGCGCAACGCCAGCATCATGTAGAAAATCACGCCCACGCCGGCCAGGTTCTTGGACGGAAAGCCGCAGCCCGGCTGGTTGGGGTTCACGATGGCCAGCGCGTCGGGCAGGGTGTCGCCGGGCAGGTGGTGGTCGGTGATGACCACGCCGATGCCGGCCGCATTGGCGGCGGCCACGCCGTCGACGCTGGCGATGCCGTTGTCCACCGTGATGATGATGTCGGGCTTGCCGGCGTGGTGGCGGCAGGCCAGCTCGACCACCGCCGGCGACAGGCCGTAGCCCGTCTCGAAGCGGTTGGGCACCAGGAAATCGACGTGGGCGCCCATGGCGCGCAGCGCGCGCAGCCCGACCGCGCAGGCCGTGGCGCCGTCGCAGTCGTAGTCGGCCACGATGAGCAGGCGCCGGCCGGCCTGCACGGCGTCGGCCAGCACGGCGGCCGCGCGCGCGGCGTGCGTCAGGCCGGCCGGCGGAATCATGGACGGCCAGCCGAGCCGCGTCTGGTCGGGGTGGGTGACGCCGCGCGCGGCCCAGAGCCGCGCGAGCAGGGGATGGATGCCCGCGGCCTGCAGCACGCGGCAGGCGTCCGCATCGGCCGGGCGTATGGTTAGGCGGGGTGTGACCACCAGGCGCTCCAGTTTTTCTTGGGTGAGGGCAGCAGGCCCAGCAGGCCCGCGCGCGGTTTGAGGGCGAGGCTGGCCATGCGGTCTTCGCCCAGCAGCAGCAGTTCGACAGGCTCGGCCGGCGGCCCCTTCGGGCCGGCCAGGGGACGCAGGTGCCGGCGGTCGAGCGCCGCGAGGGCCCGCAGCCAGGCCGCCCAGTCGCCGGCGCGGGCGGGCCCGTCCAGGTCGTCGAGGATTCTGGCCGGCGCGGGCTCGGCCCGCTTCCAGGGCTTGCCGCCGCCATACAGCCACAAACCGTTGACCGGCGGCGCGCCGCGCGCCGCGCGCGCCTCGTTCACCGGGTGTTCGTGCCAGACCATCTGGATCTCATTGAGCAGCCGGCGCCAGGGGCGCATGGCGGCGTCCTGGCTCCACCATGCCTGCAGGCGCTGTCCGGCCACCGCCAGGGGGCTGGCGGTGGCCGGACGGAGGCCGGCCGGCAACCGCAGCCGCCAGCGCGCGGGCGTGAGCGCCTGGGCGGTGAAGCCGGTGCCCTGGAAGAGCGTCTGCGCCGTGGCGAGCAGGGCCTCGCTTTCTTCGGGGCGCAGGTCCATCAGGGCAGGATCGAGCAGGGCGGCCTGGTCGGTGCCCAGGGCCAGATGCACCAGCTCGGCCAGCCATACGGGGTCGTGGCCGGCTGTGTCGTCCGCCAGCAGGGGCCCCAGCCCGGCGCTCTGCAGCAGGCCGGCCTCGGGCCGGTAGCCCAGGCGGCCCAGTTGCCACGACTCGAAGGCGGTGCAGCCGAGCGCGCGGACGTCGTGGGCACGCAGCTCGGCAGGTGCGGATTGCAGCCAGCCGTGCAGCGTGGGTGCGTGTTCCGGAAGCAGCCTGGCCAGCTCGGCTGCGACGGCAAGAGGGGGCAGGGCGCCCGGCATGACGATGTGCATGGCCGGGATTGTAGTGCCTGCCCGCGCAAGGAACTAAGCGGGGAACTAAGCGCCGGGAAGCCTGCCATAGCTTGACACCAACGGTCTTGGAACCGCACCACCCGGCGCGGGCGGTTGCCCGGGTTAATGCAATAATGCGCACGTGCTGAAAATACCCTACGAACTCTGGATCGGCGCCCGCTATGCCGGGCTGGCCCGGATCCGCCAGCGACGCGGCCGCCGCGATCGCTTCATTTCCTTCATCGCCGGCAGTTCCATGGCGGGCATTGCGCTGGGCGTCGCCGCCCTGATCGTGGTGCTGTCGGTCATGAACGGCTTCCAGAAAGAGGTGCGCGACCGCATGCTGTCGGTGCTGCCCCACATCGAGCTGTACATTCCCGGCGCCGCGCCCGAGCGCGTGCTGGACCAGTGGCAGCAGTTCGCGGAGGCGGCCGAGCGCAACGAGCAGGTCCGCGCGGGCGCGCCGTTCGTGGCGGCGCAGGGCATGCTGGTGCGCGGCCAGGCGCTGCGCGGCGTGCAGGTGCGCGGCATCGACCCGGCCACCGAGGGCAAGGTTTCCGACCTGCCGCGGCAGATGGTGCAGGGCCGGCTCGACGACCTGAAGCCCGGCGGCTTCGGCGTGGTGCTGGGCAGCGAGCTGGCCGACGGCATGGGCGTGAAGCCGGGCGACACGCTGCTGATGATGGCGCCGCAGGGCTCGATCAGCCCGGCCGGCTTCGCGCCGCGCATGCGGCAGTTCACGGTGGTGGGCATCTTCTCGTCCGGCCACTACGAATACGACTCTTCGCTGGCTTTCGTGGACGACGAGGACGCGGCGCGCGTGTTCCGCGACAGCGGCACCGCGGGCGTGCGGTTGCGCATCGCCGACATGCAGAAGGCGCCCGAGGTGGCGGCCCAGTTGCAGAAGGTGCTGCCGCCCTACGTCATGGCCAGCGACTGGTCGCGCAACAACCGCACCTGGTTCGCCGCCGTGCAGACCGAAAAGCGCATGATGTTCCTGATCCTGGCGCTCATCGTGGCGGTGGCGGCCTTCAACCTGCTGTCCTCGCTGGTGATGGCCGTGAAAGACAAGCAGTCCGATATCGCCATCCTGCGCACGCTGGGCGCGGGGCCGCGCGAGGTGGCGCGCATCTTCCTGGTGCAGGGCGCGCTCATCGGCGTGATCGGCACCCTGCTGGGCGTGGCGGGCGGCATGCTCATCGCCTACAACGTGGGCGTGATCGTGCCGTTCATCGAGCGGCTGTTCGGCGTGCATTTCCTGCCCCAGCAGATCTACTTCATCAGCGAGCTGCCGTCGGATCCGCGCCTGGCGGACATCGCCACCATCGCGGTGACTTCGCTGGTGCTGTCGCTGCTGGCCACGCTGTATCCGAGCTGGCGCGCTTCCCGCCTGCAACCCGCACAGGTGCTGCGCCATGACTGATTTCTCCACGCCGGCCCTGCAGGCCGAAAACCTGGTCAGGTTCTACGACGAGGGCCCCGCCCGCATCGAGGTGCTGAACGACGTGAGCCTGACGGTCGCGCGAGGCGAAATGGTGGCCATCGTGGGCGCCTCGGGCTCGGGCAAGAGCACGCTGCTGCACATCCTGGGCCTGCTCGACGTGCCCAACAGCGGCTCGGTCCGGGTGGACGGGCAGCTCGCCACCGGGCTGGGCGAGGCGAAGAAAAGCGCCTTGCGCAACCGCAGCCTCGGATTCGTATACCAGTTCCACCACCTGCTGCCCGAATTCTCGGCGCTGGACAACGTTGCCATGCCCCTGATCGTGCGGCGCGAAAACCGCGACCGCGCCCGCCTGGCGGCGCGCGAGGTGCTGGGCATGGTCGGCCTGGCGGCGCGCGAGGGCCATTTCCCGGGCCAGCTCTCGGGCGGCGAGCGGCAGCGGGTGGCGCTGGCGCGCGCGCTGGTGACGCGGCCGGCCTGCGTGCTGGCCGACGAGCCCACCGGCAACCTCGACCGCCATACCGCGCACCAGATGTTCGAACTGCTGACGCAGCTGAACCGCGAGTCGGGCACGGCATTTGCCATCGTCACGCACGATCCCGAGCTGGCGGCGCGCGCGGGGCGGCAGTTGCTCATGGAAAACGGCCGGCTGGTCTCGGGCGGATAACCGTCCTGCCGGGCGCGGCCCGAGCCGCGGCCGCGCGGAGGAAACGCCATGCTCATCGACACCCATTGCCACCTGGACGCCGCCGAGTTCGACGCGGACCGCCAGGAGGTGGCCGCCCACGCCTTCAGCCAGGGCGTGCGCGGCATCGTCATTCCCGCCGTGGAGCGGGCGAACTTCGCCGCCGTGCGCGAACTGGCCGCCCGCGTGCGGGGCGGCGCCTACGCGCTGGGCATTCACCCCCTGTACGTGGCGCGCGCCGCCGATGCCGACCTGGACGCCCTGCGCGCGGAGGTCGAAGCCGCGCTGGGCGATCCGCGCTTCGTGGCCATCGGCGAGATCGGGCTGGATTTCTTCGTGCCCGGGATCGCCTCGGGCCCGCCGCGCGAGCGCCAGGAGCGCTTCTACGCGGCGCAGCTCGCCATGGCGCGCGAATACGGCCTGCCCGTGCTGCTGCACGTGCGCAAGTCGCAAGACGTCCTGCTCAAGCATCTGCGCCGGCACGGCCGCATCGGCGGCATCGCGCACGCGTTCAACGGCAGCGCGCAGCAGGCCGCGGCATTCACCGGCCTGGGTTTTGCGCTGGGCATGGGCGGGGCCATGACATACGCCCGCGCCCTGCAGATCCGCCGGCACGCCAGCGATACGGCGCTGGAACACCTGGTGCTGGAAACCGACGCGCCCGACATTCCTCCGGCGTGGCTGCACCCGCCCCATCGCCGCAACCGGCCTGGCGAGCTGCCCGGCATCGCCCGGGAACTCGCGGCGTTGCGCGGCATGACGCCCGAGGCGGTGGCGCGGGCCACGACCGCCAATGCCTTGCGCGTGCTGCCCAGGCTGGCGGCCGCGCTGGCCGCGGCTCAGGACTGAGCCGCGCCGGGCGCGATCGGCAGTTCGATGGAGACGGCCAGCCCATGCGGCGCGGCATTGCGCGCATGGATGCGGCCCCGGTGCGCGGCAACGGCGGCCTGGGCGATGCTCAGCCCGAGGCCCGTGCCCGTGCCGGGCTTGGCCGAGGCCGAGCGATAGAAGGGCTCGAACAGCGCCGGCAGCTCGCTTTCGGGCACGCCCGGCCCTTCGTCGCGGATTTCCAGGCAGGCCAGTCCGCCGGCGGGCCGCAGGCGGACGTGCACGGTACCCTCGTCGGGGCTGTAGCGCACGGCGTTGCGCAGCACATTCTCGATAGCGCTGGACAGGCTGCACGCGTCGGCCCGCACCGGCAGCGGCCCGGGCGCGTCGCAGTCCACCCGGACGCCGCGGCCCGCGGCTTCGTAGCGCGCGTCCTGCGCCACGGCGGCCACGATGCCGGCCAGGTCGCGCACTTCGGCGGGAGCGGGCAGGGCGCCCATCCGCGCCAGCCTCAGGGTGTTGCCGACCAGCGCGTCCAGCCGTTCGCACTCGCGTTCGATGCGGTCGAGCTGCACGGCCTGCCGCTCGTCCTTGTTGCGCGCCAGTTCCAGCGCCAGCTGCAGGCGCGCCAGAGGCGAGCGCAGCTCATGGGCAATGCTGTGCAGCAACTGCTCGCGCATGCCGACCAGGGCGTTGAGCCGTTCGGCCATGGCGTTGAAATCGCGCGCCAGCAGGCCGATCTCGTCATGGCGGGCCGCGACCTTGGCGGGCGTGCGCGCCGCCAGGTTGCCGGCCGAGAGCGCCTGCGTGGTCTGGCGCAGCAGCGCTACCGGCCCCGCGACGTGGCGGGTGAGCGCCCAGCACAGGGGCGCGGTGACGGCCAGGGCGAACAGCAGCAGCGCCAGCGCCACCGGCGTCAGCGACAGCAGCTCCCAGTGCGAGGAGTCGAACGGAAGGAACAGCAGCAGGCGCTGCGTGCCGTCGGGCAGCGCCAGCAGGTGCGGATCCCACCAGGACACGCGTTCCGGAATGCGGTCGGCGCGCGCATATTCGGTTTCCCGGAGGCGGTCGGGCGAGGCGCGGTACGCGGCCAGCCAGTCGCGCATGCGCGCCGGCAGCCGGCGGCCGAGGATGTCGGCGTCCCGGTCGTCAAGCAGATAGATCTTGAGCGCGGAGTAGTGCGCGTCCATGGCGTCGACCCAGCGCCTGAGGCCGGGCTCGCCTTCGGTCACGGCCACCTGCGCGGCGTCGCGCGTGAGGCTGGCCGGGCTGAGGCCGTCCAGGGAATTGAAGCGCAGCCACGCCACGGCGGCGGTCAGCACCATGCCGCACACCAGGATGGCGGCCATCGCGCCCCAGAACGTCAGGAAGGCCCGCCAGAAGAGGGAGCGGGTGGGCAGCCAGGTCATGCCCGGCCCGCCGCCAGCACGTATCCCAGCCCGCGCAGGTTGCGGATCGCCAGGCCCTCGGGCGCGCCGTCCATGCGCAGCTTGCGCCGCAGGCTGCTGATGTGCGTGTCGATGCTGCGGTCGTAGCGGTCGGGCACGCGACCCAGGGCATACAGGCTGATCTGGTCCCTCGCCACGACCTGGCCCGGGGTGCGCATCAGGATCTCCAGGACCCGCTGTTCGGCGCCCGTGAGCGCGATGTCTTCCTCGCCGAGGCGGGCCACGCCGCTGGCCGGGTCCAGGCGCAGCGGCCCCACGCGCAGGTGCGGGCCGCAAGGCTCGGGCGCGCTTTCGAACCGCCGCATCACGGCCGTGATGCGCGCCTTGAGTTCGCGCGGACTGAAAGGCTTGGCCAGATAGTCGTCGGCGCCGAATTCCAGCCCCAGTACGCGGTCGGCCTCGCCGCCATGCGCCGTGAACATGATGACCGGCCGGCGCGAGTGCCGGCGGTACTGGCGCAGCAGGTCCAGCCCGCTGCCGTCCGGCAGCATCAGATCGAGCAGGATCAGGTCGAGATCGCCGCGGGCCAGCAGGGGCCGCGCTTCGGCGCAGCTGTGCGCGAGGGCGAGGCGGCACAGCCCGGGCTCCAGATACTCGCACAGCATCTGCGCCAGCTCGACGTCATCGTCGATGAGCAGAATGCTGCGGGAGATTGCGGAGGGATGAGTGAAAGCCATAGGGGTTCTGCAACCGGCAGTTTGGCCGATGGCGCGGCGCCGGTGTGTCAAGAAGTGCAAAGAAGATAAAAGTTGCCGAAAGCCCGTTGCCGGCCCGGGATGCATCCGATTTTAATATGAGAATAGTTTTCATTCATAACCAAGAAAGATCGCCCGGTGAGTGCGCGCGGGGCGCGCGAACCGGGTGGCGACGGGAGAAGTCACTCGATGAGCAGGAAATATCTGGCCACGGCGAGACGTGGCCCGGGCGCGCGCACGCGCCTGGCGGCCGCATTGTGCGCGGCCGGCTTCGGCGCGGCCGGCTTCGGCGCGTCGGCCTGGGCGCAGGCCGAGGGGCGCGCCACCACGCTGGACACCGTGGTGGTGACGGCCTCGGGCTTCGAGCAGCAGATCCAGGACGCTCCGGCGTCGATCAGCGTGATTACACGCGAAGACCTGGAAAACAAGTTCTACCGCGACGTCAACGACGCGCTGCTGGAAGTGCCCGGCGTGGTCATCACCGGCGGCGGCGACCGCCAGGATATCAGCCTGCGCGGCATGGGCCCCAAATACACGCTGATCCTCATCGACGGCAAGCGCCAGAACTCGCGCGAAACCCGCACCAACTCGGATTCCTCCGGCGTGGAAGGCGGCTGGACGCCGCCGCTGTCGGCCATCGAGCGCATCGAGGTGGTGCGCGGCCCCATGTCGTCGCTGTATGGCTCGGACGCCATGGGCGGGGTGATCAACATCATCACGCGCAAGGTGCCGCAGGAGTGGGGCGGCGAGATCCGCATGGACACCACCATCCAGGAAAGCAGCAAGTCCGGCGACATCTACCAGGGCAATTTCTACCTGGCCGGCCCCATCAAGAACGACCTGCTGGGCCTGCAGATCTATGGCCAGGCCACGCAGCGCGACGAGGACGACATCTACAACGGCTTCTCCAAACGCAACGCCAACAGCGTGACCGCCAAGCTGGCTCTCACGCCCAACCGCGATCACGACATCGTGCTGGAAGGCACGTCCATGCGCCAGAAGCGCCAGGAGACGCTGGGCAAGACGGTCGAGCCGCTGGCGCCCGGCGTCGCGTGCCCGCGCACCGGCTGCCCGGCCTCGTCCGAGAACGACTACCGCAGCAACAAATGGGCCCTCTCGCACACGGGACGCTGGGGCTGGGCGGTGTCCGACAGCTATGTCCAGCAGGAAGAGTTCGACAATCGCAGCCGCGAAATGAAGATCAAGAACCTCGACCTGCAGACGAGCTGGTCCGTGCCGCTGGGTTCGCACATGCTCAACGTGGGCGCGAGCTATCTCAACCAGCGCCTGACCGACCTCACCGGCAACCAGATCCAGGGCGGCCCCAGCAAGGTGGAGCGCTACCAGTGGGCCGTGTTCGCCGAGGACGAATGGCGCCTGACGGACAGCTTCGCGCTGACCGGCGGCCTGCGCATGGACAAGGACGAGAATTTCGGCGACCACTTCAGCCCGCGTCTGTACGGCGTGTGGCACATGACCGAGCGCTGGACCCTCAAGGGCGGCGTATCCACCGGCTTTCGCGCGCCCGACCTGCGCCAGACGGTGGCGGGCTGGGGCCAGGTCAGCCGCGGCGGCAACATGTACGGCAACCCGGACCTGACGCCCGAGAAGTCGGTCACCGAGGAAATCGGCGTGCTGTACGACGACGGCGAGGGCTTCAACGCCGGCCTCACGCTGTTCAATAACGACTTCAAGGACAAGATCACCCGCGTGGCGTGCCCGCTGACGCAGTGCACGGACGGCCCCAACCAGTTCGGCGCCAACCCCACCACGTACATGAACGTGGACAAGGCGGTGTCGCGCGGGGTGGAAGCCAGCATGAAGCTGCCGCTGGCGCGGGACTGGTCGCTCACGAGCAGCTACACCTACACCAAGTCCGAGCAGAAATCCGGCGAATACAAGGGCCAGCCGCTGAACCAGTTGCCCAAGCATCTGTTTACCGCCACGCTGGACTGGCAGGCGTCGGACGCGCTCAGGGCCTGGGCCCGCGTGAATTTCCGCGGCAAGGAAAGCCAGCCCATCACCGGGCCGTCGTCCTCGTCCGTGGTGGCGCCGTCCTACACCTTCCTGGACCTGGGCGGCTCCTACGCGCTGAACAAGCGGGTATCGCTCTACGCCGGCATCTACAACCTGCTGGACAAGGAAGTGAACTACGACGACTACGGCTACGTCGAGGACGGCCGGCGCTACTGGCTGGGCGTGGGCGTGAAGTTCTGATGAAACCCGGGCGCAAGCCCATCCGATCAAGAGGTGCGAATGACGACGCAAGTACGGACCGGGCAGGTCCGCCGCTGGCTGGCCCGGGCGGGCGCGGCCCTGGTCCTGGGAAGCTTGGGCGCGGCGGCGGCCGCGCAGCAGACGGTGCTGGTCAGGCATGCGCGCGGCGAGACCGGCGTGCCTTACCAGCCCGCCAAGACGGTGGTCATGGATCTGGCCGTGCTCGACACCCTGCACGCGCTGGGCGTGGAGCCCACCGGCGTGCCCACCGCGGCCAAACTGCCGCCCCAGCTCGCCCGGTACGCGGATGCGCGCTACCTGAAGGTGGGCAGCATGTTCGAGCCCAACTACGAGGTCATCCACGTGGCCGCGCCGCAGGTGATCTTCGTAGCGGGCCGCTCGGCGCCCAAGTATGACGAGTTGTCGCGGCTTGCGCCCACCGTGGACCTGACGGTGAATCCCAAGGACCTGGTGGGCAGCCTGAAGCGCAATGCGGCGATACTGGGCGACATCTACGGCCGGCAGGACGAGGCGCAGCGCAAGCTGGCGGCGCTGGACGCGTCCATCTCGGCGCTGCGCGGGCGGGCGGCCGGGGCGGGCGCCGCGCTGATCGTGCTCACCACCGGCGGCAAGATGAGCGCCTACGGCCCGGGTTCGCGCTTTGGCGTGATCCACGATGCCTTCGGCTTCCAGCCGGCGGCGTCCGGACTGCAGACTTCCAACCACGGCCAGGCGGTGTCGTTCGAATTCATCGCCGAGACGGATCCCGACTGGCTGCTGGTCATCGACCGCGACTCCGCCATCGGCCGCGAGGGCGCCTCCGCGCGGCGCATGCTGGACAACGAGCTGGTGCGCCAGACCAAGGCCTGGAAGAACAAGCGCGTGGTCTACCTGGACGGCTTCAACTGGTATCTGCTGGGCAGCGCCGGCCTGGCGGCCATGCAGAGCAACGTGGACGACCTCGCGCGCGCGCTGGAGCAGGGCAAGTAGGGCGTGGGCACACGATGGTTCCGGCAGGGGGGGCGGCCTGGCCGCCCTCGTGGTCTTGCTGCTCGCGATGTGCGCGGCCAGCGTGAGCCTGGGCGCGGGCACGCTGTCCTGGTCGGACCTCGCGGGCGGGGGCGGGCAGGGCGAGCGCGCCTGGCGCCTGCTGATGGTGTCGCGGGTGCCGCGCACCCTGGCGCTGCTGCTGGCGGGCATGTCGCTGGCGGTGGCGGGCCTCATCATGCAGATGCTGGTGCGCAATCGCTACGTGGAGCCCAGCACCGCCGGAACCATCGAGGCGGCCACGCTGGGCATTCTGGTGGTGACGTTGCTCGCGCCGGACACCTCCATGATCGGCAAGATGGCCGTGGCCACCGGTTTCGCGCTGGCGGGCACGCTGGTCTTCCTGGCGCTGCTGCGGCGGGTGCCGCTGCGCACGCCGTTCATCGTGCCGCTCATCGGCCTCATCCTGGGCGGCGTGATCCATGCCGCCACGACCTTCCTGGCGGTGCGCTACGACCTGATGCAATCGCTGCACGCCTGGACCACGGGCGATTTCTCGGGCGTGCTGCGCGGACGGTACGAACTGCTATGGATCGGTTTCGCGCTGGCCGGCGCGGCTTATCTCGCCGCCGACCGCTACACCGTGGCCGGCATGGGCCGCGAGTTCGCCGCCAACCTGGGGCTGAACCACGCCCGGCTCACGCTGGCCGGGCTGCTCATCGTGTCCGCCATCTCGGCGGTGGTGGTGGTGACGGCCGGAGCGATTCCCTTCCTGGGCCTCATCGTGCCCAACGCGGTGAGCCTGGTCATGGGAGACAACATGCGCCGTTCCATTCCGTGGGTGGCGGCGCTGGGCGGCATGTTCGTGCTGGGCTGCGACATCCTGGGCCGTCTCGTCATCCACCCTTACGAAGTGCCGATCGGCACGGTGGTCGGGGTGCTGGGCAGCGTGCTGTTCCTGTGCCTGTTGCGCATCCGGAGGAACCGTGGCGGCTGATTCGCGCCCCTTTTCTCCGCAGGCGGCGCGTCTGGCGCTGCTGGCCGCGGCGGCGCTGGGCTGCATCGCGGCGTTCATGACGCTGGGCGCGAACGGCCAGTGGGATTTCGTGCTGCCGTTTCGCGGCGCCAAGCTGGCGGCCATGTTGCTGGTGGCCTATGCCGTGGCGGTGTCGTCGGTGCTGTTCCAGACCATTACCCACAACCGCATCCTCACGCCGGCCATCATGGGTTTCGATGCGCTGTACCTGCTCATCCAGGCCGTGGTGGTCTATGCGTTCGGGCAGGCGGCGGCCACGGCCTCGCATCCGGTGGCGGCATTCGCGCTGGAGGTCGGGGCCATGACGCTGTTCGCCTGCGTGCTGTTCCGCTGGCTTTTCGGCGACGCGGCGCGCAGCCTGCACCTGATGATGCTGGTGGGCATCATCTTCGGCCTGCTGTTTCGCAGCCTGTCCAGTTTCATGGTGCGTCTGATCGATCCGAACGAATTCCTGGTGCTGCAGGACCGCATGTTCGCCAGTTTCAATTCGGTGCGCACCGGCCTGCTGCCCGCGGCCCTGGCCGCCGTGCTGGCCGCCACGCTGCTGCTGGCCCGCATGCGCCGCTGCTACGACGTGCTGGCGCTCGGGCGCGACACCGCCGTGAACCTGGGCGTGAACTACCGGCGCAGCCTGCTGCTGACGCTGGCGGCCGTGGCGGTGCTGGTTTCGGTGTCCACGGCGCTGGTTGGGCCGGTGACGTTCTTCGGCCTGCTGGCGAGCAACCTGGCGTACCGGGTCATGGGGTCCGACCGGCACCGCCACACCGTGCCGGCCGCCGTCTTGCTGGGCGTCATTTTTCTGGTGGGCGGCCAGGCGCTGCTGGAGCGCGTGCTGTCTCTCAATACCACCGTCAGCGTGGTGATCGAATTCGTGGGGGGGCTGTTGTTCCTGGTATTGATTTTGCGCAGGGGGCGCGGATGATCGAAGTCCGGCAGGCAAGCAAGCGCTACGGCGACGCGGTGGTGGTGGACAATGTGACGCTGGCCCTGCCGGCGGGCGGCGTGACCGCGCTCATCGGCCCCAACGGCGCGGGCAAATCCACGCTGTTGTCCATGATCAGCCGGCTGCTGGCGCCCACCGCGGGGCAGGTGCTGGTGGATGGGCTGGACGTGAACGCCTGCGACAGCCGCGAGCTGGCGCGGCGCCTGGCCATCCTGCGGCAGGACAACCACCTGCCGCTGCGCCTCACCGTGCGGGACCTGGTCGCCTTCGGGCGCTTTCCGCACACGGGCGGGCGGCCCACGCTCGATGACAAGGCGCACATCGACCGCGCCATCGGCTATATGGAACTGGAGCCGCTGGCGGGCCGCTACCTGGACGAGATGTCCGGCGGACAGCGCCAGCGCGCCTTCGTGGCCATGGTGCTGTGCCAGGACACGCGCTACGTGCTGCTGGACGAGCCGCTCAATAATCTGGACATGCGCCATGCCGTGGCCATGATGCGCACGCTGCGCCGGGCGGCCGACGAGCTGGGCAAGACGGTGGTGGTGGTGCTGCACGACATCAATTTCGCGTCTGCCTATGCCGACCGCATCGTGGCGCTGCGAGACGGGCGCATCGCCTGCCAGGGAACGCCGGGCGAGATCATACGGACGGACGTGTTGAGCCCGCTCTACGGATTGGACATCGCCGTGCACGACATCGGCGGGCGGCGCATCTGCGTGTATTACCGTTGAAGCGGGGTCTTCAGCGCAACGGCGATTCGGCTTCCAGCGCCTGCGCATCGAGCGCGGCCAGCTCGTCCAGGAAGCGCCAGGCGAACGAGCCCGGCCCTTGCGCGTCGCGGCCCGCCCGCGCGCCCGCCACGGCGAAGCAGGCCAGCGCCGCCAGCGTCGCGGCATAGGGATCGTCCGGCGCAACCGCCGTGAAGCCGCCCACCACCGCCGACAGCGCGCAGCCCGTGGCGGTGACGCGCGGCATCCAGGCCGACCCCCCCGCCACCCGTGCGCTGCGCGCGCCATCCGTGACGAAATCCACCTCGCCTGTAACCGCCACCACCGCCCCGTGCGCGAGGGCCAGGGACAGGGCGGCGCTTTCCGCCTGCGCCACCGCGTCGCGCGCGTCCACGCCTTTGCTTGCGCTCTGGCCGCCCGCCAGCGCGATGATCTCCGAGGCATTGCCGCGGATGATGGCCGGGCGCCGCGCCAGCAGCGCGTCTGCCGCCGAGCGGCGGAAGGCGGTTGCCTGGTGCGCGACCGGATCCAGCACCCAGGGCGTACCGGCGCGCGCCGCCGCCTCCGCCGTCGCCAGCATGCTCTGCAGCCAGGGCGAGGAGAGGGTGCCGATATTGATGACGACGGCCCGTGCGATGCGGGCGAACTCGGGCGCCTCTTCCTGCGCATGCACCATGGCGGGCGACGCGCCGATGGCCAGCAGCGCGTTGGCCGCATAGTTCATGGAGACGAAGTTGGTCAGGCACTGCACGAGCGGGACTTCGCGGCGCAAGGCGAGCAGGAGCGCGCCGCAGCCTCGGGGCTGGGCGGAAAGCGTATCGGAGGGGAGGGGCATGCCGGGGTCCGGGGTAAGGCTGGGCTGCCGCGCGCGCCGGGGGCGCGGGCGGCGGGGCCGCAAAGCGGATATGGTCTTCAAGCGGCCGTCCGCTTGTCAAGCCCGGCGGACGGGGCATTGCGGCCATAGAGGCGGCGCGCCGTCGCGGCCAGCACGGCCGACATGGCGCGCACCTGCGCTTCCAGCGCGGGCGCGGCGCGGCACAGCAGGCCGATGTCGCGATGAAACGTGTGGGGGCCCAGGCCGACCGCTCGCACGCCCGTGGGCCACGAGCGCAGCGCCGCGGTCTGCGGCACCAGCGCCACGCCCAGGCCCTGGCCTACCAGGGCCACCAGGGTTTCCAGGTCGTCCACCTCGCAGAGTTCGCGCGGCGCGAAATGCAGGTCGCGCAGAAAGCGGTCCACCTGCCTGCCGCCGAAGGAACTGCGGTCGTAGCGGATGAACGGGCGCTGCGCGAGCAGCTCGCGCCAGTCCCCGTCCGGCATGGCGCGGGGCGCGATGAGACGGAAGGGCTCGCGCGCCAGCGTGGTCCAGCGCAGATCGGAGTGCAGGGAAAAGGGCGGCCGGATGATGGCCGCCATGTCGATGTCGCCCGCGTCAACCTGGTTGACCAGGTCCATGGAAAGCCCGGGCACGATGCGGCTGCGGCAGGCGGGGTGCTCCCGGTGAAAGCGCGCCAGCGCCCGCGGCATCAGCATGCGTTGCACCGAGGTAATGGCCCCGACGCTGAGCAGCGCGGGCGCGGCCGGGTCCGCCGGGGCGCGCCCCAGATTGCCGTAGCGCTGCAGCAGGTCCTGGGCCTGGGCCAGCACCTGTCGCCCCTTGGCGTTCAGGTGGGCCGACCGGCCCGCGCGGTCGAAGAGAGCGAAGCCGAGTTCGGCCTCCAGCCGCTGCATCTGGGCGCTCACGGCGGCCTGCGTCAGCCCCACGGCTTGGCCCGCGGCCGCGAACGTGCCCTCGCGCGCCACCGCCACCAATGTCCTGAGCTCGCGGATCATTCATCGATTCCATTTGTGTATTTAATAAATATATATTGATTTTATTTTTCCTGGCTCCTGCCTACGATGCGGTTTCGCACATCGCAAACACGAGGAGCCGAGCCATGGCGCTCTTGGGGAATCTTCTGAAGGCCGTCAAGCCGTCGCCCACCCTGGCCATCACGCGGCAGGCCGCCGAGATGCGGCGGGCGGGCGTGGACGTGATCGGGCTGTCGCAAGGCGAACCCGACTTTCCCACCCCCGACCATATCTGCGCCGCGGCCAAGGCGGCCATGGACCAGGGCCAGACCCGCTACACCGACGTGGACGGCACGCCGGAACTCAAGGCCGCCATTGCGCGCAAGTTCGCGCGCGAGAACGGGTTGGTCTACGACACGGCGGAGATCAGCGTGGGCACCGGCGGCAAGCAGGTCATCTACAACGCCTTGCTGGCCACGCTGGACGCAGGCGACGAGGTGATCATTCCGGCGCCGTACTGGGTGTCGTACCCCGACATGGCGCGCCTGGCCGGAGGCACGCCGGTGGAGGTGGCCTGCCCCGAGGCAGACGGCTTCAAGCTCACGGCGCGCCGCCTGCGCGACGCCATCACGCCGCGCACCAAGTGGCTGATCCTGAACTCGCCCTCCAATCCCACCGGCGCCGGCTATTCGGCCGACGAACTGCGCGAACTCGGCGCCGAACTGCTGGCGCATCCGCACGTGCATGTGCTGACGGACGACATGTACGAGCACCTGTGCTACGACGGCTGGAAATTCTCCACGATCGCTGCCGAGGTGCCCGCCCTGCGCGAGCGCACGCTTACCGTCAACGGCGTGTCCAAAGCCTACTCGATGACGGGCTGGCGCATCGGCTACGCGGGCGGCCCGCGGGAACTGATCCGCGCCATGGCCACCCTGCAGTCGCAGAGCGCCAGCAATCCGTGCTCCATTGCGCAGGCGGCCGCCGTGGCCGCGCTGGACGGTCCGCTGGAATTCCTGGGGCCGCGCAACGATACCTTCCGCGCCCGGCGCGACCTCTGCCTGGACGCGTTCAACGGCATCGACGGCCTGAGCTGCCGCAAGCCGGAAGGGGCGTTTTATCTGTTCCCGTCCTGCGCCGGGCTGATCGGACGCCGCACGCCCCAGGGCGAGGTGCTGCGCAACGATGCGGACGTGGGCAGATATCTGCTCGCGTCCGCCCGTGTGGCCGTGGTGCCGGGCAGCGCCTTCGGCTGCGAAGGCTATTTCCGGATTTCCTTCGCCACTTCCACCGAGCGGCTGGAGCAGGCCTGCGAGCGCATCCGCGGCGCTTGCGGCCAGCTCGCCTAGGGCTTGCCAATCCGGAAAGCGGCCTCGCACAGGCGCTGGACCGCAAGCGCTTTACACGACCGACCCAAACAGGAGATGACCATGAACACTTCCGGCGATGCCGCCGCTTTCGAGGCGCTTGCGGGCGTCACTACCGCGACCCTGACCACCGTCCTGCTGAAGAAAGGACTGCGCAATGTCTGGATACGGGGCGCGTTTCCCATCCGGCCGGGGCAGCAGCGCGCCGTGGGCCGCGCCTTTACGCTGCGCTTCATTCCCGCCCGCGAAGACCTGGCCACGCCGGAATCGTGGAGCTCGCCCAAGTCCACCCGCGCGGCTATCGAGCAGATGCCGGAAGGCTGCATCGCCGTGGTCGACGCCCAGGGCGTGAAAGATGCGGGCTTCTGGGGCGACATCCTGTGCGCGCGCATGGCCAGGCGCGGCGTGCGGGCGCTGGTGAGCGACGGCGTGGTGCGCGACCTGGCGGGCGTGCTCTCCACCGGCCTGCCGGTCTGGTCCAGCGGCGCCGCCGCGCCGCCGTCGGTGGCGGGCCTCACTTTCGTGGACTGGCAGCAGCCCGTGGGCTGCGGCGGCGTGGCCGTGTTCCCGGACGACGTCATCGTGGCCGACCAGGACGGTGCGGTGGTCATCCCCGCCGCCCTGTTGGGCGAAGTCGTGGCCGCGGCCGTGGAACAGGAGCGCCTGGAAGGCTGGATCATGCAGGAAGTCGAGCGCGGCGCCGCGCTGCCCGGCCTCTATCCGCCCAACGCCGAGAACAAGGCGCGCTACGAGGCGAGCAAAAAGGCGTGACGGCGCGGGACGTCAGGCGAGCCTGTCGCGGGAACGGCTCGCCTCCACCCGGGCCGAGCGCCATCCCTCCCATGTAGCCCGCGCGCCGGTCCGCCGGGCGCCGCGAATCCGTGATCCCGGCCGATTCCCTCCCGGCCGGCTTCTTCTTTCTTTCGCTTCGTCCCGCTTCTTCCGGGTTCTTTCATCAACCGGCCGAAGGGCAGTTTCGCCAGGTTTCTTCCCAGCGGCCAGATCCGCCGCGATAGCGCCGGGCCCCCGTCATTCCAGCGCGACAAAACCCTGCACTCGCGCCGCCACGGCATTTCCGCGTGCGGCATGCTTTCGCGTCTTACTTCCAGACGAAACGGAGGCGCTTATCCTGGGCCGGACTTTCTGCGTGGCGTTCGTGGCGGGCGCGGCCGGGGTGCAGGGCCTGGCCGCGCTGCCGGGCACGGGCGCGCAATGCCTGCTCGGCCTGCTGGCCGCGGCCGGCGCCGCCGCGTTGCGGCTCGGCCCGCGCGCCATGGCGCCGCGGCTGGCGGGCGCGCTGGCCCTGGGCCTGGGGGCGGGCGTGCTGAACGCCGCATGGCAGGCCGAGGCGCGGCTGCGCGATGCGCTGGACGAGCGCCACCAGGACCAGGTGCTGCGCCTGCCCGTGCGCCTCGCGGCGCTGGCCGAAACGGACGCCTCGGGCGCGCGGGTGCTGGCCGAGCCGCTGGAGCCGCGCCCCGCGGGCGTGCCCTCGCGCATCCGCGTCACTTGGCGCCAGCCCGAGGGCGGCCCGCCGCTGCCGGAACTCGTGCCCGGGCAGATGTGGCGCATGACGCTGGTGCTGCGCCGCCCGCATGGGCTGATGAACCCGCACGCGCCCGATGCCGAGGGGCGGCTGTTCGCGGCCGGCGTGCGCGCGCTGGGCACGGTGCGCGGCCAGCCCCGGCCGCTGGGTTTCGATCCCTGGGCCTCGCCCCTGATCGCGGTGCAATGGGCGCGCCACCGCATCCGGGCCGGCATGCGCGAAGCGCTGGGCGCGCACCGCTACGCGCCCGTGCTGATCGCGCTGGCCATCGGCGACCAGGCCGGCGTGGCGCGCGAAGACTGGCGCATCTTCAACCGCAGCGGCATCACGCACCTGGTGTCCATCAGCGGCATGCACGTTACTTCCATTGCGGGCATGGCCGGGCTGCTGACCGCAGCTATCTGGCGGCGGCTGCGATGGCGCGGCACGGGGGCGGCGGAGTTCGTGCCGTCGCGGCTGGCCGGCGGCGCGGCGGCCGCGCTGGCGGCCTGGGCATACTGCCTGCTGGCCGGCTGGGGCGTGCCGGCGCGGCGCACCTTCTTCATGCTGTCGGCCGTGCTGGCGGCCGCCATGGCGCGTCTGCCCCTGACCGCGGGCAGGACGCTGCTCGCCGCGGCGGCGTTCGTGACGGCGCTGGATCCCTGGTCGCCGCTCGCGCCGGGCTTCTGGCTATCGTTCGGCGCCGTGGCGGTGTTGCTGCGCGTGGCCGATACGTCAGCCGCGCCGGGCGCGGGCCGGCTGCGCAGATGGGCCGCCGGCCTGCGGCAGGCCGCGGCCATGCAGCTCGCCATCACTCTGGGGCTCACGCCGATGCTGGCGTTCCTCGTGCACCAGGTATCCCTGGGTTCGCCGCTGGCCAATGCCGTGGCCATTCCGGCAGTGGGCTTCGTGGTGACGCCGCTGGCGCTGTTGTGCGCGGCGCTGTCCGCGACGCCCGGCGCGCAGGCGGCCGCGGCATGGGCCGGGCGGGCCGGGCTGGCCGCGTTCGACTGGACCATGGCGCCGGTGGCCTGGGTGGGCACGGCGGACTGGGCCAGCGTGCCGGTGGCCGCGGCGCCCTGGCCCTGGCTGGCGCTGGCGGGCGCAGGCGCGGCGTGGGCCTTGCAGGCGCGCGGCTGGCCGCTGCGGCCGCTGGGCTGGCTGTGCATGCTGCCCATGCTGTGCTGGCGGCCGGAACGGCCCGAGCCGGGGTATTGGCGCATGACCGCGCTGGACGTAGGGCAGGGCAGCGCCATCCTGGTGCAGACCGCCCGCACCGACCTGCTCTTCGACGCCGGGCCGCGCCACTATGGCGGGGCCGACGCCGGCGAGCGCGTGGTGGCGCCTTTCCTGCTGGCGCGCGGCGTGCGCCGGCTCGACACGATGATTGTCTCCCACGCCGACATGGACCACGTGGGCGGCACACGCGCGGTCCTGGCCGAAGTGGAGGCAGCCGCGGTCCTGGCCTCATTCGACCTCGCGCGCTTTCTGCGGCGGGACGCGGCGCGCTGGCCGCGCGAGCGCGAGCCGGCGCTGCCTCCGCTTCAGGCCCGCTGCCGGCGCGGCGACCGCTGGGAAGCCGACGGCGTGGCGTTTTCCGTGCTGCACCCGGACGAGGCGCGCGCCCGCGCGGGGCGGGGGCGCAATGCGGACAGCTGCGTGCTGCACGTGCAGGGCGAGGCGCATTCGCTGTTGCTGACGGGCGACGTCGGCATGCGCGAAGAGCGGGCGCTGGCGGCGGAGCTTCCGGCCTCGGACGTGGTATTGGCCGGCCACCACGGCTCGGCCACCTCGTCCAGCCGCGAACTGGTCGCCGCGGCAAAGGCCGCCCACGTCATCGCGCAGTCAGGCCACCTGAACCGCTACGGCCATCCGGCGCCCGCCATCAAGCGGCGCTGGGAAGCCGCGGGCGCCAGATTCTGGCACACCGACCGCGACGGCGCGGTGGTGGCCGAATCCCGCCGCAACGGGCTGGCGGTATGGTCGCAGCGCGAGCGCGGGGGGCGTTATTGGCATGGGCGCTGATCCTGCCCGCGCCGTCTCGCGGATCAGCCGGCCCCGCCGTCGATCAGCTCGTCGAAGAGCGACGGCCCGCCCATCTGGCCGCCCTTGAGCATGAGTTCCAGCCCGTCGGTGAGCGGGTCGTCGCCGCGGGCGGTGCTGACGGCCACGCCGGGCGCGAGCACGGCCCGGAACGCCAGCCCCCACAGGCGCAGCGCGAGCATGGCCTGGCTGGACGTGTCGCCGCCGGCCACGCCGACGCGCGTGAGCCGCAGGCCGGCGCGGGCGCTGGCCTGCAGGGTGTTGCGCAGCAGGGCGGCGGTGGCCCGGGCGGTGGCCGCGGTCGCGCCGGCCGCCGGGCGTTTCGCCGGCGGCAGGGTGTAAGCCAGCACGTGGCGCCCCGCGGCCAGGGCCTGCGCGGCTGCGTCTGCCTGCGCGGCCGCATAGGCCCGGTCGCCGGCCAGCCGCCGGGCATCGAGCGGCTGGCGCTCGTAGCGCCGGCAGGCGGCGATCTGTTGCGCGGTCACTGGCGAAAGGCTGCCTGCCACGACCAGCACCGGGCCGCGGGCGGGAGGCAGCGCAGGCGGCATTGCAGAGGACGACGCCGGGGCGCGGCCGGCGCCGGCGCGCGCCAATGCCTGCTGCACGCTGCTCGGGCCGACCGCGAGGAGGGGGGCCGCTTCGGCCGCGCGCCACAGCAGGCGGCCCAGCAGCGGCAGTTGCTCTTCGTCGACCAGGTCCAGCAGCACCGGCCCTTGCATTTCGGCCAGCACCCGGCCGATCCACGCGTCGGCGGCGGCCAGGTCGTGTGCGGCGCGCAGGCGCGGATAGGCCGTATGCGGCAAGGACCGCACACCGTCCAGTCCCTGGGCCGCCAGGTGGCGCCGCAGATCGGCTTCGCGCATGGGCGTAACCGGGTGCGCGCTCATGACGGGATGGCGGTCGAGGCGGTGGATCTCGGGATCGGACCCCGCGCGGGCGAAAAGCTGGGCGAAGCTGCAATAGCGGCCGATGCCGGGCTGGCCGCCCACGATGGGGATGAGGGGGTTGGGCGTGTGCCGGCGCAGTTCGCGCACGGCCGCGCCAATGCTGCCCACCCCGGGCGCGCTGTCGAAGGTGGAACAGCACTTGTAGTGCACGATGCGCACACCGATGCCTGCGAAGAACCGGCCCACCGGCTGCAGCGCGCGGGTCATGTCGGCGGGCGCCATGCCGCGCGCCGCGCCGGCGATGCCGATGGCGTCCAGCGGTCCGGACCGCCGCAACCGGGCGCGCGTGGGAACGTCGAGGAACAGCAGACTGCGCAGGCCGGCGCGCGCGATCTCGGCAAGCGTGTCGGTGGCGCCGGTGAAGTCGTCGCCGTACCAGCCGATGCGCGGCGCGGCTGCGCCTTTGTCCTCGCGGCGGTTCGGCGGGTTCATGCGCCTGCGCCGAAATGCGCCAGGGCACGCCGCAGTTCCGGCGCGTGCCGCGCATGGTCCTGCAGCGTGGAGCCGGCGCGCACGGCGTCCCAGGCCTGGCGGATGCTGAGCACGCCGGCGGCGGGGCCGTCGGGGTGGCTGAGAATGCCGCCGCCGGACATGAAGAGCAGGTCGTCGCTGCGCACCGCGCGCCACGTCGGCGGCACGGTGCCGGCCCACTGGCCCGACGAGAAGGCCGGCATGACGGCGTCGTCGATGCCGGGCGTGAGCGGCGCGAGGCAGTCGCGCGCCGCTTCGACCACTTCGCTGTCTTCCTGGGCGAACTTGCCTTGCAGGCCGTGGACGTGCATGTGGTCCACGCCCGCCAGGCGCCAAAGCGTCTGGTAGGCCTGGAAGCCGATGCCCAGCCAGGGATGGCGCGAGAGCGCGCCGTAGCCGTTGCGGTGGCCATGCAGCGCGAGCGGGGTGGCGCGCCGCAGGGTCTGGATGGCGGAATAGCCGCAGTAGTTCAGGCTCGCCATGACGCAGGTGCCGCCTTCGCGCTCGACCATTTCGGCGTGGCGCAGCATGGCGCCGGTTTCGTCGCTGATGTTGAAGGCCACCATCACCTGCCGCCCGGTGCGCTCGCGGTGCGCGCGCACCACGGCCATGACGGCCGCCACGCGCTGCGCCAGCGGCGCATGGGCGGGGTTGGCGCACACTTCATCGTCCTTGATGAAATCCACGCCCGCGGCGCAAAGCTGGGCCGCGAGGTGCGCCGTCTGCTCCGGCGACAGGCCCACGTTGGGCTTGATGATGGTGCCCACCAGCGGGCCGCCGGCCACGCCGGCCAGCGCGCGCGTGCCGGCGATGCCCGCGCGCGGCATCTCGAATTGCGCGCGGTAGTTGGCGGGCAGTTCCAGCCGTTCCAGCCGCAGGCCCGTGACTTCGCCCAGGTCGTACAGGTTGCCGCTCACCGTGGCCGCCAGGGTGGGCAGGTTGGCTCCCACATTGGCGGCCGGAAAGGCGATGCGCACGCGGGCGCGGCGAAACGGCCCGCCCGCGCCCTGGCGCGTCAGCCAGGCGTTGGGCAGGCTGGGGGCTTCGGCCGGCGGCAGCTCCTCGACGGCTTCGACCTGCGCGCGGGCGCGGGCCCGCAGTTCGTCGGTTTCTCCCTGGACCCGGGTGAACGTGCCGCAGGACTGTTCGCCCGCCATGACGCCGGCGACCCGGGCGGGGTCCAGCGGGGTCTCTACGAGATAGGTGGCGCGCAGCAGGGGAGCGGACATGGCGGGGCGGCGATCCGTGGCGGGCATTACAGGCGGCTCAGGTCGGGGAAGGGGCGCACCGGATCCTGACCGTCCCAGCCTTGCGCGCTTTCCCGGATCAGGTCGAACAGGCGTCCCTTGGGGCCGGCCACTTCGGACAGCTCGATCACCGTGCCGGGGTGGTACTCGGTGTCGAAATAGACGAAGCGCCCTTTCTCGCCCACTTCGCCGCTCATCTTAGGCACGAAGCCCTGGGCCAGCAGGCGCCGCAGGTCCGCATCGTAGCGCTGGGTCCAGTACGCGACATGCTGCAGGCCCGTGTGCCCTGCACGCAGGAAGTCGCGGTACATGGAGGGCACGTCGTTGCGCGTCTGGATGAGCTCCACCTGCAAGCCGCCGGAGTTGGCCAGCGCCACGGAGTTGTGCGGCTCGTGGCTTTCGCCGTCGTAGCGGTAGTTCACGATGGGCACCCGGGGGTTGTAGTACCAGGGTCCGACGCCCAGCGTCCTGCTCCAGTAGTCCATGGCGGCTTCGATGTCGCGCACCACGTAACCGAGTTGGCGGATCTCGCCCAGGAAACGACTCATGATGGATATTCGCGTAAAGGGAAAAGGGGAGGCGGCTGCCCCGGTTCAGAGAAATCCGATCGAAAACCACGGGAAGGCAGCGACGATCAGCAGGCCCGCCAGCAGCGCGGCGATGTAGCCCCAGATCGGCCGTATGCCTTCGTTGGGATCGACGCGGCTGATGGCGCAGGCGCCGTAATAGCCCACGCCGAACGGCGGCGCGAACAGGCCGATGCCCATGGAGAAGATCACCACCATGGCGTAGTGCACTTCGTGCACGCCGGCCTGCCGCGCGATGGGAAAGAGCAGCGGGCCGAACAGCACGATGGCCGGTATGCCCTCGAGCACGCTGCCCAGCACGATGAAGGCCAGCACCGACACGGCCAGGAACCCGCGGGCGCCGCCCGGCATGCCCGCCATCAGCTTGGCGAGATCGCCCGAGAAGCCGGATTGCGTGAGCGCCCAGGCCATGGCGGTGGCGCAGCCCACGATGAGCATGATGGCGCCCGACAGCGAAGCGGTTTCGATCAGCATGGGCCGCAGCCGCGCCCAGTCGAAGCGCCGGTATACCAACAGCCCGACCAGCGCCGAATAGACAATGCCGATGGTGGAGACTTCCGTGGCCGTCGCCACGCCTTCGACGACCGCCGCGCGGATGACGAATGGCAGGGCGACCGCGGGCAGGGCCACGACGAAAAAGCGGCCGATCTCGCGGGCATTGAAGCGCTGCACGCGGCTCAGGTCTTCCTTGCGGTAGCGCCACCATACCACCGAGCACAGGGCCACGCCGAGCACCACGGCCGGCAGCAGCCCGCCCGTGAACAGCGCTGCGATCGACACGCCGGTGACGGACCCGATAGTGATGAGCACGATGGAAGGCGGGATAGTCTCGGTCTGCGCGCCGGTGGCCGACAACAGCGCCACCAGGTCGCCAGGCTTGGCGCCTCGCTTCTGCATCTCGGGAAACAGCACGGGGGCGATGGCGGCCATATCGGCGATCTTCGAGCCCGAAATGCCGGAAACCAGGTACATGGCGCCGATCAGCACGTAGGACAGCCCGCCGCGCACGTGGCCGAGCAGGCTGGCCAGGAACGCGATCATGGCGCGCGCCATGCCCGTCATCTCGATGAGAGCGCCCAGGAAAATGAACAGCGGCACGGCCAGCAGCATCAGGTGCGACATGCCCTCGTCCAGGCGGCCCACCATGACCAGCATGGGCGTGGAGGTGGCCAGGGCCAGGTACGAGAACGTGGCCAGCGCGAACGAGAAGGCGATGGGCACGCCCGCGAACACCGTGGCCGCCACCACACCCACGAAGAAGATCAGCAGGTTCGCCTTGCCCAGATCCGCGAAAAGGGGCTGCGCCAGCCAGAAGGCCGCCGCCGCCAGGGCGGCTCCGGCCAGCGCCGGCAGCGCGTGGCGCGCGGCGTGCATGCGCAGCAGCCGCAGCGCCGCCACCACGGCCATCAGCGCCAGCCCCGCCGGAATGGCGGCGGCGCGCCAGGCATTGCTGAGCTCCAGCGCGGGTGTGACGATGAACGATTCCTCTTCGGCGTATTGCAGCGCGGGCGCCAGGATCAACGCGAGAAACGCCAGCGAGGCGGCCAGCGCCACGGTTTCCAGCACGGCGCGCGGCGCGGGCCCCAGGCGGTTGACCAGGGCCGTCATGCGCATGTGCTCGCCGCGCCGCAGCGCCACCACCGCGCCCAGCATCGAGAGCCACAGGAACAGGATGGAGGCGAGTTCGTCGGACCACACCAGCGGGCTATGCAGCGCGTAGCGCGCCACCACGCCGGCCAAGAGCACCGCGATCTCGACCAGCACCAGGGCGGCCGCCGCGTGTTCCGTCACGGCGCCCAGCACGGCGTCGATGACGCCGGCCGCGCGCCGCAGCGGGTGCGCGGGCATCGGCGCCAGCACAGCCGGAGAGGGGCTGAGGGTTTCCATGGCGCGCTCAGGCCAGCTTGCCCACGGACTGCTCCAGCAGGCCCCAGGCCTCGGCGCCAAAGCGGTCGCGCCATTCGCTGTAGAAGCCGGCCTTGCGCAGTTGCTGGCGGAAGCTGTCGGCCTCGGGCTTGTTGAAGACCAGGCCCTTGCTTTCGAGGTCGGACTGCACGGAGGCATTGAGCTGCCTGATGTCGTCGCGCTGGGCCAGGCCGGCCTCGTTGATGCCGCGCGCCACCACCGTCTTCAAGTCTTCGGGCAGCCCTTCCCACATGCGGCCGTTGGCGATGAACCAGTAGCCGTCCCAGATGTGGTTGGTGAGCGAGCAGTATTTCTGCACTTCGTACAGCTTGGCCACCTGGATGATGGGAAGCGGGTTTTCCTGCGCGTCCACGACGCGGGTTTGCAACGACGAGTACACCTCGCTGAACTGCAGGCTGGCGGGCGCCGCGCCCAGGCCCTTGAACATCGAGATGGGCAAGGGGCTCACCGGCACGCGGATTTTCAGGCCGTCCATGTCGGCCGCGGTCTTCACCGGCGCCTTGCTGCTGGTGGTCTGGCGAAAGCCGTTGTCCCACATTTTCTCGAAGGCATACAGCCGGCGCTGCGCGATCGCCTTGCGCACGTAGGCGCCCAGCGGGCCGTCCATGGCGCTCCATACCTGGCCGTAGTCCTTGAAGGCGAAGCCCACGGCATTGATGGCGGCCACCGGCACCAGCGTGGCGATGACCAGGGCCGAGGGCGTGAAGAAGTCGATGCCGCCCGAGCGCACCTGGGCCAGCATGTCCGTGTCGCCGCCGAGCTGGTTGTTGGGGAAGATCTTGATGTCCACCCGGCCGTTGCTTTCCTTGCGGATGCGGTCGGCCGCCTCCTGGGCCCGGATATTCAGAGGGTGGGTCAGCGGGAGGTTGTTGCCGTACTTCAGCGTAAAACCGGCGGCGCGCGCGAGCAGGGGAAAGGCGCCGCCCAGGGCGAAAGCGGCGGGCGCGGCGCATAGCCGGCGCAGCGCGCTGCGGCGAGTCAGCTTCATGGTTGTCTCCAGTGTGGTTATGATGCTTTTTGATGTGCCACAATCTGCGCTTCCCGTGCGGCATGTATGGACTCTAGAGAGCGGGCCTCGACGCGTCAAACTTGAACAATGATGGTTTTTGATGTGAACAGTCCTTCCAGCCCCCCTGGCCGGCCCCGCCTGGCCGACGTCGCCGCCCTGGCGGGCGTGTCCACCGCCACCGCCGACCGCGTGCTCAACCGCCGTCCGGGCGTGCGCCCGGGCACGGCCCAGCGCGTATTCAAGGCGGCGCTCTCGCTGCAGTACCTGCCCGAGCAGGATCTCTACAGCGCGATGGCGCCCGCGCCCTTGCAGCTCGTGTTCCTGCTGCCGCGCGGCAGCAACCGTTTCCTGCGCATGCTGGGCGATACCGTGGGCTATGCGCACGAGCATTTCGCGCCGCTCAACGCCAAGTGCCGCATCGAATACGTGGAGAGCTTCAACCCGCATGCGTTGGCGCAGGCGCTGCAGCGCCACGGCGCGCGCGCCGACGGCATTGCCTTCATGGCGCTGGAGCATCCGGTGGTGCGGGAGGCGGTCAATACGCTGGCCGCGCAGGGCGTGCCCACGGTGACGCTGATCTCCGACCTGGCCAACAGCGAGCGCGCCGCCTATGTGGGCCTGGACAACCGCGCCGCCGGGCGCACGGCGGGCTATCTGCTGGCGCGCTTCATCGGCCCGCGGGCGGCGCACGTGGCGCTGATCGCGGGGTCGCGCCACTACCGCGCCCACGAAGAGCGCGAGAGCGGTTTTCTGCAGCTGTACGCCGAGCAGTTCCAGGCCATGCAGGTCGTGGACCTGCGCGAAGGCTACGACGACGCCCAGCGCAACTACGAGCAGACGCGCCAGTTGCTGGAGCAGTATCCGCAACTGGCGGGCATCTACAACATCGGCGGCGCTTCCGACGGCGTGGCGCGGGCGCTGAAAGAGGCGGGCCTGCAGCACCGCGTGGTGTTCATCGGGCATGGCCTGACGCCCGACACGCGCGCGCTGCTCATCGACGGCACCATGGACGCCGTCATTACGCAAAGCCCCATGGAAGCGCTCATGAGCTGCGTGCGCATCTTCCGCAACCTGCGCGACAAGCGCGGCGCCATGACGGGCGTGGAGCTCAGCCGCAGCCAGGTGATCTTCCGCGAAAACCTGCCCTGACCTCAGGAAAAGGCGGCCTGCACCGCCGCGCTGGCGGCGGCCGGCAGCGGATCGTCGCGGCGCGAGGCCAGCGATACGAAGCTCAGGCTGGTCGTAATGGAAAGGTGCTGCGCCAGGAGCAGGCCATGCGCCTGCGATTCGCGCAGCGCGATCGAGTCCCGCGCCAGCGACAGGCCCACGCCTGACCGCACCAGGTCCAGCATGGAAGATTCCTGGTCCACCTCCGCCACCGCGTTGACGGTCACGCCCAGCTCCTCGAACTTGCGGGCCAGCAGCCGGTGGTGCGCGGAATCGGGGGGCGTTCCGATCCAGGGCAGGGCGGCGATGTCTTCCCAGCCTCGGCCGGCCATGCGCGGGCCCCAGCCCTGCGGGGCGATGACATAGTACGAGAACGTCGCCAGCGGCACGGCGTGCAGCGCGGGCGCGGCGCGCGCGTCTTCGAGCGGGCCGAGATAGAAGCCCGCGTCCAGCTCGCCGGCGCGCACCTGCCGCGCGACCCAGCCCGACATGCCGTGACGCAGTACGGGCCGGATCTGCGGATAGCGCGCCACCAGATGGCGCATGGCCGCGCCCAGCCGCAGGAATTCGGGGTCGAGAATCGTGCCCAGCCGCAGGTCGCCGCGCACCGTGCTGCGCAGCGCGCCGATGGCGCGCTGGAAGTCGTCCAGCGCTTCCAGCACCCGCTGCGCCGAGGGGAGCAGGGCGCGCCCTTCGGCGTTGGGCGCGAGCCCCTGGGCGGTACGCGTGAAGAGGGACAGGTCCAGGGCTTCCTGGAAGCTCTTCAGTTGCAGGCTGAGCGCCGGCTGGGTGACGTGCAGGTGCTCGGCCGCGCGCGTCAGGTTGCCTTCGCGGGCAACGGCGGCGAAGCTGCGGATGTGCTTCAGGTCCATGGACGGATCTCCGGCGGCGGGACCTTTATTAAAGATGCTTATATTGCGTTTTTCAACAACTCATTGGACAAGCGGGCGCCCGACGCGGCAAAGTTCCTGCCAGAACCCGAACAAAGCAGAGAAGGGCCCATGGAGACATACGACTACATCATCGTCGGGGCGGGCTCGGCCGGCTGCGTGCTGGCCAACCGACTGAGCCGCGACCCCGCCGCGCGCGTGCTGCTGCTGGAGGCTGGCGGGCGCGACAGCTATCACTGGATACACATTCCGGTCGGCTATCTGTACTGCATCGGCAACCCCCGCACCGACTGGATGTATCGCACCGCCGAAGAGCCCGGCCTGGGCGGGCGGTCGCTGCTCTATCCGCGCGGGCGCGTGCTGGGCGGGTCGTCCTCGATAAACGGCATGATCTACATGCGCGGCCAGCGGCAGGACTACGACGACTGGGCCCGCATCGCGGGCGACGAGTCATGGCGCTGGGAGCGGGTGCTGCCCGTGTTCCGCCAGAGCGAGGACCACCACGGCGGCGCCAACGCCTTTCACGGCGCCGGCGGCGAGTGGCGCGTGGAGCGCCAGCGGCTGCGCTGGGACATCCTGGAAGCCTTTGCCGAAGCGGCCGGGCAGCAGGGTATTCCACGGGTGGAGGATTTCAACCGGGGCGACAACTTCGGCAGCGGTTATTTCGAGGTGAACCAGCGCGGCGGCTGGCGCTGGAATACGGCCAAGGCGTTCCTGCGGCCGGCGCGCAAGCGGCCCAACCTTACCGTGCTGACCGGCGCGCGGGCCGACCAATTGCTGTTCGATGGCCGGCGCTGCGTGGGCGTGCGCGTCACGCGCAACGGCCGCGGCGAAACCTACGGCGCGCGCGGCGAAGTGGTGCTGGCGGCCGGCGCCGTGAACACGCCGCATCTGCTCGAAATATCGGGCGTGGGGGAACCCGCGCGGCTGCGCGAGAGCGGCATCGCGCTGCGCCATGCGCTGCCGGGCGTGGGCGAGAACCTGCAGGATCACCTCCAGCTTCGCGTCATTCTCAAGGTGAGCGGCGTGCGCACGCTCAACCGCATCGTGTCCTCATGGGCCGGCAAGGCCGGCATCGGCCTGGAATACCTGCTGCGGCGCAGCGGCCCCATGAGCATGGCGCCTTCGCAGCTGGGCCTGTTCGCAAAGTCGGACCCCGGCCAGGCGCGCGCCAACGTGGAGTTCCACGTGCAGCCGTTGTCGCTGGGCGCTTTCGGCGAGCCGCTGCACGCCTTCGACGCCTTCACGGCCAGCGTGTGCAACCTGCGGCCCACCGCGCGCGGCAGCATCCATGCGCAGGGGCCGGACGCGGCGCAGCCGCCCGTCATCCGCCCCAACTACCTGAGCACCGAGGAAGACCTGCGCGTGGCGGCCGATTCCATCCGGCTGGTGCGGCGCATCGTCGCCGCCCCGGCCCTGCGCCCGTACCGGCCCGAAGAGTGGCTGCCGGGGCCTGCCTACCAGTCCGAGGCCGAGCTGCGCGAGGCCGCGGGCAAAATCGGCACCACTATCTTCCACCCGGTGGGCACCTGCGCCATGGGGCGGTCCCCGGACCACGGCGCGGTGGTGGATGCGCGGCTGCGCGTCTTCGGACTGGAAGGGCTGCGCGTGGCGGACGCGTCGGTCATGCCGCTGATCACGTCCGGCAACACCAATTCGCCCACCATCATGATCGCCGAGCGGGCGGCCGCCATGATCCAGGAAGAGGCGGCGGCCCGGCGGGGCGAAGCGGCCGTGCCCGCCGCGGCGGGCACGGCGGCGTTGCCGGCCTGAGGGCCCGGCTGTTCTCGTCAGGCGGCCGGCGCCGGGCGCAGCGAGCGGTACATCTCGCCGCGCCCGGGGTTGGTGAGCACGATCTGCCAGAGCTGGCCCTCGCGCGAGCGGAAGAAGCCGGCGCAGCACATCAGGTAATACTTCCACATGCGGTAGAAGCGCTGGCTGTAGCGGTCCTGCAGGCGGGGCCAGGCGCGCTCGAAGTTCTCCCACCATGCCATCAGCGTGCGGTCGTAGTCGCGGCCGAAGTTGTGCCAGTCTTCAATGATGTAGCTTCCTTCCACGGCGGCGGCGATCTCGCGCGCCGAGGGCAGCTTGCCGTTGGGGAAGACATAGCGGTCGATCCAGGGATCGGTGCTCTGGCTGGTGGAGGCGATGCCGATGGTGTGCAGCAGGAAGATGCCTTCGGGCGCCATGAGGCGCTTCACGTGACCGAAATACGTGTCGTAGTTCTTGGGCCCCACGTGCTCGAACATGCCCACCGACACCACCTTATCGAAGCGGCCTTGCAGGTCGCGGTAGTCTTGCAGCAGCAGCTCCACCGGCAGACCCTCGACGCGCTTGCGGGCCAGTGCGAGCTGCTCCTTGGAAACCGTGACACCCGTCACCTTGACGCCGTAGCGCTCGGCGGCGAACTTCGCCAGCCCGCCCCAGCCGCAGCCGATGTCCAGCAGGCTTTCGCCGGGCTTGAGCTGCAGCTTGCGGCAGATCATGTCCAGCTTGGCGAATTGCGCATCCTCCAGCGTCTGCGCGTGCTCCCAGTAGGCGCACGAGTAGATCATGCGGCTGTCCAGCATGGCCTCGAACACGTCGTTGCCGGCATCGTAGTGCTGCTCGCCCACCTCGAAGGCGCGGTTCTTGGATTGCAGATTGAAAAGCTTGTGGCGCAGGTGCTCGGCAATGAGCTTGACCCGCGACAGGCCGATGGCGGCCGAGCCCACGTCGGCGCGCAGCAGGCGCGTGAAAAGCTCGTCCAACTGCTCGCAGTCCCACTCGCCGTCCATGTACGACTCGCCCAGGCCGAGCGACCAGCTCGAGAACACCCGCTCGTACACATGCTTGTCGTGCGCCTGGATGTCCCACGGCCGGTTGCCGTTGATCTGCACGTCGGCGCGCGCCAGCAGCTCCTGCAGCACCTTAGGCGGCGCCGGCGGCGTGGAGGCGGATGGCTGGGGGGAACTCAATGGGGGAACGGGACTGGTTTGCTGCATACGGACTCCATATCAATGCAGGGATGACTGATCTGGCAATGCGTGGGGCGCCTCGCTGATTCCGCGAGAGGGGGGCGATCCGTGGGACACGAATCGCGCCGATAGGCAGCGGCAATGGCTCGGGCTGACCCCGTGACACCCGTCAATCTTACTCACTGTGCGTAACCGTGCAACCGGCTGTTGCAGTCGGGGCGGAATCCGGGCCGGCGGCGCGGCCAGGCTGACGGTGCGCTGAACGCGGGTGCGCGCCCGGCGAAACCCTCGCGGACCCCACGAGCGGGCCCGTATAAGATACGGGCGGGGCGCCCATGCCGGGAGGCCCGGCGATCGAGGAGCATGCAATGGTGGACGCCCGCAACGACCCGCGCGAGCCGCGGCTGGACTTCGTCACGTGCGCCAGCCCGGCTGGCCTGCACCGCATGGCGTACTGGGAGTGGGGCGACCCGGCCAACGGCGAGGTGCTGGTCTGCGTGCACGGCCTGACGCGCAGCGCGCGCGATTTCGATACGCTGGCCCGGCGGCTGGCGGGCCGCTACCGGGTGGTTTGCCCGGACGTGGCCGGCCGCGGCCGTTCCGACTGGCTGGCCAACCCCGATTTCTACACCATCGCGCAGTACGTGGCCGACATGCTCACCCTGATCGCCCGCCTGCGTCCGGCGCGCCTGCTGTGGCTGGGCACGTCCATGGGCGGGCTGATCGGCCTGGCGCTGGCGGGCGCGGCTGCCACGGCGCGCGCCACGCTGGCGCTGCGCGAGCACCCCGGCATGCTGCCGGCCGACCAGGGGCTGCGCTTCGACAAAATGGTGCTCAATGACGTCGGCCCCCGGCTGGAAGCGCGTGCGCTGGTCCGCATCGGCGGCTACGTGGGCCAGCCCGGCGAGTTCGATTCCCTGGAACAGGCGATCGCCGCGATGCGCGCCGCTTCCGAGACGTTCGGCCCCCACACCGACGCACAATGGCGCGAGCTGGGCCGGCACGTCTACGTGGAGCGCGGCGGCAAGTGGGTCAAGCACTACGACCTGGCGCTGGCCAGGCCCATCGCGGCGCAGAGCGCGCAGGCGCTTTCCGCGGGCGAGCAGATACTGTGGCGCGCCTACGATGCGCTGGACTGCCCCATTCTCATCGTGCGGGGGGCGCAGTCCGACCTGCTGTCGCGCGAGACGGTCGAGGACATGCTCAAGCGCAACCCGGGCGCGCGGGTGCACGAGGTCGACGGCGTGGGCCACGCGCCCACGCTCATGGACCCGGCCCAGGTCGGGCCGGTGGCGGCTTTCCTGCTCGAAGACTGAGAGGCGGCCGCGCTATCCACGCCGCCGGAGCTTCTCTACAATAGCCTCATGAAAAGCGCTGGCCCCAATGTCGACCTGCATTGCCATTCCACCGTCTCGGACGGCGCGCTCGCGCCGCGCGAGGTGGCGCTGCGCGCGCACGCCAATGGCGTGGACGTCTGGGCCCTCACCGACCACGACGAGGTCGGCGGCCTGGCCGAGGCGGCCAAGGCCGCGCGCGAAGTCGACATGCGCTTCGTGCCCGGCGTCGAAATCTCCGTGACGTGGGCCGGCCACACGGTGCACATCGTGGGCCTGCGATTCGACCCTTCCAACACCGCGCTCGTCGAAGGCCTGCGCAAGACGCGCGCCGGCCGCGCCGACCGCGCCCGCCGCATGGGCGAGCGCCTGGCCGGCATGGGCATGCCGGGCGCGTACGAGGGCGCCTTGCCGTTCGCGGGCAACCCCGAGCTCATCAGCCGCACGCATTTCGCCCGCTACCTGGTCGAGGCCGGCTACTGCCCCGACGTGCAGACGGTTTTCAACAAGTTCCTGGGCGACGATTGCCCGGGCCACGTGCCCATGCAATGGGCCACCCTGGCCGAGGCCGTGGGCTGGATACGCGGCGCCGGCGGCATGGCCGTCATCGCCCATCCAGGCCGCTACAAGTACACGCCTCTCCAGTTCGCCGCCCTGTTCGACGAATTCCTCGACCTGGGCGGGGAGGGCATCGAAGTCACCACCGGCAGCCATACGCCCGAAGACGCCCGCCGCTACGCGGATGTGGCGCGCCGCTACGGTTTTCTGGCCTCGCGCGGATCCGACTTTCACAGTCCCACCGAAAGCCGCGCCGATCTCGGCCGCCTGCCGCCGCTGCCGCCCGATCTCAAGCCCGTCTGGCAAGACTGGCTATAGGACCGCGGCGGTGGGTCGCCACGCCGCTTTTTTTGCTTGCGCAGCCCGCTGCGCCCACCGTCCGAATCATGAACAAAGCCTTTGTCAAAGAATCCGACCGCGAGGACGACGACGACCTGCCGCAGGCCCAGGCGCTGCCGGCGGGCACCAAGAACTACATGACGCCCGAGGGCTACGAAAAGCTGCGCGGCGAACTGGCGCGCCTCATGAACGTAGAGCGCCCGGCCGTGGTGCAAGTGGTGTCGTGGGCCGCCTCCAACGGCGACCGCTCGGAAAACGGCGACTACCTCTACGGCAAGAAGCGCCTGCGCGAAATCGACCGCCGCATGCGTTTCCTCACCAAGCGCCTGGATATCGCCGAGGTGGTCGATCCGGCGCTGCAGCCCAACCGCGACCAGGTTTTCTTCGGCGCCACCGTGCTGTACTCGGACAAGGCGGGCGAGGAGCACACCGTCACCATCGTGGGCGTGGACGAGGCCGAGCCGCTGGCGGGCCGGATCAGTTGGATTTCCCCCGTGGCGCGCGCGCTGCTCAAGGCCAGGGAAGGCGACACCGTGGTGCTGCGCACCCCGGGCGGCGTGGAGGAGCTGGACATCCTGGAAGTGCGCTACCCCGAGCGCATGTGATGACGCCCGCCGCCGGGCGCGAAGCGCAATGAAATAGATGCCCCGACGCCGCGTCCGCTGTGCGGGCCTGCCGCCCCGCGGGGGCGCTTTTGCCTTGGGGCAGCCCGGCGGTAAGAAAGGTAACGGGCGCCGGCTTGTGGCCGGCGCCCGTCATGGAGGGCGGGATCTGGCGTCCCTGCCCGGCGTGGCGGCTTGCGCCGCCGTTCCCCTGGGGCTTGCTGCTTGTCGGTTCGGTCCGCCTACTGCCTTACTGCTTGCGGGCGGCGATGGCTTTCTCGGCCTTGCTGACCAGGTCCTCGCCGATCTGTTTCTTCCACTTGTCGTAGACCGGCTTGGTCGCGGCCACGAATGCCTCGTGATCGGCCTTGGAGAGTTCGGTCACGGTGACGCCGTGGCCGGCGATTTCCTTGAGCAGCGACGGATCTTCCGGCGTTACGCCCTTGCGCGCGATCACGATCTCCTGCTTGCCGGCGTCCAGCGCGGCCTGGCGGACGATTTCGCGGTCTTTCTCGGACCACGAATTCCACACTTCGCGGTTCACCACGAAGATGAGCGGATCGGCCACGTAGTTCCAGAGCGTCAGGTATTTCTGGCCCACAGTGTAGAGCTTGGATCCGGTGTAGATCGACAGGGGGTTTTCCTGGCCGTCGACCGCGCCGCTGGCCAGCGCGGGCTGCGCGTCGGCCCAGCTCATCTGGGTGGGGTTGGCGCCCAGCGCGGTGAAGGTGTCGATGTACAGCGGCGAGCCCACCACGCGCAGCTTCAGGCCCTTCATGTCTTCGGGCCGCTTGATCTCGTGCTTGGAGTTGCTGAGCTGCCGGTAGCCGTTTTCGCCCCAGGCCAGCGGCACCACGCCGGCCTTCTCGATGTACTTGAACATTTCCTTGCCCACTTCGCCTTGCACCAGCGCGTCGATGGCGGCGTAGTCCGGCATCAGGAAGGGCAGGGAGAACAGGTTGAGCTGCTTGACCTGCGGCGACCAGTTGATCGTGGAGCCCACGGCCATGTCGATCACGCCCTGGCGGATGGCGGTGAATTCGCGGGTCTGGTCGCCCTGCACCAGCGAGGTGCCGGGGTAGACCTTGATGTTGATGCGGCCGTCGGTGCGCTCGCGCACCAGCTTGGACCAGATCTCGGCGCCCTGGCCCCACGGGAACGAGGTGCCGACGACGATGGACAGCTTGTATTCGGACTTGTAGTTTTGCGCCTGGGCCGGAGCCGTGGCGGCGAAGGCGGCGCACAGCGCGGCGCCGATCAGGGTGCGGAATTTCATGGCAGGTCTCCTCTTTGCAGTCTGTAGTCGTAATAGGACGGGCATGGGTTCAATAGCCCAGCTTGTGCGGCAGCCACAGCGCCAGTTGCGGAAAAGCCAGCACCGCGACCAGCACCAGGAACATCGCGCCCAGCAGCCAGACCACCCAGCGCACGGTGGCTTCCATGGGTACGCGGGCGATGCGGCAGGACACCATCAGGTTCACGGCCAGCGGCGGCGTGAACTGTCCCAGCGCCACCTTCAGAGTGAGAATCACGCCGAACCATACCGGATCCCAGCCATACGCATTGGCGATGGGCGTGAGCAGCGGCACGAAGATCAGGAAGATCGAAATGCCGTCCAGGAACATGCCCACCGTCATCAGCAGCAGGATCAGCAGCGCCAGCACGCCCCATTCGCCCAGGCCCGAATTCACGATGGCGTGGGTAATGGGATCGATCACGCTGAGCGTGGACAGCGCCCAGGCGAAAATGCCGGCCAGCGTCACCACCATCATGATGACGGCCGACAGCTCGGCCGCCTCGCGCAGGATCACGAACAGATCGCGGATCTTGATGGTGCGGTGGATGCACATCCCCACGAAGAGGCCATAGAACACCGCCACCACCGCGGCCTCGGTGGGCGTGAACCAGCCCAGCCGCATGCCGCCCAGAATGAGCACGGGCGCGGCCAGGCCCCAGGACGCCTCGCGCAGGCTGCGCCAGAAGGGCGGGCGGGGAAGGTGGGCCTCCAGCGCACCCATCCTGTGCTTGCGCGACAGCCATACGGCCGGCACGATGAGCGCGATGCCGGCCAGCACGCCGGGCACCATCCCCGCGGCGAACAGCGCGGGCACCGAAGCCGCCGGCACCAGCACCGAATAGATGATGAACGCTACCGACGGCGGGATCAGGATGTCGGTGGCGGCGCCCGCGGCCACTACCGAGGCCGAGAACGCGCCGGGGTAGCCGGCGCGCGACATGGCGGAGATCATCACCGCGCCCACCGCGGCCGCGCAGGCCGGGCCCGAGCCCGAGATGCCGCCCAAGAACATCGCCACCGCGATCGACACCAGGGGCAGCATGCCCGGGCCGCGCCCGACGATGGCAATGGCGAAATCCACCAGCCGCTTGGCCACGCCCGAGCGGTCGAAGATCGAGCCCACCAGCACGAACATGGGAATCGCCAGCAGCGGATACTTGGCCAGGCCCGCGTAAAAATTCTGCGGCACCGTCAGCAGCCCATACCAGGGCGTGTCCAGGTTGGACAGCACGATGGCCACCGTGCCGCCGATGCCCAGCGCCACGCCCACCGGCACGCCGATGAGCATGAGCAGGATGAAGACCGCGAAAAGCAGGGTGGCGATCATTGGCCGCCCCTTGCCAGGCGGCGCAGGGTGCCCAGCGTGCGCAGCGAAATCGCCGCCGCCATCACGGGCAGCCAGATCGAATACCACCAGGTCGGCACGCCGATGGCGGGCGAGGTTTCCTCGTAGGTGAACTCGTCCATCACCAGCTTCACCGACAGCACGGTGAGCAGCGCAAAGAACAGCAGCACGAAGCCGTTGGCCCACAGCGCCATGATGCGCTGGCGGCGCGCGGAGCCGGAGTCGGCCAGGATCTCGATGCGGATGTGGTGATTGCGCACGAAGGCCATGCTGCCGCCCGCCATGGTGAGCACGATCAGCAGGAACACGGAAATCTCTTCCGTCCAGGCGAACGACTGGTCGGTGAAGTACCGCACCAGCACGTTCAGGAAGGTAATGACGGCCAGGAGGCCCAGCACGCCCACGGCCAGCCAGTCTTCGATGGCCAGCGGCACTTTTACTTCGGGGTCGGTCTCGGGAGGGATGATCGGTTCGACGGGCTCGTCGGGAGCTTCGGGGCGGGACATGAGGGTTGCAGCCAGCGCGCCGCGGCGCGGTTTGTCTCTTTTTAATAGGGTCGCTGCATCCTACCGTCGCCCGCCGGGCGCGTTAGTTCGTGTTTTCCCGTGTTTCGCGCCGGGCGCAACATGTTGCGTTGCCGCAAGACGGTGGCTCTCGGGCGGGTTGCCGGCATTAAAACAACCCCATCGCACTGGTAAATGCGGCATTGTTGCGTCGCAATATCGAACTGGCGGCGCGGCGGAATTCTTTTGTAACAGAACCCCGGGGCATCCCGCCGGGCCCTCGGCAAATACGAATCCGGGAAAACCCCTGAACGGGTAAAATCTTTGTTTTGCACCCATCCCATTACGGCGCCCGCATCGTGTCCCTAGTTCAGCATCTGCCCGGTTCCTCCGTCCTGTCCTCCTTCCGCCGCGAGCGCCTGCTGGCGCAACTGAAGGGAGCCGGCCTGCCGGTGGCCGACATTTCCGCCCGCTACGAGCACTTCGTCCATACCGACGCCGCCCTGTCGGCCGAGGAGCAGCAGCGGCTCGTCCATCTGCTGGACTACGGCACGCCCTCCGAGGCCGGGCAGCCTTCGGCCAAGAGCCTGGCCCTGCTCGTCATTCCGCGCCTGGGCACGATTTCCCCCTGGGCCAGCAAGGCCACCGACATCGCCCACAACTGCGGGCTGTCGGCGGTGCGCCGCATCGAGCGCGGCGTGCGCTACCTGCTCACCCCCGAGCGCGGCCTGCTGGGCGCCAGGTCCTTCGACGCCGACATGCTGGCCCGCGCGGCCGCCTGCCTGCACGACCGCATGACCGAAACCGTGGTCGACGCCGGTTTCGATGGCCGCGCGCTGTTCGAGCCGCTGGCGGGCAAGCCCATGCGCACCGTCGACGTGCAGTCGCGCGGCGCGCAGGCGCTCGAGGAAGCCAACACCGCCCTGGGCCTGGCCCTGTCCGACGACGAAATCGAATACCTCGCCAAGTCCTTCGGCGATCTGGGGCGCAATCCCACCGACGTCGAGCTCATGATGTTCGCGCAGGCCAACAGCGAGCACTGCCGCCACAAGATCTTCAACGCCCAGTGGGTCATCGACGGCCAGGAGCAGCCCGACACGCTGTTCGGCATGATCCGCGCCACCCACAAGGCGCAGCCGGCCGGCACCGTGGTGGCCTATTCCGACAACGCCGCCATCATGGAAGGCGGCGCGGCCCAGCGCTTCCAGGCCGGGGTGCCGGGCGTGGCGGGCGAGGGCGCCGAGGCCGCCCGCTACGTGCGTCGCGACACCGTCGTCCATACCCTCATGAAGGTGGAAACCCACAACCATCCCACCGCCATCGCGCCGTTTCCGGGCGCTTCCACCGGCGCCGGCGGCGAAATCCGCGACGAGGGCGCCACCGGCCGCGGCTCCAAGCCCAAGGCCGGCCTTACCGGCTTCACCGTCTCGCATCTGCGCTTCGACGACGCCCTCCAGCCCTGGGAGGCCGACCACCACGGTCTGCCGGAGCGCATCGCCTCGCCGCTGTCCATCATGATCGACGGCCCCATCGGCGGCGCGGCCTTCAACAACGAATTCGGCCGGCCGAACCTGCTGGGCTATTTCCGCACCTTCGAACAGACCGCCGGGGGCGTGCGCTGGGGCTACCACAAGCCCATCATGATCGCCGGCGGCCTGGGCAGCATCGACGCCGGCCTCACGCGCAAGGAGATCATTCCGCCGGGCGCGCTGCTGATCCAGCTCGGCGGCCCGGGCTTTCGCATCGGCATGGGCGGGGGCGCGGCCTCCAGCATCAGCATGGGCAGCAACTCCGCCGAACTCGACTTCGACTCCGTCCAGCGCGGCAACCCCGAAATCGAACGCCGCGCCCAGGAGGTCATCGACCGCTGCTGGCAGCAGGGCGAGCGCAACCCCATCCTGGCCATCCACGACGTGGGCGCGGGCGGGCTGTCCAACGCCTTTCCCGAGCTCGTCAACGACGCGGGCCGCGGCGCCGTGTTCGACCTGAAGCGCGTGCCGCTCGAAGAATCGGGCCTGTCGCCCGCCGAAATCTGGAGCAACGAGTCGCAGGAGCGCTACGTCCTCTCCATCTTGCCGCAAGACCTGGAACGCTTCGACGCCATCGCGCGCCGCGAGCGCTGTCCGTATGCCGTGGTCGGCGTGGCCACCGAAGAGCGCCAGTTGCGCGTGGTGGACGGCGAAGGGCTGCCGGGCCTGGACGACGTCCGACCGCAGGGCGAGAGCGAAGTGCGCCCGGTGGACGTGCCCATCGACGTCATCCTGGGCAAGCCGCCCCGCATGACGCGCGACGTCCGGCGCCTGCCCGGCGTGTCCGGCCCCCTGGACCTCGCCGGCATCGACCTCACCGAAGCCGCGTACCGCGTGCTGCGCCATCCCGCGGTGGCCAACAAGACCTTCCTCATCACCATCGGCGACCGCACCGTGGGCGGCCTTTCCAGCCGCGACCAGATGGTCGGCCCGTGGCAGGTGCCGGTGGCCGACTGCGCCGTCACCCTGGCCGACTACGAAGGGTTCCGCGGCGAAGCCATGGCCATGGGCGAGCGCACGCCCATCGCCATGCTCGACGCCCCGGCGTCCGGCCGCATGGCCGTGGCCGAGGCGCTCACCAACCTGGCGGCCGCCGACGTGGCCCGCCTCGAAGACATCAAGCTCTCTGCCAACTGGATGGCCGCCTGCGGCGTGCAGGGCCAGGATGCCGCGCTCTACGACACGGTTTCCGCCGTCAGCGAGCTGTGCCAGGCCACGGGGCTGTCCATCCCCGTGGGCAAGGACTCCCTCTCCATGAAGACCACCTGGGAGCAGGACGGCGAGCAGCGTCAGGTCGTGGCGCCCGTGTCGCTCATCGTCACGGCCTTCGCGCCCGTGGGCGACGTGCGTGCCAGCCTCACGCCGCAATTGCGCACCGATGCCGGCGACAGCGTGCTCATCCTCATCGACCTCGGCCGCGGACGCCACCGCATGGGCGGCTCCATCCTGGCCCAGGTCTACAACCAGGTCGGCCAGACGGTCCCCGACATCGATGCGCCGCAAGACCTGCGCGCCTTCTTCGTCACCATCCGCACGCTGGCCGAGGCCGGCACGCTGCTGGCCTACCACGACCGCTCCGACGGCGGCCTGTTCGCCACCCTGGCCGAAATGGCCTTCGCGGGCCGCACCGGCATCTCGGTCAACCTCGACATGCTCACGTTCGACCCGCAATCGGCCGATTGGGGCGACTACAAGATCCGCCCCGAGCAGGTGGCCGTGCAGCGCGACGAACTCACGCTCAAGGCGCTGTTCTCGGAAGAGGCGGGCGCCGTCATCCAGGTGCCGGCTTCCGAGCGCGACGCGGTCATGCAGGTGCTGCGCGGCGCCGGCCTGTCGGCGCACTCGCACGTCATCGGCGGCTTGAACGCCGCCGACGAAATCGAATTCTTCCGCGACGGCAAGAAGGTCTGGGGCCAGCCGCGCGCCGGGCTCGCGCGCGCCTGGAGCGAGGTGTCCTACCGCATCATGACGCGCCGCGACAATCCGGCCTGCGCCCAGGCCGAGTTCGACGTCTGGAACGACGCCCAGGATCCCGGCATGACCCCCTCGGTGGCGTTCGACCCGCAAGAAGACATCGCCGCCCCGTTCATCGCCTCGGGCAAGCGTCCGCGCGTGGCCATCCTGCGCGAACAGGGCTGCAACAGCCAGGTCGAGATGGCTTGGGCCTTCGATACCGCCGGCTTCGAGGCCATCGACGTCCACATGACTGACCTGCTGGCCGGCCGCATCGACCTGGCCGGCATGCAGGGCCTGGTGGCCGTGGGCGGCTTCAGCTATGGCGACGTGCTGGGCGCGGGCGAGGGGTGGGCCCGCACCATCCGGTTCAACGGCAAGCTCTCCGACCAGTTCTCCGCCTATTTCTCGCGGCCCGACACCTTCGCGCTGGGCGTGTGCAACGGCTGCCAGATGATGGCCGCGCTGGCGCCCATGATCCCCGGCGCCGAGCACTGGCCGCGCTTCACCCGCAACCAGTCCGAGAAGTACGAGGCGCGCCTGTCCATGGTCGAGGTGGCCGAGTCGCCGTCCATCTTCTTCGCCGGCATGCAAGGCGCCCGCATTCCGGTGGCCGTGGCCCACGGCGAAGGCTATGCCGATTTCTCCCAGCAGGGCGACCCGAGCCGCGTGCTTGCCGCCGCTCGCTACATCGACAATTACGGCCGGGCCACGGAAGCCTATCCCTTCAACCCCAACGGCAGCCCCGGCGGCCTGACCGCCGTCACCACGGCCGACGGCCGCTTCACCGTCATGATGCCGCACCCCGAACGCGTCACCCGCAACGTGATGATGTCCTGGGCACCCGCCAAGTGGGGCTCCGCCGACAGCGGCGGCCAGTTCAGCCCCTGGATGCGCATCTTCCGCAACGCGCGCGCCTGGTTGAAGTAACGGGCGCAGTACGCCATCCGCCTCTCTTGCGGGCAGAAGCCCGCCGGCGCGCCACGCCGGCGGGCTTTTCGTTTCGGGCGCGCCGCGCAACCGTACATGCAAGCTAATGAGATATTTAACTTTTCATTGCATGGACCGTTATAGCTGCAACAGCCGCGCTGGCGCTTCAAGCGCGCAGCAATCCGTATCCCGTCCGTCCCGTTGAAAACGGCGTGGGTTCCCAAGCATCGTATCTGGAGGTGCGCCCATGGTTTTCATGGGGCGCTTTTGGCGCGACGCCCGCCCTCGCTTGCTTCTGCCTCCGCGTCTGCTTTTCGCCAACCCGGAGCGCTTTCTTTCATGTTCAAGAACCTGAGTATCCGCGCGATCCTGACCTCGGCCCTGGGGTTGTTTTTCGCGCTCTTTCTTCTCGTCGGCATCGCCGTCTATCAACAACTGACCTCCAACCGCAACTCCATCGAGGTGCTGCTGGACACCAACCTCGTGCGCGCCAACGCCATCGACGACGCGGGCTCCGAGCTGCTGCGCGCCCGCCTGGTGCTGCTCGCCGCCCAGACCACGCTCATGGAAGGCAAGAGCATCGACAAGCTGGCCAGCATGCAGCGCCTGGATGGCTACCTCAAGAAGGCCGGCGACCTGATCCAGCTCGCGCGCGGCACGCCCGAGACGTCGGCCGAAGGCAAGCCGTTGTACGAAGCGGCCCTCGCGGCCTACGACGTCTACAGCCGCGAAGCCATCACTCCCATGGTGGCGGCCATCCGCGCCGGCCGCGCCGACGAGGCCGGCCGCCTCAACCTGGACAAGGTCACGCCGCTGGGCATCACCTTCACCCAGGCCATCCAGAAATACGCCGACTATGCCGACCGCGTGGGCCAGCAAGTGGCGCACGACGCCTCCTCCCGCATCGGCGGCGCGATCGGCCTGCTCGTGGGCGTGCTGGTGGTCGTGGCTTTCATCGTCGTCTGCCTGTATGCCCTTTTCACGCGCTCGGTCTTCCGTCCGCTGCGCGAGGCGGGCAGCCTGTTCGACCGCATCGCCGGCGGCGATCTCACCAACCACATCCCGCAGCGCGGCAACAACGAAATCGGCGTGCTGTACGCGGCCGTCAAGCGCATGCAGGACAGCCTGTCGCGCACCGTGTCGGCCGTGCGCGAGGGGGTAGAGGAAATCCACACGGGCGCGCGTGAAATCGCCGCCGGCAACATCGACCTGTCGTCGCGCACCGAAGAGCAGGCTGCCTCGCTGGAAGAAACCGCCGCCAGCATGGACGAGCTCGCCTCCACCGTGAAAAACAATGCCGACAGTTCGCGCAATGCCGCGCAACTGGCCGAGGCCGCCTCCGACGTGGCGGCGCGCGGCGGCCGCGCCGTGGGCGAAGTGGTGGGCACCATGCGCGCCATCGCGGACAGCTCCAACCGTATCGCCGACATCGTGGGCGTGATCGACGGCATCGCCTTCCAGACCAACATCCTGGCGCTCAATGCCGCCGTAGAGGCGGCGCGCGCGGGCGAACAGGGCAAGGGCTTTGCCGTGGTCGCGAGCGAAGTCCGCGCGCTGGCGCAGCGCAGCGGCCAGGCCGCCAAGGAAATCAAGACCCTCATCGACGACTCGGTGCAAAAAGTATCGGTGGGCTCGGAGCAGGTCGAATCGGCCGGCGCCACCATGCAGGAAATCGTCAGCTCCGTGCGCCGCGTCACCGGCATCATCAGCGAGATATCCAGCGCGTCCGACGAGCAGTCGCGCGGCATCGAACAGGTGAACCAGGCCGTCTCCCAGATGGACGGCGTTACCCAGCAGAACGCCGCCCTGGTGGAACAGGCCGCAGCCTCGGCCGCCTCGCTGGAAGCCCAGGCCCAGAAACTGCGCGAAGCCGTGGCCGTCTTCAGGCTCGGCAGCGGACGTGTCATCGAGGCCGATGCGCCCGCGCTGGCGCGCGGCGAGCCGGCGCTGATCGGGGCCTGATGCGGGGAGGGCGGTGTGTCGCCGCCCTCCCGCCCCGGAAAGGGACACATCCGCCGGCAGGGCGTCCCGCGGCGCGCGGGCAGGCATAAAATAGTAGTTTGTCCACCCTCCCAGTCCAGGACCCCGCGCCATGAACGCCCGACTTCCCGACGACGCCCTGCCGCCCACGCTCGATCCCAAGGCTCTGCAAGCTTTCGTGGACGACAAATGGGACCGCGAAATCATTCCCGCGCTTACCGACTACATCGCCATACCGGCCAAGAGCCCTGCGTTCGACGCGGACTGGGAGAAAAACGCCTATATCGACCGTGTGGTGCGCGACGCGGCGCAATGGGTGGAGGCGCAGAAAGTCGCCGGCCTCAAACTCGAAGTCGTGCGCCTGCCGGGCCGCACGCCGGTCATCTTCTTCGACGCGCCCGCCACGCGCAGCGACAACGGCGACACCGTGCTGCTCTACGGCCACCTCGACAAGCAGCCCGAGTTCTCGGGCTGGCGCGCCGGCCTCGGTCCCTGGACGCCCAAGTACGAAGACGGCAAGCTCTACGGACGGGGCGGCGCCGACGACGGCTACGCCATCTATGCCTCGCTCACCGCCATCATGGCGCTGGACAAGCAGGGCATTCCGCGTCCGCGCTGCGTGGGCATCGTGGAAACCTGTGAAGAATCGGGCAGCTACGACCTGCTGCCGTACGTCGACGCCTTGCGCGACCGCCTGGGCAATGTGGCGCTGGTGGTCTGCCTGGATTCCGGCGCGGGCAACTACGACCAGCTCTGGATGACTACGTCGCTGCGCGGCATGGTGGCGGGCACGCTGGAGGTCCAGGTGCTGGACGAGGGCGTGCACTCGGGCGACTCCAGCGGCGTGGTGCCGTCCAGCTTCCGCATCCTGCGCCATCTGCTGGACCGCCTCGAAGACAGCGCCACGGGCCGCCTGCTGCCGCGGAGCCTGCATTGCGAGATTCCCGCCGAGCGCATCGAACAGGTGCGCGACACCGCGCGCATCCTGGGCGACGAAGTCTGGCGGCGCTTCCCCTGGAGCTGCGGCGCCGACGGCGGCTTCGTGCTGCCCATGACCACCGAGCCCGAAGAGGCGCTGCTGAACCGCACGTGGCGGCCCACGCTGTCGGTCACCGGCGCCGAGGGCCTGCCGCCGCTTTCCAGCGCCGGCAACGTGCTGCGTCCGCGCACGGCCTTCAAGCTTTCGCTGCGCTTGCCGCCGCTGGTCGACGCCGTGGCCGCTTCGCAGGAAATCAAGGCCCTGCTCGAAGCCGACACGCCATACAACGCCAAGGTGGTCTTCAAGGCCAACGAGGGCGCGGCCACCGGCTGGAACGCCCCGGCCTCGCAGCCCTGGCTGACCCAGGCCCTGGACGCCGCCTCGCAAGCCTACTACGGCGCGCCTTGCGGCTACATCGGCCAGGGCGGCACGATTCCGCTTATGAGCATCCTGCAGAAGGGTTTCCCCAAGGCGCAGTTCATGGTCTGCGGCGTGCTGGGTCCGCGCTCCAATGCGCACGGCCCCAACGAATTCCTGCACGTGCCCTACGGCAAGAAGCTCACCGCCGCCGTGGCCCAGACCATGGCCGCCATGCCGGCGGCCTGACCGCAAACCTCACCCGTTCCGGCGCAGGCCGTTCGCCACGGCCGCGCCGCCGTGGCGGCCCGGCCATGCCATTTCAGCTATGTCTTCTCCGCGGACCCTTCTTTCATGATTTCCACCTCCGACGCCTATGATCACGTGCTGGAAGAAACCCGCCACTGGGTGACGGCGGCGGTCATCGGGCTGAATCTCTGTCCCTTCGCCAAGGCGGTGCAGGTCAAGGAGCAGATTCGCTATGCCGTCAGCGACGCGACTGACGAGGAGAGCGTGCTGGCCGATCTGCAGACCGAGCTGGCCCTGCTGGCCGAAGCCGACCCGCAGCGGATCGATACCACGCTGCTCATCCTGCCAGACGCCCTCGACGACTTCCTGGACTTCAACGATTTCGAGGCCCGGGCCGAGCGCCTGCTCAAGCGCATGGGGCTGGAAGGCGAACTGCAGGTCGCTACCTTCCACCCCGACTTCCAGTTCGCCGGCACCGAGCCGGACGACATCGAAAACTGCACCAACCGCTCGCCATACCCCATCCTGCACCTGCTGCGCGAAGCGAGCATCGACCGTGCCGTGGAAGCGTTTCCCGACGCCGCGGAGATCTATGAGAAGAACATCGACACGATGCGCCGCCTCGGCCTGGACGGTTGGAAGAAGCTGATGGCCGGGCAATAGCCCGGCGGCCTCATCGGGTGAGGCTGATGAAATAGATCTTCTTCACGTAGCGGTCCACTTCCCAGCGGCCGGCGTATCCCTCGGGCATGACGAACGCGTCGCCCGCCGCCAGCTCGTGCACGGCGCCGTCCGGATCGACCAGGCGGCATCCGCCGTCGACGATGTAGCCGAACTCGATATAGCCGGCGTTGTCGGCCTGGAAGGCGCCCGCGGTGCTTTCCCACACGCCGGCGCGCGCCTTCGGATGATCGAACGCCTTGACGCTGAGAAACGAGGCGTCGCCGGTCAGCGGTTGCTTGGGTTTGCCGGGAACCGGATCGACCATCGGGCCGCCGTCGAAGCGGATCAGTCGCGCATTGTTGTCGGGCACTGCATGCTCTCCATGAAACAGGAAAAAAAGGGGTTATGCGAAGCGCGACAGACGGAAGGCGGCGGGGTCCACGGCAGGCGTCCTGCCCAGGACCAGCTCGCTCATCAGCTCGCCGGCGGCGGGGCCGATGCCAAAGCCGTGGCCCGAGAATCCGGACGCCAGGAAGAACCCCGGCACGCTCTCGACCGCGGACATCACGGGCAGGGCGTCGGGGGTGACGTCGATCATTCCGGCCCAGGCGGCGGCGACCCGGGCCGGCGCGAAGGCGGGAAAGGCCGCCTTGAGCTTTTCCAGGGCCGTGGAAATGGCAGCCATGCCGGGCCGCGGGTCGAGGATCCGGTGCTGCTCGAAAGGCGTGGGCGCGTCCAGCGCGAAGCGCCGCGGCATCGCCAGCTCTTCGAAGAAGCGCCGGCCCACCCGCAGCTTCAGGTACTTGCGCTCCGCCATCCAGGCAGGCAGGAACTGGCGCATGAGGCGGATGCTGTCGGGCGTCAGGTCGGCCGTGGAGGCGCCGAGCTGCGAAACCGTATAGCCGCCGTCGGCGCGCTTGCGGCAGGTGAAATCGCCGCCATTGATGGCCAGGTCCATGCCGGTGTCGAGCGGCGTGGTGCGCAGCACGGACGCGTGCACCTTGAGCTGCGGGAACGACACGCCGCTGTTGCCGCAGAAAAGCCGCGACCAGGCGCCGCCCGCCAGCACGGCCGCCGCTGCGCCCACCGTGCCGCGCTCGGTGACGACGCCGCCGACCTTGCCGGCGGCCACGTCCAGGCCACGCACCGCGCAGCTCTCGAAAATCAGGCAGCCCGCCGCGCGCGCCAGGCCGGCGATGGCCGCCGTCGCCAGCTGCGGTTCGGCCACGCCGTCCTCGGGGTTGTAGAGCGCGCCGGCCCAGTCGCGCGCGCTCTGCGCGCCGAGCAGGGCGGGCAGGCCCGCCGCATCCACCAGCCGGGCGGGCACCGCATAGGGACGGGCGGCTTCCAGCCATTTGGCGTGGCTCTGCATGTCTGCGGCGTTGCGGCCCAGGTAGGCGAGGCCGCGCTGCCGGTACCCTACGTCGGCCTGTTGCTGCAATGCGCGCCACAGAACGTTGGCGCGCAGCGCCAGCGGCAGTTCGCGGTGGTCGCGCCCGACCGAGCGGATCCAGCCCCAGTTGCGCGACGACTGTTCGCCCGCGATCGCGCCTTTCTCGAAAACAGCGACGCGCAGACCCGCGCGGGCCAGGAACCAGGCGGTGCTGATGCCGATGATGCCGCCGCCGATGACCGCGACGTCGACTTGGGAGGGTAAGCGGGTGTCCATGAAGCGCAAGCGTGTAAAAAAAGGTTGTCGGAAGTTCAGCGGACCCGGGCGCGCACGCTCGCCAGCGCGACGATGGCGACAAGGCCGATCGCGATCAGGTAGTAGGCGGGCGACATGATCGTGCCGGTGCGGGTCACCAGGAAGCCCACCACCACCGGCGTGATGCCGCCGAAGAAGGTCTGCGAAGCCACGTAGGCGATCGACACGCCGGTGGTGCGGCAGGAAGTCGGAAACAGCTGCGCCAGGAGCGAGCCGACCGGCGCGAAATAGAAGCTGTAGAACACCAGCGACATCAGGCACTGGAACAGCACCAGCGAGCCGAACGACGGCGTGCCCGTCAGCACCCTGAAGGTGGGCACGATGACGATCAGCCCCAGCACCAGCGCGCAGGCCATGGTCTTGACCGCGCCGTAGCGGTCGGCGGCCAGCCCGCCCAGCATCGGCAGGAAGGTGCACACCAGGCCGCTGCAGATCGACGCCACGAACGCGTCGTCCTTGGAAATGCCCAGGTTGTTGATCGCAAAGGTCGGCATATAGATGTTGAGGTAACTGGCCACGTTACCGGCCGCCACGATCAGCGCGCCCAGCAGCAGATAGCGCTTGTGCAGGCGGAACGTCTCGCGCAGCGGCGCGGCGCGCTGCGCTTTCTCGTCGTCGAACTCGGGCGTCTCGTCGATCTTGAAACGGATGTAGAGGGCGACCGGGCCGATCAGGCAGCCGAACACGAAGGGCAGGCGCCATCCCCAGCTGTCGACCTGCTCCTGGGTCAGGTAGTGGTTGATGAAATACGCGAACAGCGCGGACACGACCAGGGCCAGCCCGGTGGTGGAGAACTGCAGGCTGGCCAGGAACGCCTTGAGCTTCGGATTCTGCTCGGTGAGGTAGGAATTCGCCGTGCCGAACTCGCCGCCCGCCGAAAAGCCCTGCAGCAGGCGGCCCGCCACCAGCGCGACCGGCGCCAGGGCGCCGATGGTCGCGTAGGTGGGAATGAGCGCCATCAGCGCGGTGCCGATCAGCATCAGCGTGGCGGTCAGGGAGAGGGCGGCCTTGCGCCCCTTCTTGTCGGCGTAGATGCCCAGCAGGACGGCGCCCACCGGCCGGATCAGGTACGAACTCGCGAAGGTCAGGAAACTGAACAGCAGCGCGGTCTGCGGATCGTCGGCCGGAAAGAACAGCCGCGAGATCGGCAGCGCGAACAGCGCATAGACCAGCAGGTCATACCACTCGAAGAAGGCGCCGATATTGGCGGCCACGATGTCGCGCAGCTTGCCTTTGCGCGCGGGAACGCGCGCCGCACGCACGCCGATCGATGCTGAGGAGGAATTCATTGCGTGTTTTCCCTTGCGAGGCCGCCTGCCGGCCTTTCATTTGGTATGTGTCGGAATGCGTAGAAGAAACCGGGGGAGAAGGGCTCAGACGTAGAAGTGGGTGCTGTTGATGACCAAGAAAACGGTCTTCTGGTCCCAGCCGTTCTGCCAGCGGTACGGATGGCTGCCGGAAAAGCCGTAGCTGTCGCCGGCCTCCAGCAGGAAGGATTTGTCGTCGACGTAGACCTGCAGCCTGCCGGACAGCACGTATCCGATCTTGTCGCTGGCCTGCACCAGGAAACCGGGGTCGGAGGCGGCGCCCGGCTCCAGTTCCATCAGGAAACCTTCCAGCGTGGCGCAACTGCCGGGCGTGATGCGGTACTTGGTGACGCCGTTGTTGCCCAGCTTCAGCGGTTTGCGCGTGGAGGCCCGCACCGTGAATTCGTTCTGCTCGTCAGTGGCCGCGCCGCCCGCGGCGGGAGCCAGCAGGCTGGCGCCGTCTATGCCCAGGGCGTGGCAGATCGCGCGCAGGCTGCGGATGGAAGGGGAGCTGACGCCGCGCTCGACCTGGCTGATGAGCGCGATGGACATCTCGGTGCGCTCGGCCACGTCCTTCAGTTTCAGTCCCCGCTGCAGCCGCGCCGCTCGCAGGCGTTCTCCCAGGGCCTTGTCGTGGTCGTCGGCGGAAGCCGGGGCGTTTTCCAGGCTGTCGGTTTTCATGAAATCCGTCTTTATTTTTCAATCACACTTCAAAAATATTAAGTAGATTTCACTTTGGCCACAATATTGGCTCGGGTATACCCCTAGAAATCGCTTGGGCGCCCGATGGCCGCCTCTTCGGTAGCCGCCTCTTTTCCGAGCGCGAGGCGGCTGGCCGCCGCCCGCCACGGCACAACATTTTCCAAAGCTTGGTAACCCGCGCCGGCGCCGCCGGCGGCTATCGTCGATGTATCGCACATCCCTCGAGCCGGGCAGTCCGCCGGCGGGCCGGGTTCCACATCGATTGGAGAAGCAGAATGGCCAGCAAGAACACGATCTGCGTCTGGTACGATCGCGACGCCCTGGACGCCGCGCAGTTTTATGCCCGGACATTTCCCGACAGCGCCGTGGGCAGGGTCTTGCGCTCGCCCGGCGACTATCCGTCCGGCAAACAGGGCGACGTACTGACGGTGGAATTCACCGTGGCCGGCATTCCCTGCGTGGGCCTGAACGGCGGCCCGTCGGTCAAGCACACCGAAGCCTTTTCCTTCCAGATCTCCACCGAAGACCAGGCCGAAACCGACAGGCTGTGGAACGCCATCGTCGGTAACGGCGGCCAGGAAATCGGATGCGGCTGGTGCCGGGACAGATGGGGCGTGTTCTGGCAGATCACGCCGCGCGTGCTGCTGGAAGCGATCGCGGATCCCGACGCCGCCGCGGCCAAGCGCGCTTTCGAGGCGATGATGACCATGCGCAAGATCGACGTCGCCGCGATCGAGGCCGCGCGGCGCGGGTGAGGGGGCGGGGCCTCGTGCGGCTGGCGGCCCTTGCGGCGGAACGGGCCGCCGCCGGGGTTCATCCCCTGTCCGGCAGCAGGTTCAGGCCCGTGCGCCGCACGAATTCGTCGTAGCTGATCGGGGGACCCGCCTTGGTGCCCGCGGCGTTCGCCTGCCAGTGCACCCAGGAGCGGTGCGTGGTGGCGTCGTACACCACCTTGTACAGATAGCTGGGCACGGCCACGCCCGAGCCTATCGTCCTGGGCTTGCCGGCATACACCGGCCCCGTGAACACGTACACGTCGCCCGCCGCGCGCATCACGTATTTCCGCGTGTCCTGCTCGATATGGCTCCACGCGCCGGCGTTGTGCGTCTGGTCCTGCGGCACCATGTTCGCCAGCGAAAAACTTTGCGCCATGGCCTGCGGCGTGGACATGTCTCCCGCCGGCGCCATGTGGCCGCGCGAATAACCCGAACCGCGGTAATCGTCGAGCTCGGCGCGCTCCGAGCGCGGCAGCCGCGCCTCGGCGTAGAACTTGTCCGTGCGGCGCAGTCCCTGCCCGTCGGCCAGCATCTTGCGGTTCAGCCGCTCGGCCACGAAAACCGGCGTCTTGGTCTGGCCGTCGTGCAGGATGGCGAACGCGGAGAAACAGATCTCGCGCAACTGCTGGCTGGCGGGAACCACGGGCGGGCGCGCGTCCGGAAAGAACTGCGGGCACTCCGCGAACATCGTATGGGCCAGCGGGCCCTTGGGCGTCGAGACCGGCACCGCGGCCGGCGTGGCGGCAGGCGCGGCGGCAGGCGTCCTGCCCGGCGCGGCGTGCTCCCGCGGCGGCCATCCCAGGCGCGCCAGCAGGTGCTCCAGCGAAACCGGAACCGGAACGGAAATCGAAGCCGGAATGCGCCATTGCGAATGCAGCATGTACGTCCCGGCGCCGAAACCCGCCAGCGACGAGAGGGCCAGCGCCCGCAGGAACCGCGTCACGCGTCCGGACGACCGGGCGCCCGTTCTGGTTTTTCTACTGTTAGCGGAACTTCTCTTCCGGGAGGCGGATGTCTTCGCTCGCGTCATGCTACCTGTGGACTGCTGACCGGCTGCGGCAGGCAGCCAATGTGGCCACGAATTGTAGATGAGAGACGAAATCGTCACATCGGGATCTGCGACGCCGCCATTCCCTGTGGAGCCGGTCCCTTCCCGCGCGCCTGCTTTTCCGTGTAGCCGATTTCAGCGAGATGGCCGCCAGGCCGCGCGCCGCGCCGCCTTCGGCCTGGATGCCACCCCCATCCGCGCATCTCGCGCCAGCGCAAGCGTGGCGAGTTTCGCCGAGATGGCCTCGAAATCTTCATCTGTCTGCGGCAGATACAGCCACTTTCCCAGGACCGGATGCGGCAGCAGGCCGGGGAGGTCGGCCGCCAGCGCCGCGTGGCGTTCTCTGGACGTGCATACCAGGACGCCGCTCCAGGGATCGCCGCGGTCGGCGACGACGAGGTACAGCACGTCGTCCAGGTAAGCCGCGTCGCAGCCGAACATTTTTCGACGTGCGTAGCCGGCGTCCCGTTCCAGCGTCTCAAGCACCCACAGAAGCGAGTTGGGGCGCGCAGGGCGCTGCTTCCGGGGCGGGGCGAACGGATCGGGCGGATGGCGCATGCGAGTGCTCAAGAACGCAAAGGACCGCGTTGCGATCCTTTGTCGATCTTCATTCCTGCGCCGCCTGCGGCAGGAAAAAACGGTCTTTCAACTCCTGCAGCCCGATACGCTCCAGCATCTCCGTCAGCCGCTCCGCGGGCTTGCGCCGCGGCAGGTTCTTGTACTGCGCGATGATGAGCTCGTTTTTCATCGAATGCTCCCAGCCCACCAGCTCGGTCACGCTGACCTGATAGCCATGCGCCTCAAGCTGCAGGCACCGCAGCACGTTGGTGATCTGGCTGCCGAATTCCCGCGTGTGCAGCGGATGCCGCCAGATCTCGGCCAGCGGGTCGGCCAGGGCCTTGGCCTTGTTCTTGCGCAGCACGGCGGCCACTTCGGCCTGGCAGCAGGGCACGACGACGATGTGCCTGGCTTTCTTTTTCAGCGCGAAGCGGATGGCGTCGTCGGTGGCGGTGTTGCAGGCGTGCAGGGCGGTGACGATGTCCACCGTCTTGGGCAGCTTGTCGGAGGCGATGGAGTCCGCCACCGACAGGTTGAGGAAAGACATGCCGGCAAAGCCCAGGCGTTTGGCCAGTTCTTCGGAGGATCTGACCAGTTCTTCGCGCGTTTCGATGCCGTAGATGCGCGAACCGCTTTTCGCGGCGTCGGGCTGTTCCTTGAAGAACAGGTCGTACAGGATGAAGCCCAGGTACGACTTGCCCGCGCCGTGGTCCACCAGGGTGACCGCGCCGCGCTGCTGCACGTCCTTGAGCAGCGGTTCAATGAACTGGAACAGGTGGTAGACCTGCTTCAGCTTGCGGCGGCTGTCCTGGTTCATCTTGCCGTCGCGGGTCAGGATGTGCAGGGCCTTGAGCAGTTCGATCGACTGGCCGGGGCGGATGTCGTGGGTTTTCTCGGGCATGGGGGCAAGGCAATGCGCCCCGCGTGGGCGGGGCGCTGGGAAAGGCGGAAAGCGTCAGTGTAGCGAAAGTGCGGGCGGTTTCCGCTTCCGGAAGGATTCAGGCCAGCGCGGGCGGCGCGACCGCGGCCCCTTCGATGCCGTGGCGGGCCAGCGCCTGGGCAACGAAGCCGCTGCGTTTCATGTTTTCCACGAACGCCGCCAGCACCCGGGCCGCCGCGCTGCCCCGTCCGCGCGGCAACCCCATGGCCTGGCGTACACAGCGCCGGCAGGCCGCGACATTTCTGCGAAGTGCAGCATGTGCCGGCGCTGGTCAGCATGGTGGAAGCGGGGTTGGGCGTCGGCGTCGTTCCGCGCCTGGCAATGCCGGACGACGGCCATGGCATGCTGGTCAGCATTCCGTTGCGCGACCCGGCGGTGAGCCGCACGATCGGCCTGATTCATCCGCGCGGCAAGGCGCTCAATCCGGTGGCAAGCCTGTTCTATGACCTGTTGGCGCAAAGGGTGGAAGCGCGCCAGAAATGACAGGCCGCAAAAGCGGCCTGTCCCGGGGGCTTCCGGCTCTGGCGGCAGGCCGCCTCAATCCCCCGGAAACACCGGCTCGCCCAGGTTCAGCATCAGCCGGTTAGCCCAGGCAAAGATCGCGTCCGAGTGCAGCAGGTCCAGGATCTCGGCCTCGTTCAGGCCGACGTCTTTCAGCGCCTGGACGCTGTCGGCGTTGACGGAGGCGGGCGCCTGGGTGATCTGGATGGAGAAGCGGGCGATCGCTTTTTCGCGTTCGGTGGTGCCGGCGGTGGCGGGGTCTTCGAAGACCTGGGCGATGACGTCGTTGCGCTTGGCGAGCTGTTCGAAGCGCTGGGCGTGCACGGAGGCGCAGTAGACGCAGCCGTTCACGCGCGACACCACGGTGGCGCCCAGTTCGCGTTCGGCGCGCGCCATGCCGCCCGGGGCATACATGATGGCGTTGAAGGCGGTGGAGCGCTGGCGCAGGATTTCGGGCTGGTGGACGAGGAACAGGTAGTAGTCCGAAACCTTGGCCTTGGGGTGGCTTTCTTCCAGTACGGCGATCTGTTCGGGCGTGGCCTTGTCCAGGTCCACCACGTCGAGCCAGGCCTTCCATTCCAGGGTTTCGTTGGTGAAGCCATGGGCCTTGATGACGGCGCCCAGGGTATTGCCCTGCGCGGCAGGCGCGGTGCAGGCGGGGGGCGGCGCGACGGCGGGGCCGCTGGGCCGGCTTTCCAGCGCCTTCATGGCGTTCAGGCCGGCGACCAGGCGAACCTGGTACGACAGGAAGGCGATGAGCTGCGAGAGCGTGACGACGGCGGGCGTGGACACGCCGGCGGCCGGCAGGGTCTTGAGCGCGGCCTCGTCGCCCTCGACAGGCTTCTCGATGAGCTTGCGCGTGAACTCCAGGATGGCCGCCAGGCGCGGGTCGGCGGCGTCCGCGGGTTTGCCGGATCCGGCGACGGCGATATCGGCGGCGCTGGCGCCGGCGTCGGCCAGGCGCTGGCGGTAGTGGGCGGCCAGTTCGGGCGCGGGCGTCAGGCGCGAGGCGTAGAGCGCGACGAGCAGGCGCTCGGCCAGCGTGAGGCCGGCAAGCGCGGGGTCGAAGAGGGCGTCGTAGCTGCCCTGGGTGGCGGCCGCGACCTTGTCGCGCTGGTGGCGGACGGCGTAGGTCCTGCTGTCGGGCTTCAGGCCGGCGATCTGGTCCACCAGGTCGCGGGCAGCGTCGTACACGATGGGTTGCTGTGCCATGTTAGAGAATCTCCTGAGGTGTCGTTCAGCCGGCGGCATGGCCGGCAGGGGCGGCCTGCGCGCCGCCGGCGCGGGCCTTGACCGCCGCGTCCAGGAACTCGCGCACGCCTTCCCAGGACTCCTCGTCCGCGCGCGCATTGTCCCGGGGGTTGCCGCCGCTGGTGCTGATCTTGCCGGACACGGGGTGGGCGTAGACGAGCTGGGTGGTGGGCACGTAGGGAAACAGAATGGCGTGACCGCCGTTCTGATAGTCCAGCCATCGCACCGGATACGGGTGTCGCACTTCTTCCAGCTTGTCGCGCACCATCCTCGAGTAGAGGCTCGACGGCCAGGAGCCGTCGTCGGTGGCCGAGAGCAGCATGACCGGGCCCCGGATGTTCTCCACCTTGATGCGGGCGCGGGCCACGGCGTCGGGATCCCGCAGCGCGGTGAGAATGGCGCGTTCGTGGCGGTGCGGGGCGGGGCCTTCGTCAAAGGGCGCCCAGGTGGCGGTGCGGTTGTTTTCCCAGACGTGGGGCAGGGGCTTGCCGCCCAGGAGCCAGGTCGGGCCCTCGCGGCCGAGCCTGGGGTCGCAGGCGTTCTGCGCGCTGTGCACCACCGCGCCCGGCACATAGGCCACCACGGCCGAGACTTCGTCGGGGAAGGTCGCGCCCAGCAACAGCACCAGTTCGCCGCCGCGCGACTGGCCGCTCACCGCCACGAAGTCGTGCAGCGGGCGCACCTTCTTGCGCAGCCAGCGCAGGCCGGTCTGGAAATACTCCAGCGGCGTGTTGGAAATGTAGTCCGACAGGCCGGGCGCCTTGAAATACGCCAGGGCGAAGGCGGCGTAGCCCCGCGATGCATAGAGCGCGGCGCGCGGTTCGTTGATGCCGCCGCCCGAGCCGTTGAGGATCATTACCGCGGGATGCGGGCCGGGGCCGGGCGGCAGGTACAGCGTGCCGACCAGGCCTTCTTCACGCACGTCCTGGCGCGTGACGCCGTCGGCGGCCAGGCGCTGGACGAAGCTGGCGCGGGCTTGCGCGCCGGCGGCGCGCACGATCACCTCGGTAACCAGCGGTTCGGCGACGGGATGGTTGAACAGCTCCCGGCTGGGCGGATCCACGGGGGACTGGGACCAGACCAGACCCATGGGCGAGAGGCCGGCGTAGTCGCCGGAGACCGGCGCGTCGCGGGTGAGGTCCACGCTGCCGTCCTCACCCGCCGCGTAGGCGGCATGGCTTTGCCACAGCACGCCGTTGCGGCGGGTGAGGGCGGTGATCTCCACCGTCTGGCCGGGCGCGACGTGTTCCACCCGGATGTGGCGCGGCACGTCGATCAGGGCGTCCGGCGGCGTAATGGAAAGGGTAGGCGCCATGGCGTTACTTGCCCGAGTCCTTGGTCACCATCATGGCGGCCGTGCGGTCGCTGGTCAGCGGGGTGACCTTCAGGCCTTTCCTGGCGGCCCAGATGTTCTTGTAGTGGTACAGCGGAATAATGCCCACGTCGTCCGACACGGTCTTGGCGGCGGCGCGCATGATGGCTTCGCGTTTCTCGGGATCGAACTCGGAAGTGGCCTGCTCCAGCGCCTGGTCCAGCGCCTTGCTGCTGTAGTGGCCCCAATTGGAGGCGCCCAGGCCCTTCTTGGTGTCCACGGTGGCCAGGATGTTGACCATGGCGTAGGTGCCTTCGCCGGTGCCGTTGCCCCAGGCCAGCATGCTCATGGCGTATTCGTTCTTGTTGGCGCGGCCCGAGTACACCGCCCAGGGCACCACTTCCACCTTGGTCTTCACGCCGATGCGCGACCAGAACTGCGCCACCGCCTGCGCCGTTTCCGGACCCTGCGGATAGCGGTCGTTGGGAACGTGCATGGTCAGGTTGAAGCCGTCGGGGTAGCCGGCCTCGGCCAGCAGCTTCTTGGCGCGCTCGGCGTCGTAGGGAACGTTCTTGATGTCGGGGTTGTAGCCGATGGTGCCTTCCGGCATCCACTGGTTGGCCTCGGTGGCGGCGTCGCGCAGGATGCGGTCCACGATGGCCTTGCGGTTGATGGCGAGGTTGAGCGCCTCGCGCACGCGCACGTCCAGCAGCGGGTTCTTGGGCAGCGGCTTGCCGGCGTTGTCGGTGATGTAGGGATTGGGCGCCGGGTTGAAGCTCGGCTGCAGCAGCATGACGCGCAGGCCGTTGTACGGGAAGACCGAGATGTTGGGCGATTGCTTGAGCTTGGCGAGGTCGGACACCGACACCTTGTCGATCACGTCCACGTCGCCGGCCAGCAGCGCCGCGGTGCGCGCGGCCGCATTGTTGATGTACCGGTAATTGACCTTTTCCCAGATCGGCTTGTCGCCCCAGTAGGCTTCGTTGCGCGTCATGAGGACGCGGTCGCCCGGCGTGTACGAAACGAACTTGTACGGGCCGGTGCCGATTACGGCCTTGCCCGAGTTGTAGTCTTCGGTGCTCGACTTCTCGCCGATGTGCTTGCTGACGATATGCACCGAAGCCAGGTTGAGCGGCAGGTCGGGGTTGGGCGCCTTGGTCTTGATGATGAGCGTGTGCGGATCCTTGGCCGTCATGCCGTCGATGGTGCGCAGGTAGCCGGCGAAGGTCGCCACGCTGCCCGGCACGGCGCGCGCGCGGGTGTAGGAGAAGATCACGTCTTCGGCGGTGAAGGGCGCGCCGTCCTGCCACTTCACGTTTTCGCGCAGCTTGAATTCCCAGGTGGTGTTGTCCAGCGGTTTCCAGCTCACGGCCAGGCCGGGCTGCAGCTTGTTCCACTTGTTCTCGATCAGCAGATCCCAGAAATGCAGGTCCACCGAACGGTCGCCCGCGTGGTTGTTGAGCTGCGGGTCCAGCGAGGAGAGCGGGTCGGCAAAGCCGATGGCGAGGTCGTCGGCGCTGGCGGCGGCGGAGACGCCGAAAAGGGCGGCGGCCAGGGTGGAGAGAATCAGGCGTTTCATGTCCGGAGTCCTTGGTAAGGGGGAACGTTCGTCGGAATGGTCCAGTTCAGGCCATGTCGTTGAGATGACAGGCCGACTGGTGGTTGATGGCGATTCCCTTCAGCGTGGGAACCTCGGTCTTGCAGCGCGGCATCGCATGCGGACATCGCGGGTGGAAATGGCAGCCGGCGGGCGGGTTGATCGGGCTGGGGATCTCGCCCTTGATGGCGGTAAAGGTCTTGTGGCGCGCCTTCAGGCTCGGGATCTCGGCCAGCAGCGCCTGGGTGTAGGGATGGTTGGGCCGGCGGAACACTTCCTCCACCGGCGCGCTCTCCACCACGCGGCCCAGGTACATGATGACCACGCGGTCCGACAGGTGCTCCACCACGCCCAGGTCGTGGCTGATGAAAAGATAGGTCAGGCCCAGCTCTTCGCGCAGGTCCATGAAGAGGTTCAGGATCTGCGCCTGGATGGACACGTCCAGCGCCGCCACGGCCTCGTCGCAGACCAGCATGTCGGGCTGCACGGCCAGGGCGCGCGCGATGCCGATGCGCTGGCGCTGGCCGCCGCTGAACTGATGCGGATAGCGCTGGCGCAGCGCGGGGTCGAGCCCGGCGCGCTCGAGCTGCGCGCTCACATAGTCGTCCAGCCCGGCGCGGTCCACCAGGCCGTGGATGCGCGCGGCTTCGCCCACGATCTCGTCCACGCGCAGGCGCGGGTTCAGGCTGGCGTAGGGGTCCTGGAACACCATCTGCACCTTCAGGCGCGCCTCGTGCGCCTGGGCCGGCGTCATCTGCGCCGCGCTGCGGCCGTTGACCAGCACATCGCCGTCGGAAGGCGCGAGCAGGCCCACGGCCATGCGGCCCAGCGTGGACTTGCCGCAGCCCGATTCGCCCACCAGGCCCACCACCTCGCCCGGGCGCACGGCCAGGTCCACGCCGTCCACGGCGCGGGTGATGGCGGGCGGACGGGCCAGGCCGAGTTTCTGCATGGCGCGGCCGGCCGCGCCCACCCGGCGTTCGCCGAAGCGCTTGCTGACCCGGCGCAGCTCGATGAGCGGCGTGGCCGCGTCTTGTCGGACCGCCGCCGTCATGCCGCCGCCTCCGCGAGGTTGAGGGCGGGATGGAAACAGCGCAGCCGGTGGCCGGGCAGCGGTTCGGTAATGCCGGGCGTCTGGCCACAGACGGCGGTTGCGCGGGGGCAGCGCGCCGCGAAGGCGCAGCCGGGCGGAAGCGCGAGCAGGTTGGGTGTCATGCCGGGAATCTGGCGCAGCCGCTGGCCGCGCCGGTTGTTGCTGGGCAGGCTGCCGATCAGGCCCGCCGTGTACGGATGCTGCGGACGGTCGAGCACGTCGTCGACGCTGCCGTGCTCCACGATGCGGCCGGCATACATCACGGCGACTTCGTCGGCCAGCCCGGCCACCACCGAAAGATCGTGCGTGATCCAGATGAGGCTGGTGCCGTGCCGCTGGGCGAGCTTCTGCACTTCGGAGAGGATCTGCGCCTGGATGGTTACGTCCAGCGCGGTGGTGGGCTCATCGGCGATGATGAGGTCGGGCCGGTGCAGCATGGCGATGGCGATCGCCACGCGCTGGCGCATGCCGCCGGACAGTTGGTGCGGATAGGCGCGCAGCCGCTCCTCGGGGCTGGGAATGCCCATCATGCCCAGCGTGTCGCGCGCGAGTTCGCGCGCCTGCGAGCGGCTCATCTTGCTGTGGGCCAGCACGGTCTCGATCATCTGCACGTCCACGCGCAGGACCGGATTGAGCGTCATCATCGGATCCTGGAAGATCATGGCGATGCGGTTGCCCTGCAGCTTGCGCAGTTCGCGCGCGGGCAGCTTGGCCAGGTCGCGGCCCTGGAACAGCACTTCGCCGCCCACGATGCGGCCGGGCGGGTCCACCAGCCCCATGATGGAAAAGCCGGTGACCGACTTGCCCGATCCGGACTCGCCCACCAGGCCGAGGATCTTGCCGCGCTCCAGGGTGAACGACACGCCGTCCACGGCCGGCAGCACGCCGGCCCGGGTATGGAAATGCGTGCGCAGATCGCGGACCTGCAGCGTGGCCGGCGCGTGCTGCGCGGGAGAGGCCGCGTTCATTTGTGGGTCCTCGGGTTGAGCACGTCGCGCAGGCGGTCGCCTACCAGGTTGATCGCCACGATGGTGACCAGCAGCGTCATGCCGGGGTAGAAGCTGATCCAGTACTCGCCGGAAAGCATGAACTGGAACCCGTTGGAGATGAGCAGGCCGAGCGAGGGCTCGCTGATGGGCACGCCCAGCCCCAGGAAGCTCAGCGTGGCTTCCAGCGTGATGGCGCGCGCGATCTGCAGCGTGCCGATCACGATGAGCGGCGGCAGGCAGTTGGGCAGGATGTGCTTGAGCATGATGCGCCACGTGGGAATGTCCAGGCAGCGCGCCGCCTCCACGTACTCGCGGCGCCGTTCCACCAGCGCCTGGCCGCGCGCCGTGCGCGCGTAATAGGCCCATTCCAGCAGCACCAGCGTGAGCACCACGTTGCCCACGCCCTTGCCCAGGTAGGCCAGGATCATCATCGCCACCAGGATCGACGGAAAAGACAGCAGCAGGTCCACCAGCCGCATGAGCAAGGCGTCCACCTTGCCGCCCGCGTAGGCCGCGAGCAGCCCCAGCAGCGTGCCCACCACTCCGGCGATGAGGGCAGAGCCCACGCCCACCATCAGGCTGATGCGCAGGCCGTACAGAATGCCCGAATACAGGTCGCGGCCCTGGCCGTCCGTGCCCAGCCAGTAGTGGAACGTCTCCATGCCGTTCATGGAGCCCGGCGGCAGGCGCGCGTCCAGCACGTCGATCTGCATCAGGTCGTAGGGATTCTGCGGCGTGATCCACGGCGCCAGCGCCGCCGCCAGCACGAGAAGCACCGTCAGCGCCAGGCCCAGCACGGCCGTTTTGGAAGACAGGAATTCCTGCAGGTTGCGGCGCCAGGGCGACTCGCGCCGCAGCGCGGGCGCGGCGGGCGGCAGGGAAAGCGCTGCGCCGTTTTCGGGGGGGCGGGCCGGAGTCATGCCGTCGCCTCCAGCCGCACCCGGGGGTCCAGCACCTTGTACAGAATGTCCACGATCAGGTTGAGCGTGACGAACATGAAAACCACCACCATGAGATACGCCACGATGACCGGGCGGTCCAGCGAATTCAGGCTGTCCAGGATCAGCTTGCCCGCGCCCGGCCAGGCGAAAATGCTTTCCGTGATGACGGCGAAGGCGATGGTCGAGCCCAGCTCCAGGCCCAGCACCGTCACCAGGGGGATCATGGTGTTGCGCAGCACGTGCACACAGACCACGCGCCAGGGCGACAGCCCTTTGGCGCGGGCAAAGCGCACGAAGTCCATGGGCAGCACGTCGCGCACGCCGGCCCGCGTCAGGCGGATCACCAGCGAAATCTTGAAGAGCGACAGGTTGAGCGCCGGCAGGATCAGGTGGCGCCAGCCGTCGGCGGTGAGCCAGGACCATTGCAGCCCGAGAAGCTCCACCGTCTGGCCGCGCCCGCTGGCCGGCAGCCAGCCCAGGTGCACGCTGAACGTCATGATGAGCATCAGCGCGATCCAGAACGTGGGCAGCGAAAAGCCCACGATGCTGCCCGCCATGACCAGCTTCGAGAACCGGCTGTCTGGATAGAGCCCCGCCAGCAGGCCCAGCGGCAGCCCGATGACGATGGCCAGCAGCATGGCGGCGATGGCGAGCTCGAACGTGGCCGGCAGGCGCTGGATCACCAGCTCCACCGCCGGGATGTTGTAGACGAAGCTGTTGCCCAGGTTGCCGTGCAGCGCGCCATTGAGAAAGGCCAGGTATTGCCGCCACAGCGGCTGGTCCAGACCCAGCTCGGCGATGATGCGTGCGCGGTCCACCTGGTCCACGTCCTGCCCGATCAGGATGTCCACGGGGTTGCCGATGGCGTGCAGCCCCACGAACACGATGAGCGTCATGAGCAGCACGACCACGGCCGCCTGCCCGATGCGCCGGATCAGCCAGCCCGTCATTGCGCGGTCTCCGCCTGCGGAGCGGGGGCGGGCGTCCATTCGTCGCCGAACACCTCCGGCTCGCTGAACGCCACCATGTTGGCGTAGTGCGCCTCCACGTCCTCGCGGTAGAACAAGGCTGCGATGCCTTGCGCCAGCCGCTTGGCGCCGTCGCTGATGGCGGGTATGTCGCCCGACACCGTGCCGTGCGTGAGCGCCGCGGGGTAGGAGAAGCAGTGCACGCGGTCCAGCCCCGGACAGGCGCCCGGGGTTTTCTCCTGCAGCTCGAACGCCGGCCCCAGGTCGGGAGAATCGTGCAGCTCCTGGTCTTCCTCGCCGGGCCCGGGCGTGTAGCGGTCGCCCCAGGCGCGCACGTGGGGAGCGAGCGCGGCGAACTCCGGCCTGGCGTTCCAGTCGATGCGAAAACCCGTGGAGAAAACCAGGAAATCGAGCACGAAAACGCCCTTGGGCGTCGCCACGCGGATCTCGTCGCCCGACATGGAAACATCCAGGATGCCGCAGCCCAGGTTGAAGCGCGCGTTGGGATGGCGCGAAACGCGCAGCGTGCTGCCGCGCGGCGGCGGCACCTGCTGCACGTTGATGTAATGGCGGATGCGCCATTTCCATTCGTCCGGCAGGCTCAGGTGCCCGTGCGTCAGGCCGGGATTGCCCGCGCCCTTGCCCTTGTTGACGCGGGGAATGTCGGCGCGCCGGATCAGCAGGTCCACGCTGGCCGCGCCGGCTTCCAGGGCGGTGGCCGCGCTGTCCATGGCCGAGGCCCCCGCGCCCACCACGCCGACGCGCTTGCCCGCCAGGTTGCCGTAATCCATGACGTCGGACGAGTGCGCCCAGCGATTGCGCGGCAGCTTGCGCGCGAAGTCCGGCACGTACGCGCCGCCCAGCCCGTCGCGGCCGGTGGCCAGCACCACGCGGCGCGCCAGCACCGTGCGCGCGCCCTCCGGCGCGGCCACGTCCAGCCGCACCAGGCCGTCGGCGCGCGGCGCCACCGCGGTTACGCGGTGCTCGTTGCGCACGTCCAGTTCCAGCACGCGGCGGTACCAGCGCAGGTAGTCCATCCATTGCAGGCGCGGAATCTTGTCCAGCGCCTCCCAGGCCCGCAGCCCGAACTGCGCCTCGAACCAGGCGCGGAAGGTCAGCGCCGGCAGGCCCAGGGCCGGGCCCGTGAGCTGCTTGGGTGAACGCAGGGTTTCCATGCGGGCCGTCGTGGCCCAAGGGCCTTCGTAGCCTTGCGGCGCCTGGTCGAAAATCACGGCGCGCACGCCCAGGTGCCGCAGCGACGCGGCCGCGGCCAGCCCCGCCATCCCGCCGCCGATGATGGCGACCTCCAGCACCGGCTCGCCATTCTCCAGGCGGGGCACGACCCAGTTCTTCGCGGGGAGTTCCAGCCAGGCCAGATCCTGGCGCAGGCGCGCCTCCAGCGCGTCCAGGCCATGGGGCGGGGCAGCTACGGGCAGATTCATGATTGAGCGGTTTCCGTGACAGCGGCGTCGTCGCCGTAGAGCGTGTTCAGCAGCGCGCCGTGCGCGCCGGCGTCGTGCAGCACGAAGCCCGGCAGCAGATCGGCGGCGGCGCGCGCCAGGGCGTCGACCATGGCCTGGCAGGCCGTGGACAGCGCCTGCGACGGCGGCGTGATGACGCCGAAGAAAAAGGGAATGTCGAGATCGATGGGGCGGATGGCGACGCCGGGCATCGGCACGCCGTAGGCGGTAACGGGCTCCAGCACGGCCACGCCCAGCCCGGCGCGCACGGCGGCCAGCGCATTCACCGTGGAATTGGTTTCTATCGTGGCCGGTCCCGGCTTGTCCTGGGCCAGCGCGGCATCCAGGCGGCGGCGCAGCCGGAAGGGATTGGACATGGTGATAAGCCTGCGGCCCGCCAGGCAGGCGACCGGCACGACGCCCAGCCGGGCGGCGGGATCGTCTTCGGGCAGCGCCGCCACGCAGGCGGCCTGGCCGATCCAGTGCACCGTCAGGCCGCGGTGCTCCAGCGGCAGGCTGGTCGCGCCCAGTTGCGCCGCGCCGGTCAGCACGGCGTGCACCACGCGCTCGGGAGATGCGCTGCGCAGCTCCACCTGCCCCGGGCCGCCGTCCGACTCCAGCAGCCGGAGCGCCGCGGGCGCCAGCCCCGCCGCCAGCGCCGAAGTCGCCGCCAGCCGCAAGGGCTGCGCCTGGCCACGCGCGATCTGCGCGGCGCGTTCCCCGACATGACGCATGCCCGCCAGCGCCCGCTCCACGTCTTCGTAGAGCAGGAATCCCTGCTCGGTCGGCGTGACGCGCGGGCCGCTGCGCGTGAAGAGCGCATAGCCGATCTCGGCCTCCAGCTCCTGCAGCAGACGGCTGATCGCGGGCTGCGACCGGCCGAGCAGGCGTCCGGCGGCAGTCACGCTGCCGGTGGACATGACGGCTGCAAAGGCCTCGAGTTGACGTAATTCCATGGGGGCTGCTTTATATCAAGGACGAATTCTTGCGCAGTCAGTATGCGTCCTACAAATAATTAAAGGGCATAAGTAAATACCCTTGCCGGATTCGGAGACGCCCGTCGATGCGTTGGGCAGCGCGCCGCCGGTGCGCAGGACGTGCCGCGCCGCACGCGCGCCCGGACCGCCGCACGCCGGCGGGTATGCCGGCTGGGCGGCGCTGGTGGATGTTTCCGCGAGAAATGTGCAAGTTAGGACAGGGTTAGGGGAAATTCCCGGCCCATGGCCGAAAAACCGAGAATCGTCTTGTGGCTCCCCTGGGCTGTCCCAAAGAGAATCGAATAGGAATCATTCCTATCAAATTGGAGTCTCTTTGATGGCCCGTTATCTCGCTTCTTCAGCATTGCCGCCCAGCGCCACGCTGTTTTCCGCCATGGCTGCGGCAACCCTGGTGGCTCCCGCCCATGCCGACGGCGCCGCTTCAGGCCGCCACATCGTGCTCGATCCGGTCACCGTATCCGCCACGCCGGTGGAGGCCTACAAAACCGAGTCGTCCGGGTCGCCCAAATACGCCGTGCCGCTGCTCGACGTGCCACAGACCGTCACCGTGGTGCCGCGCGAGCTCATCGAAGAGCAGAACGCGCTCAGCCTGCGGCAGGTGCTGTCGAACGTGGCGGGCATCACGTTCAACGCGGGCGAGGGCGGCGGCGGTTCCGGCGATTCCTTCAACATCCGCGGCTTCGCGGCCAATACCAACTTGCAGGTCGACGGCCTGCGCGACAGCGCGCAAACATCGCGCTCCGACATGTTCAACCTCGAATCGGTCGAGGTCATCAAGGGCCCCAACTCCGTATTCGGCGGCGCCGGCACCACCGGCGGCTCGGTCAACATGATCAGCAAGGAAGCCCGCGCAGGCAGCTTCACGGAGCTGTCGACCGGCCTGGGCACCGACCGCTATCGCCGCATGACGCTGGACGCCAACCACGAGCTTCCGGGCTCCGACGGCTTCGGCGCGTTCCGCCTGAATCTCATGGGCCACCGCAGCGACGTGGCCGGCCGCGACGAAATCTACAAGCACCGCTGGGGCGTGGCGCCCTCGCTCTCCCTGGGCCTTACCGGCCCCACCCGCGTCACCCTGAGCTACTTCCACCAGCACGACCACAACCTGCCCGACTACGGCCTGCCGGCGCTGAAGGGGCAGAAGGCGCCCGGCGTGTCGCAGCATGCCTATTTCGGCTGGCGCAACCTCGACCGCGAGGAGATCGATTCCGACGCGGTCACGCTCAAGGTCACCCACGCCTTCAACGACCGCGCCAACCTGCAGAACCTCAGCCGCTACTCCCGCGTAGCGCGTGATACCGTCATCTCGGCCTCGCACGTCAATACCAAGGGCCTGCCGCCGGGCCGCTACAGGCCGGCGGGCCCGCAGGGCTACGGCCGCGATTCCGCCACCGACATGTGGGCCAACCAGACCAACCTCACCAGCCGGTTCGACACAGGCGGGCTGGGCCATACCCTGGTTTCGGGCTTCGAGTTCTCGCGCGAAACCTACGACCGCACCACGTATTCGTACAACATCAACCGCTATTTCCCGGCAGCGGGCTATGAGCTCTCCAACCCGCCGGGCTACTGGACGGGGCCCACCAGCAAGGCTTCCCTCGGCCGCCACCAGACCAGCATGGAGGTCAAGGCGCTCTATCTGTTTGACACCATCGCGCTGGCCCGTCAGGTCGATCTCAGCCTGGGCTTGCGATACGACTGGATCGACGCCTCGCTGCGCAGCGAGAGTTCCGCGGGCGCGGTCACCCGCGTCAAGGGCAATGAGCGTGCCCTGAGCAGCCGCGCCGGCATCATCTTCAAGCCCACCGACAACGGCCGCATCTACGCCTCCTACGGATCCTCGTTCAACCCGTCGGCCGAGCACCTCGTCACCACGGGATCCCAGTTCACCGCCGCCACCAGCGACCTCGATCCGGAAAAGAACCGGGCGTTCGAGCTGGGCACCAAGTGGGATGTGCTCGACAACCGGCTGGGCCTGGCGGCCGCCTTGTTCCAGGTCGAAAAGACCAACGCGCGCGAGCGCATGGCCGATGGTTCCTATGCGATGGCCGGCCGCCAGCGTACGCGCGGCCTGGAACTGAGCGCAACGGGCGCGATCACGCCGCAATGGAGCGTTTTCGCCAACTACACCTACGTGCAGAGCAAGACGCTGCGCTCCATTGCCTCTCCGGCTCGTGAAGGCAACCCGCTGGGCAACACGCCGCGCACGTCCTTCAATCTCTGGACCACGTACAAGCCCGTCGAATCGTGGACGGTCGGCTACGGCGCGCGCTTCGTGGGCACCCGCAACGTCACCGCGGAGGCCAATGGCAAGCTGTCCAAGTATCTGGTGCAGAGCGCCATGGTCGCCTACGACGTGGACAAGCACCTCAAGCTGCAGCTCAACGTGGACAACCTGATGGACAAGGCTTATGTGGAGCGGGTGCGTCAGGTGCTTGGCCAGGAGTCGCGCTCGTCGGCCATCGAATATGGCGACGGCCGGTCCGCCATGTTGAGCGCCACGTACAAGTTCTGATGGGAGCGCCAGCCGGCGCGCGCAGCGTGCCGGCTGGGTCAGCCGAACCGCATGCGCCTCTTGCCCAGCAGCGCCAGCGTGACATTGCGTCCCGCACGCATGAACGGGTAAAGCGTGGCCGACAGGCAGGGGCGCCGGAACACGGCGGCGTTGAATCTGTTGAAGAGATCGTCTTCGGTGCTGAGCAGCGCCAGGCGATGCATGCAGTCGGCCCCATAGTAGTCGCGGCCGTCCAGATGCAGCAGCATGCCCTGGTCGAGGTCGTAGCCCTGGGCTTTGTAGGCGGCAACCAGGTCGGGGTGGTCACGCATGTCCAGCAGCGCGACTTCTCCCACGGCCTTGCGCAATTGAACCAGGCGCACATAGTTCGAACAGAACGGGCAGTCGCCGTCGTAGAGCAGGAAATTGCGGGCGACAGGGTTCATGGCGCGGGCTCCCGACGGCAGTCAGCAGGCAGGCCGGTCAGTTGGATTCGCCATAGCCGAAGGGCCAGCGGCGACGCGCCGGTTCGGGCTTGGCTTGATCGTCTTGCACGGGCTGTTGCACAGGCTCTCCTTGTTTTTCTCTATGTCCCCGTAATTTTAGGGCGGACGATGTAACAGGATTGCAAGGGATCGTTAAGAACGTCTTACCCTTTCGAGGAAGCGGGGCCCGGACGCGCGGCGCTGCCGGGCGCCCGGGCTCGCGTCCGCGAGCATTTACGCCACATTGACAGGGATCTGGCGCGGCTGCGCTTTCTGCAGGCGCGGGATGTGCAGGCGCAATACGCCGTGCTTGAGATTCGCGCTGATCTTGTCCCTGTCCAGCTCCTGGCTCAGCGTGAAGGCGCGCCGGAACAGCGGCGCGCGCAGCTCGCCATGCACCAGCCGGATGTCCGCCGGCACTTCCACCGAAGCTTCGCCCTCGATCAGCAGCTCGTCGGCGTCGATGCTGATGTTCAGGCGGTCTTTCGATACGCCGGGCAGGTCGGCCAGCAGCGTGATGCCATTGGCGTCTTCGAATATGTCGACCGGCGGCAGCGTGACGGACCGCTTGGTGTTCTGGTTGCTTTGCGCCGTTTCGCCAGCGGGGGCGTTGACGGCGACTTCCGTTTGTTCATTCATGATCATGCTCCCTGTGCGTTGCGGTTACTGGACGGCGATCACGCGCGGCTGCGACGCTTCCTTGCGCTTGATCGACACCCTCAGGCAGCCATCGACATACCGTGCGCCGACCTGGTCGGGGTCGGCATCCTGCGGCAGCTCCACCACGCGCGTAAAAGAGCCGGAGGCGCGTTCGCGCGCATAGAACGTGGCGCCGGCAGGGGCCTCTTCGGCCTTGCGCTCGCCGCTGATGGTAAGCACGCCCTTGTCGATGGAAACCTTCAATGCCTCGGGCTCCACGCCCGGCATGAACGCAACGACCTCCACCGAGCCCGGGCACACGCCCACGTTGATGGGCGGAAAACCGGCCCGCGCCGAACCGCGCAGGGTGGAACGGGGACCCGCGCCGCGCAGCAGACGTTCCATCTGCTCCTGCATCGCATCGAAGGCCGAAGCGATGCCGCTATCGAAGAAAGGAAAAGTGGCCATCAATCGTCTCCCATGAAATCGGTGTAGCAGGGCTCGGGAGAGCCGCGCGGCGTTGCCGTCCTGGCTTGCCGTCCGCTACATCACAGATGTGGTTGCGATTGCGCCGCTTTCAAGACCCGCAGCGCAAGGCGGACGCTGCGCGCGCCCTTTGCTTGCCTGCGTTGCGGCGGTTTCAGGCCAGGTCTTCGCGTACTTGTGCATCGCGCCATGCGAGCCGCGTGGCGTAGGCCCGCACGTCTTCGGGCCAGGACTGGACATGTTCGGCAAAGGCTTGCGGGTCGTCCGCATACAGTGCGCGCACCGCCTCCTCGAAGCCAGGCAGATTGCCGGCCATGCTGGACATGTACCGGTACGCGGCCTCCTGCCGGCGGCGGCGGCGGTCGGCGGATTCGTTTTCTCGGCGCGCCTTCTCCACCAGTTTGCGCAGCGCCACCGAAGCGCCGCCCGGCTGGGCCGCCAGCCATTCCCAATGCCGGGGAAGCAGCGTCACCTCCCGGGCCACGACGCCGAGCTTGGGGCGGCCCCGGGCGCGGGCGGCGGCGGGGGCCGGCGCCAGATCGAGCGGCGGACGCTCTTCCGGCTCCACAGCGGGATGCCGGCGCACCACGTCGGCATCGGTGCCGCTCAGGTCGAGATCGATCTGCCGTCCGGTCGCGTCCTCGAACACGAGTATGGCGTCGGCGCTCCTGGGGGCGGCTGCCTTGACGGCCAGCGCCACGTCGGGTAGCGGACCCGCCGCCAGCAGGCGGTGTCCGACGAAAGCGGTATGGGTGGCGGGAAAAAGCGAATTCATCATGATGACTGCACCAGCACGATAATTTGATCCGGGTGATTTTTAGATATTATGACCCGGGTAAAATTAAACGTCAATAGCCGGTGCGCCAGCCGCGCATGCCAGGGCGCGCGCCGCGCGGGCCGGGAAAGGCGAGGCGGCGCGCAACCCTACCACGGATGCGGGCGACGTTTTTCGATTTCGCGCTTCCAGCCCGTTTCCCAGGCTTGTACACGCCGCAGCCAGCGCGCGATTGATTCGCCGGTGTGGCCGGGCATGGCGGCGGCGCGGTAATAAGGGCAGTCCCACAGGCGCAGCCCGTGCCGCGCGGCCTCGGCTCCGAGTTCTTGAATCTGCTTGTGCATCAGGCGCACCTCCAGGGCAAGCAAGCCCCAGTATCGCGGCCAGGCCACGCGGAAAACAATAGTGCGGCGGCACCGGCCGGGGTAGGGCGGACGGACCCCCGCCACGCCCGCGTCTGGCGCTGTCCTCCGCGGGGCCGGGCCGGTTTTCTCCCGCAAAAAACCTAGGGTTATACCTAGGCAAAACCCTCGGTCGGCGTATAATCTTGCTTTGCGCCCGGAGTTACCCATGCGTCTCGTTCAAAAAGCGCTCACCTTCGACGATGTGTTGTTGGTGCCTGCGTATTCCGAGGTGTTGCCGCGCGACACCTCCCTGGCCACGCGCCTCACTCGCAACATCAATCTCAACATCCCCCTCGTGTCCGCCGCCATGGACACCGTCACCGAATCCCGCCTGGCCATCGCCATGGCGCAAGAGGGCGGCATCGGGATCATCCACAAGAACCTCTCCGCCGACGCGCAGGCCCGTGAAGTCGCCCGCGTCAAGCGCCACGAGTTCGGCATCGTGATCGATCCGGTCACGGTCACTCCGCAAATGAAGGTGCGCGACGCCATCGCGCTGCAGCGCCAGCATGGCATCTCCGGCCTGCCGGTCGTCGAGGGCCGCAAAGTGGTCGGCATCGTCACCAACCGCGACCTGCGCTTCGAAGAAAACCTCGACCAGCCGCTGCGCAACGTCATGACGCCGCAGGAACGCCTGGTCACCATGCGCGAAGGCGCCACGCTGGACGAAGCCCAGGCCCTCATGCACAAGCACCGCCTGGAGCGCGTGCTCATCGTGAACGACGCGTTCGAGCTCCGCGGCCTGGCCACCGTGAAGGACATCGTCAAGAACACCGAGCACCCCGTGGCCTGCAAGGACGCGCAAGGCCAGCTGCGGGTGGGCGCGGCCGTCGGCGTGGGCGCCGGCACCGAAGAACGCGTCGAGAAGCTGGTCGCCGCCGGCGTCGACGTGCTCATCGTGGATACCGCGCACGGCCACTCCAAGGGCGTGCTGGAAGGCGTGCGCTGGGTCAAGCAGAACTATCCCAAGGTCGAGGTCATCGGCGGCAACATCGCCACCGCGGCCGCCGCGCGCGCCCTGGTCGAATACGGCGCCGACGGCGTCAAGGTCGGCATCGGCCCCGGCTCCATCTGCACCACGCGCGTGGTCGCGGGCGTGGGCGTGCCGCAGATCACCGCCATCTCCGAAGTGGCCAAGGCCCTCGAAGGCACCGGCGTGCCCCTCATCGCCGACGGCGGCATCCGTTACTCCGGCGACGTGGCCAAGGCGCTGGCCGCCGGCGCGTTCGCCTGCATGATGGGCGGCATGTTCGCCGGCACCGAAGAGGCGCCGGGCGAAGTGGTGCTGTTCCAGGGCCGCTCGTACAAGTCGTACCGCGGCATGGGCAGCCTGGGCGCCATGACCGACGGCTCGGCCGACCGCTACTTCCAGGATCCCGCCAACAACGCCGACAAGCTGGTGCCCGAAGGCATCGAAGGCCGCGTCCCGTACAAGGGCAGCGTGCTCGCCATCATCTACCAGCTGGTGGGCGGCATCCGCGCCTCCATGGGCTATTGCGGCTGCGCCACCATCGACGACATGCGCACCAAGACCGAGTTCGTGGAAATCACCTCCGCGGGCGTACGCGAGTCCCACGTGCACGACGTGCAGATCACCAAGGAAGCGCCCAACTACCGCGCCGACTGATCCGCACAGTCAACTACAATGTCAGGTATCGCGCACCGGCAGAACCGCAGAACGAACCAGCGGTTCTGCCGGTGCGGTTTTATTGATCACCGGTAGATTCTCCATGCACCAGCGCATCCTCATTCTCGACTACGGTTCGCAAGTCACCCAGCTGATCGCACGCCGCGTCCGCGAAGCCGGCGTCTACTCCGAAATCCACCCGGGCGACGTCGACGACGCCTTCGTGCGCGAGCAGATGGCGCAGGGCTTGAAGGGCATCATCCTCTCGGGCAGCCACGCCTCGGCCTACGAAGAGGGCTCGCTGCGCGTGCCTCACGCCGTGTTCGAGCTGGGCGTGCCGGTGCTGGGCATCTGCTACGGCATGCAATCCATGGCCCAGCAACTGGGCGGCACCGTCAGCTTCTCCGACCATCGCGAATTCGGCTACGCCGAAGTCCGCGCCCACGGCCACACCAAGCTGCTCGAAGGCATCGAAGACTTCCGCACCGACGAAGGCCACGGCATGCTCAAGGTCTGGATGAGCCACGGCGACAAAGTCACCGCGCTGCCGCCGGGCTTCAAGCTCATGGCCTCCACGCCGTCCTGCCCCATTGCCGGCATGGCCGACGAAGAGCGCAAGTTCTACGGCGTGCAGTTCCACCCCGAAGTCACCCACACCGTGCAAGGCAAGGCCCTGCTGGCCCGCTTCGTCAACGAGATCTGCGGCTGCAAGGGCGACTGGAACATGCCCGACTACGTCTCCGAAGCCGTGGCCCGCATCCGCGAGCAGGTCGGCAGCGACGAGGTCATCCTGGGCCTGTCGGGCGGCGTCGACTCGTCCGTCGCCGCCGCGCTCATCCACAAGGCCATCGGCGACCAGCTCACCTGCGTCTTCGTCGACCATGGCCTGCTGCGCCTGGACGAAGGCAAGCAGGTCATGCAGACCTTCGCCGAAAACATGGGCGTGAAGATCATCCACGTCGACGCCACCGATCAGTTCATGGGCAAGCTCGCCGGCGTTTCCGACCCTGAAGCCAAGCGCAAGATCATCGGCCGCGAATTCGTCGAAGTCTTCCAGGCCGAAGCCGGCAAGCTCAAGAGCGCCAAATGGCTGGCTCAGGGCACCATCTACCCCGACGTCATCGAATCCGCCGGCGCCAAGACCGGCAAAGCCACCTCCATCAAGTCGCACCACAACGTCGGCGGCCTGCCCGACACCCTCAACCTGCAGCTGCTCGAACCCCTGCGCGAACTCTTCAAGGACGAAGTCCGCGAACTCGGCGTCGCCCTCGGCCTGCCGCCGCAGATGGTCTACCGCCACCCGTTCCCCGGCCCCGGCCTGGGCGTGCGCATCCTGGGCGAAGTCAAGCACGAATACGCCGAGCTCCTGCGCCGCGCCGACGCCATCTTCATCGAAGAACTGCGCAACACCAAGGACGAAGCCAGCGGCCTGACCTGGTACGAACTCACCTCCCAGGCCTTCGCTGTCTTCCTGCCGGTGAAGTCGGTCGGCGTGATGGGTGATGGGCGGACTTACGAATACGTCGTCGCCCTGCGCGCCGTGCAAACCTTCGACTTCATGACCGCCGACTGGGCCCCGCTGCCGCACCCGCTGCTCGCGCGTATCTCCTCGCGGATCATCAACGAAGTGCGGGGGATTAATCGCGTGGTGTATGACGTGTCGAGCAAGCCGCCTGCGACGATTGAGTGGGAATGATCCCGCGTCCGGCATGGACTGGTACGGTTAGGCACCAAAACACACGTAAGCCCGCAGAAATGCGGGCTTTTTTGCTGGTATGTCTGGCATGTTCCGGCAGATTTTTGCATCGCCAAGCACCACTTTTTTATGGCATAGTCGATGGCACCGAGTACCACATGATGCCATGTCTGGTACCCGATACCATGTCGTGAAAATGAGCGGATCATGGTATTGAGTGTACGTAGTACGTTGATATTGAAGGATTTTCATCGGTTCAACGTAGCGTTTCCGAGCATGGTATCGAAGCGAAGAACTGCAAAGGCCCATGCTGACCGATACCAAGCTGCGAAACCTCAGGCCAAAGGACAAGCTCTACAAGGTGAATGACCGCGATGGCCTCTACGTTGCCGTCACGCCTGCCGGGTCGATCTCGTTCCGCTACAACTACGCGATCCACGGCAGGCAGGAGACCATCACCTTCGGCCGCTACGGTGTTGGAGGCATCACGCTCGCGGAAGCCCGCGAACGGCTGGGCGAGGCCAAGAAGCTGATCGCGGCCGGGAAATCGCCAGCGAAGGAGAAGGCTCGGGACAAGGCCCGCATCAAGGATGCGGAGACATTTGGGGCGTGGGCAGAAAAGTGGCTACGCGGCTACCAGATGGCCGACTCCACCCGCGACATGCGCCGTTCGATATTCGAGCGCGAACTGAAGCCGAAATTCGGGAATCAGAAGCTGGTCGAGATTACGCATGAGGATTTGCGAGCGCTGACCGATGCCATCGTGGAGCGCGGTGCTCCGGCGACGGCGGTTCACGCCCGCGAGGTCGTGTTGCAGGTCTATCGTTGGGCCATCGAGCGCGGCCAGAAGGTTGAGAACCCGGCTGAGCTTGTGCGCCCAACAACCATCGCCAAGTTCGAGCCGCGCGACCGCGCGTTGACGCCCGACGAAATCGGTCTGATGTACCAGTACATCGAGCGCATCGGCACGACGCCATCCATTCGCGCGGCGGCCAAGCTTCTGCTGCTAACCATGGTACGCAAAAGCGAACTGACCAACGCCACCTGGAGCGAGATCAATTTCAGCGAGGCGCTATGGACAATTCCCAAGGAGCGCATGAAGCGCCGTAACCCCCATTTGGTGTTCTTATCGAAACAGGCGCTGGACATTTTCATTGCGCTGAAAACCTTCGCCGGAGGATCGGCGTATGTCCTGCCGTCGCGGTACGATTCTGATTTGCCGATGAGCAGTGCCACGCTCAATCAGGTGCTGACGCTGACCTACCGGCTAGCGCAGAAAGAGGGGAAGCCCCTCGGCAAATTCGGCCCGCACGACTTGCGACGCACGGCCAGTACGCTCCTGCACGAAGCCGGCTACAACACGGACTGGATTGAGAAGTGCCTTGCGCATGAGCAGAGGGGTGTAAGGGCCGTCTACAACAAGGCCGAATACCGCGAGCAGCGCGCGGCGATGCTGCAAGATTGGGCCGACATGATTGACGAATGGACGCTCAGGAAATCTCGCGCCAAGGACTGATTCCGAACTTTGTGGCCTGCCGAGCACCCCGCAGACTTCCGTTTTGTAGCGAAATGCCCACTTCAGTGGGCATTTTTTTGTCCAAAAGAACCCGTTTGTTGGACGCATTTACCCCGACTAGTCGGTTGGAAAAAAGCGTCCTTAAAACAAAGAATTGAGCGACTTTGCCTGTCCGAAAACTAGACGTTTGACGGACACTAAGTCGTTGATTTTATTAAAAAAATTGACCAAGAATGCTGGAAATCCCCGGCATTGTGGGGCAATAATTAAGCCTCGGAATGTTCAAGAACGAGGTATTCGCTTTGGATAAGCACTCGAGAGAAAGGGGAAGAATCCTCATCAATCGCAAGAAGCTCCATTCCATGATCCCGCTGTGCGAGCGCACGATCTTCAACATGGAGCAACGGGGGGAATTTCCCCGCCGCATCGCGCTTACCACCCGAAACGTCGCGTGGGATTTGGCCGAGGTCGAAGAATGGATTGAGGCCCGAAAGTCGTCGGGCGTCCAAGCTCCGCGCCCCGGAATGGGCGCCTAAGCCGTGGCGATTGATCTGCTGGCGGCCTTCGAGAACGAGCCGCCGGTATTGGATTTCATATGGCCCGGTTTCCTTGCAGGAACGGTCGGGGCGCTTGTTGCTCCCGGAGCGACGGGCAAGAGCTTTTGGGCGTTGGAAGCCGCAATGTCCATCGCGTGCAGCGTTGCCGGTGGCGACCTTATCGGGCTTGCTCCCGCGCACACTGGTCGCGTGGTCTATCTGGCCGGCGAAGATCCGCCGCCGGCGCTTGTGTGCCGGGTTCATGCCATCGGCAAGCACCTGAGCCAGCAGGCCCGTGGCCGACGTGCGCAGCGCCGTACCGTCGGCTAGGCTGATCGAGGTGGCGCCGGATCTCGTCGGGTTGACCGATGTGGCCGAAATCGTCGGCGTGTCGCGGCAGAACATATGCAAGCTGATGCTGGCCCATCCAGGCAGCTTCCCGGCGCCGGTGCATGAGGGCAGCGCGTCGATTTGGCATCTGGCCGACGTGTTGGCGTGGCTGCAGGCCAAGGGCGGTTACTCGCTGAGCGGAACTTGTTCGCGTGCCGGGATTCTCTGAGGCGGTAGCAGATCCATGACGTCGCAGAACAAGGCGCGGTGCTTCCAGTCGTTTCTGTCGCCGATCACGTAGAAGCGCCGTTTGGCGTGCGTAGCCGCAACGTTCAGGAGATTGGGCTCCGATACCGCCCAGTTGCGAGCACCTGATCCCTCCGTATTGCCGCCTAGCACCATGATGACGACCGGTGCTTCCTTGCCTTGCATGGTGTGGATCGTGCCGGACACCATCTTGCTGCCAAGCATGCGCTTGAGGTTTTGCTGGACCGCCTTGAAGGGCGTGATGACCGAAATATCCTTGGCGGCAACACCATCCTCATGCAACAGCGCGAGCAACTCGCGTAGCGCCTGGCCTTCGGCGGGCACCCAGTTTCCTTCGGATGGACCGCTGGCTTGTATCCAACCCGTCGGCAGACTGGCGCGCGTTTCCTTGTCCGCGCGCGGCGCCATCGTTCCGTACACCATCGCTCCGTCATAGGCGATGCGGTTGGCCAACTCGTGCATGGGCCTGTCACAGCGACGGTGCACGACCAGCGGCAGTCCCACCCAGGTCTTGCTGTCGGCCGGTCCCGCCATGCGCCCCCACGCGGTGGCTTCGTCGGCCAGCGTCTGAGCGGACTGATGATTGGGGAGCCAATGTGGCTCGACACGGTAGCGTGTGCGCATGTGTTCCAGCACCGCATCGGATACGGTGACAATGGGTTTGAGTTGCAGTGGGTCTCCCACCAACAACGCACGGCGGGACCGCCACAGTGCCCCCACCGCCGCCTGAGGTGGAGCTTGGCCGGCCTCGTCCACTAACAACCAGCCGATCTCGCCGGCGCCCAAAGATCCAAATGAACGGGCGAACGATGCGAAGGTGCTGCTCAGTACCGGCACAACCATGAACAGTGAAGCCCACGCCGAGCGAATGGCATCTCGTGAAAGCCCTTGGTAGCGCGAGCCTGTCAACAGATCGTTGATGAGACACAAGTTAGAACGCATCCGGGATGCCTCCAACTCGAAGAACGTTTGATGGAGCTTTAGTGCTTGGATGAACACGCGCGCACGTGCTTGCCGCCAACCTTCGATACGCCAAGGCTCAGCCAACTCAATGGCATTGCCATGACCGATGACACCACCTTGTAGCCACGCGAGCAGGTGATCGGCCCGGCAAGTACTTGCCAGTCCGGTGGCGTCGCGCGTCAAGGCTTGCTCTTTGTCCTTCGACTGCTGAAGCGCACGGTGCGCATCGGCGATCTGCTTTTCCAAGCTCCCCCTCGATGCGTCGAGTTGCTTGGTCAGGCGGGCGATTCGCGCGAACTCAGCCTTAGCCAGATCACACTGACCTTCCAGCAACGTCTGCGTTGTATTCCAGTCGCGCTGAGTTCTCCACAGGCTGAACAGGTTCGCCAAGAAACCCGGCTTGCGGGCTTGATGTTGCGCAAGTGCGTCCAGGCACTGCTTGAGTGCCATGTTGGCGGGACGGCTTTCCTCTGCATCCAAGCGCGAGAGCTGATTGACCACATCGGTCAGTTGCTGTCCGAGTTCGTGAAGTGATTTGGACTTATCGGCAATCGTCTCCCTGGTCTGGCAAATAGCCTGGATCAGCTCACGGATGCGATTGGCATCGGAGCATGCGTTGCGTGCCTCCGCCTTGACCGCTTCGTACTCAGAGACGGCTTGTTGCCATAAGGCTTGACGTTCCTCCGAAGAACGGGTTGCGTTGACCTTGGCCTTCGCGCCGAGCCACCCCTGGAAACCCTTTGGTCCTTTCTCTGTCTCGGGCGGCGTCCCATCGTCCTGATCGCCGCTGCCGTCATCGCTCTCCGCCCCTGCGGGGGCGTCGGAGAACAGGCCGTCCACGATGTTGTCGATGTCCGCATCAGATTCGAGGTCGGTATCGTGTTCGGCTGCCGAGTCAGCCTTGCCTTCGCTGCCGGAGGGGCGCTGACCATAGAAGTAACGCGCCACGAACTTGGTCCGTCGCGTCTTGCTGCCCAATGGGCCCGAAATCAGCCCCCAGGCGGGCTTGCCGGCAACCAGTTCCCCTAACTCAGCGAAATACTCGGCTTCGGGCAGCCAGCTCTCGTCGATCTTGTCACGCTGGGGCAATTCAAGCGTGACGTTCTCCACAGCACCGTTGTTGGACGAAGCAACCACGATCTCGAAGCCATACAGCGCCGGGTTTAGCTTGAAACACGCCTGCTGCTTGCCACCGTCGTTGGCCGCTTCGCGTCCGTTGCTCACGAACCCGTCGGAGGCACGGCGCAAGGTGGCAAGCATGTCGGCCCGACTGGTGATGATGGCGGCAATCAAATCGCGCAATAGGGTCGTCTTTCCGGTGCCAGGTGGGCCATTGACGCCTAGTAACCCCTGTCCATTGGCCAGGGTGGACAGAATCGTGTTGACGGCCAGTTGCTGGGAATGCACGAGGCCCAGGTGATGCTCCGTAGGCCAGCAGCTATTGGCATAGACATCCGGCATCAGTCGGTCGATCAGCAGCAGCGATGCGCGGTGATCGTCCACATGCAAACGCGGCTGGGGATCGTGCCGGCGCAGATACTGATCCAACGGTTCACTTAGCACGCCCTTGCTGATGTTGTCGGCGACATCGGCAAGATCATCGAGCAGGAAACTGTTGAGCGGATCGTCTTCCGATTCGGGCTTGTCGGGATTCACGGGCTGAGAGCGAAAGCGAAATCGGTGGCGATCCATGTCGCCAAAGAAGTCAGCTACGCCGAGAAACTGGAGAATCCATCGGGTCAGCTCGCGCAAAGCGTTGCTGGACACCTGTCCTTCGAGCAGCGTCTTCGCGTGGTCGCCGATGGCCTTTTGATCGCCCTCGAATCCTCGGGTCCAGTCCTTTCCGGTCAGTACCCGACCCAGGAACCACGCTTCGCTGGAAAGCACGAAGCTGTTATCGACCAGCCAACCTTCCATGGTGAACTTTGCCGCAAACAGCGCCGACTCACGGAACTGCGGCTCTCGATAGCCTTGATCGGCGCCATAGACTTCGCTGAGCTTGTTGGCCACGAGGCGGCTGTCATACAGATGGGCAAAAAGCGTATGGCTCCATACGCGCCTCTTGGGCAGCCCCTGTTTGCTGACGACGCTTTCCGCTACCCACGGAACAATGGGGCGCCGGATGGGCGTGTCGTGGATGAACGCCTCGTATCGGCCGCTACGTTTTTTCAGCTTGGGTGCCGATTGTGGTTGCAGCAACTCGACGGCATGCCAATAACGGACGATGCTCTCTTGGTCCTTCAATATTTCTTCCCCTCAATGGCCATTCGGATCTCTTCAGCGATGGGCGAGATCCGACGTTCAACTCGATGTATAGAAGCGGCATTGGCGTGTCAAACTTGACGCCCTGAGTATCAAGAGTACGCAGACCCTGAATAATCGCATGTCACGGCGATGGTAGGAGCGCTCACTCTTGCCAACGGCGTCCGCGTCGGCCGATGGACGATTCCTGTTCGCGGAGAGATGAAACTGCAATATGACGTGGATTGGGTTGGCGCTGACATCGGTCGGCCGCTGTCGTTGTCGCTGCCGTTCAAGCTGCAGAACCTGCCGCTCAGGGGCGAGAAGGTCGCCAATTATTTCGACAACCTGCTGCCGGACAGCGATGCCATCCGCCGGCGCGTGGCCGAGCGATTCAAGACGGGATCGATAGAGCAGTTCGATCTGCTGGCGGCCGTCGGACGCGATTGCGGGGGCGCCGTGTAGCTGTTGGGACAGGACGAGGAACCGGAGGGCTTCGACCGTATTGAGGGCGTCCCATTGTCCGAAGAAGACATCGAGCGGCACTTGATCGAAACCGTCTCGCCGCAGGGCGGGACCGACATGCGGATTTCCGCATTTCGCTGGCCGGTGTGCAGGAGAAGACGGCTTTCCTGTGGTGGGAGGGGCAGTGGCTCGTACCGCAAGGCGCTAAGCCGACGAGCCACATCGTCAAGCTGCCGTTCGGACTGATGGGCGGGCGGCGGGCGGACTTCAGCACTTCCGTCGACAACGAATGGCTGCCTGCAATTGCTGAAGGCCCATGGGTTGGCCGTGGCCGATCCCCGTATCGCGACTTTCGGCCGGCAGCGCGTGTTGGTGGTGGAGTGCTTCGAGCGGCGCATCGCGCCCGATGTCCATGCCAAGAACTTCAGCATCCAGCTTCGGCCGCGCGGTCGTTTCCAGTTGACGCCGCTATGTGACGTGATGTCGGTCCGTCCGGTGCTGGGCGATGGTCCCGGCCAGTGGTCGCCGTATGAAATCAAGTTGGCGATGGCCTTGCTCGGCAGGAACCCGGCAAGCGGATTATCTGTTGAGACGGACTTCGATAAGGAAGGGGCCGCTCTTCGCCAGGGCGCTCTGCATCAATCCGCGCAGTTGCGCAATGGAACTGGCTGTTGCCGCCTCGACGCCCATGGCATTGGCCAGACGGACCCAATCGAGTTCCGGGTCTTCGATGTCCAGCATGCGGCTGGCCTGCGGGCCCTGGGTCGAGACGCCCATGCCGGCCATTTCTCCCCGCAGGATCTGGTAGCCGCGATTGGCGAAAACCAGCGTCAGCACGTTCAACCGTTCACGTGCCTGGGTCCAAAGCGCTTGCGCCGTGTACATGCCGCTGCCATCGCCTTCCAGCGATATGACTTTGCGAGAGGGGCATGCCACGGCCGCGCCGGTTGCGACGGGCAGCCCCATGCCGATCGCGCCGCCTGTCAATTGCAGGTGATCGTGCGGCGCCGCGTGGACGGTGTGCTGGAACAGGGTATGGCCCGACGTCAATGCCTCGTCCACGAGGATGGCCTGGTCGGGCAGCAGGCCGGCGACAGTCCGCATGATGCCGTCGGGATCCCAGCGCGGCTCGCCTTCCGCCGGCGCTGTGGAGGCCGGGTGGAGCGGAGCTGTCCGTGCATCCAGGCGCTGCGCCAGCAATTCGAGCGTTGCAAGCAGGTCGCAGTCCGTATTGGCCAATTCAATGACCTGGCATCCGGGGGGGACCAGGCTGCTGGGGCCGTCCGGATAGCCAAAGAACGCTACAGGTGCGCGCGCGCCGACCAGTATCAGCCGCTCGACGCCTTGCATGAATGCCATTGCGCGCGACAGCGGATAGGGCATCCGCTCCACTGCTGCACGGCCGCTTCCGCGTTCGATGCGGGCGTTGGAAGTCGGACAGGCCAGCCGGGCCCCCGTGAGCGCGGAAATGCGTGCGGCGACCTCCAGGGCGGGCGCACGAAGCGCACGTCCACCCACCATGAGCATGCTGCGGCCGGGGGCGAGCAGCGCCCGCGCGGCAGCACCGATGGCCTCGGCCGGCGCCGGCGCGCAGGTGGGCAGTTCCAGCTTGCCGCCGACGGCGCCGGGTTGCCAGGCCGCGTCGGCCGGGGCAATCAGTGTAGCGACCTAGCCGCCCTTGGCCATACTGGCATGCACGGCATCGACCGCGTCCTGCCCGAGCTGGAGGCTGCCCGCCGACGGTATGGACCCAGCGCGACATGGGCCCCGCCAACGCGGCGATATCAGTGTGCAAGGGCGCATCGGCGGTCAGATGCCAGGACGCATGTTCGCCGACGATATTGACGACAGGCGTGCCGGCGCGCCGCGCATTGTGCAGATTGGCAAGCCCGTTCGCCAGGCCGGGGCCCAGGTGCAGCAACGTTGCCGCGGGCTTGTCCAGCATGCGGCCGTAGCCATCCGCCGCGCCCGTGGCAACCCCTTCGAACAGGCTCGGCACGCAACGCATGCCGGGAACGCGGTCCAGGGCGGCGACGAAGTGCATCTCGCTGGTGCCGGGATTGGCGAAGCAGGTATTTACGCCGCAGTTGAGCAGGGAGCGGACCAGGCTTTCAGCACCGTTCATGGGAGCTTTCCTTTTCGGTGGAGTGCGCTCCTACCCGCAGCGAGGTGTAGTCGGAGAAACAGGGCGGGCCGGCAGTGAAAAGGAATTCGCCCGCGTCCAGATCCATGATGATGGAGGTAATGGTGGCCCTGCGATCCAGCGCCGGCTTGGCAGTGTCGGGGTGCCAGCAGACGGAGTCTGGCGCGTTGTGATGGCTGCGCAGGGCGTGCTGGATTCCTTCGATTGTTATGGCTCGTCCTTCCCGCCGCAGGTTGCGCCGCACGTCGTCCAGGCGGAACAGGCTGCCTGGATAAAGGTTGACGCGTATGTCGTATTGCTTGAAGTCGTCGGCAGCGAAATGATTCGTATGGACCAGCAGGCCGTCCTTGGGCAGGCGCGTGCTGACGCCGCGCGCATCGCCGGATGTCGTTTCGATATTGACGGCCAGTCCGTCGCGGTGGGCTAGCAGGTAGTTGGCGGAAAACGCGCGTTGGGCGGCATAAATCAGGCGTGTGGCTGCCGATATGGTCGGCGTGTCGAGCAGCGAGCGCAGGACGATGTGATAGGGCACGCCGACGCGGTCGCCGTCCAGGTTGGACACCAGGGTGTTGGTGCAAACGGCCAGGCCCGCGTCGTTCATGCCCGCCTTCGCCAAGTGGCCTGCCTCCGCCACCGTGACGTAGCTGGGCTTATCGTCGCGGTGCACCTCCAGTACGACGGCGGTTTCCATCGCGGTGGGGATCCAGTCCCAGTTCTGCCCCGCGTAAGTGTGCCCATTTGCCGTCGTATCGGGCAGGACCGCAAAAGACGTGCACTCGCCGGCGGCCGCGGCGGTGGGGCGGGTGCCCGCGGACGCAGGGTGGCGGATGATGCCGCAGTTCGTCGCCACGGGCTGCGTGTCGATGTTGTTCGGACGGCTGAGCATGGTTGTGCCGGTTCGTCGCCTGATGGCCGCGGGCTATGGCCT